>TARA_R110000868_G_scaffold209221_4_pt1 | contig 10126 bp, 10 predicted proteins | sample TARA_R110000868 | Tara Oceans TARA_R110000868 (sample SAMEA4397489) | marine metagenome | biome: Polar Biome; feature: [SRF] surface water layer (ENVO:00010504); material: water (ENVO:00002006), including particulate matter (ENVO:01000060) such as... | depth 5 m | reverse complement strand
GGATAGCATGTTCTTGTCAAACTCCATCTCTATGAATGGGGCTGAGGGTAATAGTAATTCTGCAAATGAAAACGCGGTTTATGTGTTTGATGCAGAACCTAGAAATAAAGAAATATGTAACCGCATGGAAAAAGTTATTAAGAATGGTCACAAAGTTTGTATCTGGCCTAATGATGTTCCAGCAAAAGACATAAACGACATGTACCTCAAGGGGCTTACTGACGTAGAACGGTTAATAGAAGAAAATACTTACCAAGGTTTGGTAGCTGAACTGAAACTTACAGCATGGAGAAAAACGTGAGCGTTAATGTTATACTAGCAACTGATTTAAACTTTGGCATTGGGTTCGAAGGTGATATGCCTTGGCCACGCAATAAAGAAGATTTGACTTGGTTCAAAGACAATACTTCAACTGATATTGTCGTTATGGGCAGGAAAACGTGGGACTCTATTGGGCAGAAGAAACTGCCGCGCAGGACAAACATTGTTATCACAACAAAAGAATTAGAAGGTCCAGACCATACTCTATCTGGTGATATGGGAGAGATCATTGAAGAGATTAAATCTCTATATTTGGCTGATCGTGATATCTGGATTATGGGTGGGGCAGAAATCTACCATCAAGCCATTCCGTATGCAGACAACCTATATTTGACCACGTTCAATGCACACTATAAATGCGACACATCAGTTGAGTCGGATATCATAGTGAAGTTTCCTTATATAGAACACTGGACCGAAACCAAAGACATTACGTTTCAAATTAGGAGTAAAATTAAAGATGTTTGATTATCATAGACTGCTACGTATTATCTTAGAACAGGGTATTGATGTAGCCGATAGGACAGGCACTGGGACGCGTTCTATCTTTGGGCATCAGATGAGGTTCAATTTGGAAGAAGGCTTCCCAGCGGTCACTACAAAGCGTCTGGCGTGGAAGTCAGTAGTCGCTGAGCTTCTGTGGATGCTAGAAGGCAGCACAGACGAACGTAGGCTTGCTGAGCTTACCTACGGCAAGACACGCGAAGAACTTACTGACAAGACTACCATATGGACTGCCAATGCTGACGTGCAGGGTGTCGCGCTAGGTTACCAGAACCACGACTTCTACAAAGAGTTGGGGCCTGTTTATGGTTCGCAGTGGCGTGATTTTGGTGGTGTAGATCAAATTGCTTGGATAATGGATGAGATTGCTGGCAACCCCAACAGCCGTCGTATTATCCTTAGTGCTTGGAATCCTGAAGAGTTGGATGAGATGGCATTGCCGCCTTGTCATGTGATGGCTCAATTTAGGGTTTATAACGGCAAGCTAAGTTGTCAAATGTACCAACGCAGTGCAGATGTGTTTCTTGGAGTTCCATTCAACATTGCCTCGTATGCTCTGTTGACCCATATCATTGCAAGAGAAACTAAATTGAAGGTAGGTGAGTTGATTCATACTATTGGAGATGCACATATATATGCAGACCACTTCGATCAAGTTGAGGAACAGCTTTCACGCACTGAGTATCCTCTACCTATGTTGGAAATTGAAGATGGGTTTGACGTTAACGATATCTTTTATGACGGTTTTGAACTTGATGAAATTAATAAATTTAAATTGACAAATTATTTGCATCATGATACAATTAAAGCCAAGATGTCCGTATAGTACGTTATAAATACTCCTACCAAGATGGCACAAGTTGTTATCTGATTCCCATAGTACACTACATCTGCTCTTCATTTTGAGGGGTCGGTGTAGTATTCACATAAAAGCAAAGAGGCCGATGAATGTTAGATAGTACAGAAAACAAAACAGTTGATTATGTTACTAAGCGCGACGGAACAACGAAAGATTTCGACAGCCAAAAAATTACACTTGCTGTTGAAAAGGCTATGAAAAGCATTGGCATTAAGAGTAAGAATTTGGCCGCTGAAGTCACTGGCGAAGTAGTAGAGAAAATCAATTCCGAAACAAATGATGTAATTATAAGTGTCGATACAGTACATCTATCGGTAGAAAATGTTCTTATGGATAAAGGTCTTCATGACCTTGCGAGAGAGTACATTCTTTTTCGTTATAATAACAAACCAGACATCTTCCGCAAGAGAACTAATCTCAAGCCATATGAGTATCCACAGTTAGTAGAATACACAGACGCCATTCGTCATTCGTATTGGGTTCATACAGAGTTCAATTACTCTTCTGACATTCAAGACATGAAAGTTCGTATGAAGCCAGAAGAAGTGGCAATCGTAAAGAAAGCTATGTTGGCTATTTCGCAGATTGAAGTTGCTGTTAAAACATTCTGGGCAAAGATTGGTGATCGTTTTCCTAAGCCAGAAGTAGCTGCTGTTGGTATCACATTCGGTGAATCTGAAGTACGCCACGCTGATGCGTATTCTAATCTTATTGAGATCATGGGTCTTAATGATGAGTTTGAAAAAGTTGTTGAAGTTCCAGCAATGAAAAAGCGTATTGCGTATCTTGAGCAATCTATTGGTTCGCCAGCAGATGACAGAGATTATTTCCATAAGATCATTCTGTTCTCTATGTTCGTTGAGAACGTGTCATTGTTTAGCCAGTTCCTTATCATGATGGCATTCAACAAACACAAGAATGTTCTCAAGGGCATTTCAAACGCTGTGGAAGCAACATCAAAAGAAGAAGATATTCACGCTCGTTTTGGGTTTGAGCTTGTGAATATTATCCGCGAAGAAAACCCAGAATGGTTCGACAAAGATAGCAACGCAGAAGTCAATCGACTTTGCCGCGATGCTTTCAAGGCTGAGTCTGCCATTGTTGATTGGATTTACGATGATTATGACTTGGACTTTTTACCTAAAGCAACAGTAAAAGAATTTCTAAAGCATCGTTTCAACCAATCACTAATTGCTATTGACATGAAGCCCCTTTATGAAGTAGATGAGGTAGCGATTCGTAGCACTGATTGGTTTGTCGAAGAAATCCTAAGTACAAAGAACGTAGATTTCTTTGTCAAACGATCAACTGCATATTCAAAGAAAACCAAAGCATTCACTGAAGATGACCTCTTCTAGGCAACGAACAAGGAACCACTATGAGAAAATATAAGAAATTTTACTGGCTAAATGATGATTCGCGTACATTCTTGTCTAGGGGTTATCTAGCAGAGAAACAAAAACCAGAAAGCCGTATTCGTGAGATTGCAGACAAAGCAGAATGGTATCTCAAGGATATGGCAACCGCTAAAGCAAAAAAATCATATGATGGGTTTGCTGATAAGTTCTACGACTATATGAGCCGTGGTTACTATTCTCTGGCAAGTCCTATCTGGGCTAACTATGCTAACGAACGTGGTCTGCCTGTTTCGTGCTTTGGTTCATATATTGACGATAGCATGCAAGCAATCCTGTTTGGCCACGCTGAAAACGGTATGCTCATGAAGAATGGTGGTGGCACATCTGGTTACTTTGGCGCTGTTCGTCATCGTGGTGCTCCAATTCGTGATAGTGGTGATTCTTCTGGATCAGTACACTTCATGCAGATGTATGACACATTGGCATCAGTCGTAAGCCAAGGTTCTGTTCGTCGTGGCTTCTTTGCAGCTTATCAGGATATTGAACATCTAGATGCTGATGAGTTTCTTGATATTGGTACTGAAGGCAACCCCATTCAAGGGCTTACAACAGGCATCACAGTAAGTAACAAGTTTATTGACGAAATGAAGGCTGGTGATCCTGAGAAGCGTCGTTTGTGGGCCAAGGTTCTACAGCGTCGTTCTGAGATTGGGTATCCTTACATCTTGTTCTCTGACAATGTAAACGATGGGCGTCCACAGGTCTACAAAGACAAAAACATGCGTGTATATGCTTCTAACATGTGTGCTGAGATTGCGTTGCCGTCCAGCCACGAAGAAACATTCACATGCGTTCTATCGTCTCTTAACCTACTACATTGGGATGAAATCCAAAGGACTGATGCTATTGAAGTTCTTACTATGTTCCTTGACACTGTTTGTGAAGAATTCATTCGTAAGACTGAAGGCCAAATCTATATGAAACGTGCTCGTGATTTTGCAAAGAACCACCGTGCATTGGGCGCTGGCCTCTTGGGTTGGCATTCGTACCTTCAGTCCAAGATGATTTCTTTTGAATCTAAAGAAGCCGCCAAACTAAACCTTGAGATTGCTAAAACTATGCAAGAACGTTCGTATGCTGCATCTAAAGAAATGGCAGTTACGTTGGGTGAGCCACCATTGCTTGAAGGTTATGGTATGCGCAATACTACAACAATGGCTATTGCGCCTACTAAATCCTCAAGCTTTATTCTTGGCCAAGTATCACAATCTATTGAGCCTGAGTTCTCTAACGCATATGTAAAAGACCTTGCTAAGATGAAAGTTACAATTCGCAACCCTTACCTAATGGAATTGCTTGTAGCGAAGGGTCAAGATACTATTGATGTGTGGGATTCTATCAGAAACCATGATGGTTCTGTACAACATCTTACATTCCTTACAGATGACGAACGTGCTGTTTTCAAAACATTCTCTGAAATCAGCCCATACACAATCGTCGATCAAGCAGCAATTCGTCAAGAGTTTATCGACCAAAGCCAAAGCTTGAACTTGATGCTTGACCCTGACATGACTGTCAAGGATATCAACGCATTGTATTTGTATGCGAATGAGATGGGCGTAAAGAGTTTGTATTATGCGTTCTCAATGTCAGCAGCGCAGTCATTAACACGAAAGCGTGTGATGTCAGCAGATTGTGCCGCCTGTGAAGCGTAACATACACTACCTAGATTACTTTGAAGAAACCATCAAAGAGTTTAAAGATGATGGGCGCTATCGGGTCTTTAACGATATACTAAGGGAGCGCGGGAATTTTCCGCGTTCCATCTGGTACGGCAAGTATGCCCCAAAGAACATCGTCAATTGGTGTTCTAATGACTACTTGGGTATGGGCCAAAACCAATATGTAATTGACGCAATGCACACAGCCTTAGACCAAACTGGGTCTGGTTCTGGTGGTACACGCAACATTGGTGGTACTTCCCACTACCATGTTACATTAGAGCGTGTGTTGGCGGGTTTACACCAGAAAGAATCGTCATTGCTATTTACTAGTGCCTATGTTGCAAATGAGTGGACGTTAGTTTCTTTGGCGCGTATCATTCCAAATATTTGTTTCATTTCAGATGACAAGAACCACAATTCTATTATCATGGGCGTCAAACATAGTCGTGCAGAAAAGCTTATATTCAAGCATAATGATATGGACGATCTAGAAAAACAACTCAAGATAGCTTCTAAAGCAGGGCAAGTGCCTGTTATTTTGTTTGAGTCTGTGTATAGTATGGATGGTGATATTGCTCCAATTGAACATATTTGTGATCTAGCTGCATCTTTTGACGCAATTACTTACATCGACGAAGTTCATGCAGTTGGATTGTATGGCGAAACTGGTGCTGGGCTTTGTGAGCAGCTAGGGCTTGGTCATCGTATTGACATCATAAACGGAACACTAGGAAAGGCATATGGTGTTCAAGGGGGTTACATTGCAGGAAAACAAATCATTATTGACGCCATCAGATCAGTCGCTGCTGGTTTCATCTTTACCACTAGCATGTCACCTGTACTGGTTGCTGGGGTTCTCGCCAGCGTAAGCTACCTAAAAGATCACAATGACATTAGAGTGAAGCATCAAGAACGTGCCACTAAATTAAAAAGTATGTTGGCGGAAGCTGGTTTGAATGTTCATCCTAATGCGTGTACTCACATCGTGCCTGTTATGGTCAACGATGCGTTTAAGTGTAAAGTAGCTAGTGACAGGCTTATTAACGAATTCGGTATATACATTCAACCGATTAATTCACCAACAGTGGAAGTGGGAACAGAACGTTTACGTATCGCCCCAACTCCATTCCATACCGATGTAATGATGGTGGAATTAATCGAAGCATTAAAAGAGGTCTTGAAATGAATCAACTTGAATTTAATTTCTTCGCACCTCGTAAGAAAGAGAACATTATGAAAAAGATTATGAAACCATTTTGGTTTATTCTGGGTATCATCTTGGTGGGTGTTGCCTACCTTGGTGTTATTGTACCGGGGCTTCCTTGGAGTACACCAATTTTAGGTGCTACATTTTGCTTTGCAAAGTCCAGCGACAAGTTCCACAACTGGATCATGAACCACAAGACATTTGGCCCATTCGTCAAGAATTGGTCTAAGTACCGCGTATACCCTACTAAAGCAAAGTACCTGATGGTTGCAGTTATGTCATCCTCTTTGGCGTTTCTGTGGTTTACTACAGGCAACCCAAAGGCTGTACTATACCTTGCTATTACCATGGCGCTTATCGTATTTTGGGCATGGCGATACCCCGGATCACAAGCAGAAGCAGAAAGACGTATTGAAGCTGGCCAAAAAATCGGTTGGTTGAAATAGCCTAAATGATTTACGGCAGGAAGGGCATTAATTTAGATATAACACATCGTTGTACTTTACAATGTCCTGCCTGCCCTAGATATTTCTACAAAAAAAATAATATCAAAGTCCCGGGCCACGATATGTCTGATATCGAATTTGATCTTATTTTGAATTACTTTGAATACATAAGATTCTGCGGCAATATATCAGACCCAGTTTTTCATCCAAGGTTTGACAAATTTCTTGAAAAGGTATACTTACAAAACAAAAAAGCTATTGTCCACACATCTGCTTCTCATAAAAAAATGGATTGGTACAAAACTGCATTTAAATTAAACATAGACGCAAGATGGAAGTTTGGAATAGACGGGCTACCGCATCAGAGTTCTACGTATAGAATTAACCAAGACGGCGAAAAGATGTTTGACGTAATGTTAATGTGCAACGAGATGGGAATCGAGACTGTTTGGCAATACATAATATTTTCTTATAACCAAGACAACATTGAAGAAGCTAAGCAATTAGCAAAAAAACATAATATTAATATAGAGTTTATGATAACCCACAGAGTAGGTAGGGACCACGAATGGCTAAGACCACGAGATGAATACACGATCAAATTTTAAGCCCAGATGCAAGGACGGAAAAGACGGAAAAGAATACGGCCATAGCGCAAGAGGATTTCTATTACCTTGCTGTTGGATGGAATGGTTTGAAACCGATAAATTAGATTCAATACACCAATCTTTATTTAATCCAGAATTAAATTTGGCTAACATTGAGCACTTAGATGAAGTTTTATTGTCAGATGAGTGGTTGTCATTCGAGAATTCTATACGTTCATACGAAACAGCGCCTGATAGATGCAAGATTCTATGCAGTCGTGAAGATACAAAAAAGTACTTAGACGAAACTTATAAATAAAAGCAACAACACCCCACAGGCCTCTTAACAATGCTCAATACCGTGGGGTTACTTACACAATGTTTTTGATGAGGGAGTATATAATGAAAAGAGTTCTAGTAACTGGTGGTGCGGGATTTATCGCACATCATACAATTTCAGAAATTTTGCGAAGAACCGATTGGGAAATTGTTTCACTAGATCGTCTTGACTATAGTGGAAATTTGAACCGTCTGCATGATGTTCTTTCAGACCTTTCTGATGCCCAGCGCAAAAGATTTAAGGTAGTTTACCACGATCTTAAAGCTGAGCTAAATCCTATGATTGTTGCAGATATTGGTCGTATTGACTATGTAATCCACATGGCGGCTGGTTCTCATGTGGACCGTTCTATTGACAGACCTATGGAGTTTGTGATGGACAACGTGGTCGGAACGTGTAACCTTCTGAACTACGCTAGGCAGCTAGACAGCCTTGAGCGTCTAATTTACTTCAGCACAGATGAGGTCTTTGGACCAGCGCCTGATGGCGTTAAATACAAAGAGTATGATCGTTACAATTGTACCAACCCATACAGTGCGTCAAAAGCTGGTGGGGAAGAGCTTGCAGTGGCTTTCGAAAACTCTTACAACATGCCAATCTACATTACACACACGATGAACGTATTCGGGGAGCGTCAGCATCCTGAGAAGTTTATTCCTATGTGTATCAGAAACGTTAGAGATGGCAAGCCAGTAACAATCCATAGCAACTCAGAGAAGACTAAGGCAGGAAGCCGTCATTACATTCATGCTAATGATGTTGCTGATGCTACACTAACTCTCATTCAGTCAGATTTCCAACGCAACAACGAAGCAACTGGTATCAAATCCCAGAAGTTTAACATTGTGGGTGCTGAGGAATTGGACAACTATGAAGTTGCTAAGATTATTGCTGATGCTCAAGGCAAAGAACTGAAATATGAGATGGTTGACTTCCATTCGTCACGCCCCGGTCACGACCTACGATATGCAATGTGTGGCGAGAGAATGAAGGATCAACTGAATTGGGAACCAAAGCCAGTACGTGAGCGTCTTGCAGAGGTTACTGAATGGACATTAAACAACACAAGGTGGCTAGACATATGAGTTTTGTACAATTTATCGAAGGCGAATTCAAAAACGCCAAAAACACGTTTTCCGACATCAATGAGCATATTGAATTGCTTTATACGTTGGGGATGGAATGTGAAAGAATTACTGAGATGGGTGTTCGTGACGGCGCTAGTACGAGGGCATTCCTCAACACAAATTCATCTCTCAGATCATACGACATTGAGTTGAATGATGAAGTAAAAGTCTTGTTTCAAAAAGCAAAGGCTGTTGGCAAAGATGTTCAGTACATGAAAGAGAATGTATTGAGGATTGAGATCGAAGAAACAGACCTTTTGTTCATTGACACTTGGCACTCAGGTTCACAACTGAAAAGAGAACTTGCTTTACATGGAAACAAAGCTAGTAAGTATCTAGTGTTCCATGATACGCATACATATGGGTGTAGGGACGAAAAGCAAAACTGGCGCGATTTCCCAGATAAAAGACCACTTGCTGGTGAAGGTTTGCTTGCCTCTATCATTAATTTCATTATCGAAAACCCACACTGGCGTTTCAAAGAAATCAGAACAAATAACAACGGACTTGTTGTGCTAGAAAGGACATAGTATGATTGTAGATTGCTTTCCGTTCTTTGCCCCCTATGGGGAAGAACTACTTAAACTGAGAGTAAATCTCTTGAAGGATGTTGTTGACAAGTTTATCATTGTGGAGTCGAATAAAACCCACAGTGGTAAACCAGTTGAACGCAAATTCCTTGAAATAGCCCGTAAGCAAGGGTTGCCAATGGAAAAGATTATCTACGTTGAGCACGATATTCCAGAGCAAGAAGACTTGGAAATCAAAAAGGTTGACAAAATCAACGCTGGTGCAAACAAAGATAATGAAGATTCGTTGTATGCTAGGGTTCGTGAGCGCCTACAGAAAGATGCTGTGATGAGTGTCATGGGTCAGTTTAACGACAACGACATGTTCCTTTATGGTGATGCAGATGAGATCATCAAGCCAGAGAATGTAAAGTGGGTTGCTCGTATGGCACTAAACCACCAAGATATCATTCTTAAAATCCCGTTGGCCTACCTACAAGGACGCGCAGACCTAAGAGCGTTTAACACAGATGGTAGCCCAGTCGTTTGGTGGAAAGCTATGTTCTTTGCAAGCAAGGCTCAGATCATGAAAACTTCTATCAACAGAATTAGATGTGGAGCTATCGATTGGCCTATTCGTTGGCCCACTCACAACAACAAAGTCATTCAAGACATGGGTTGGCATTTTGCGTGGATGGGTAATGCTGAGCAGCGTCAAGCCAAGGCTGACTCTTTTGCTCATGCGTTTGATACATTCAAGTGGATGGACGATATTTCTGGTTACTCTGAGTACGCCAAATTAGACAAGAATTTGACTGAGGAAGGCCCAGCGCCTGATGGTAACGTCAATCATGTTTTGAAAAGATTTCCAGTCGAAAGTCTTCCTAAGATTATCTTTGAAGACCAAGACATCAAAGACTTCCTCTTGCCTGAGACTAATATTGAAGATGATTTCAAGTTCAATTCATGCAATTGTTTCTGGTGTCAAAAACTCAAGTTCCCATTGCTGTATAATCTAGACGGCGAAAAGAATTGGTTTGAGGTCCCAAGAAGTTGTAGTGTCACCATCAAAGAAACTTTCCCAGAACGTAAGCAGATATTTAGAGATACCGATGAGTATGATGATCTTAGAGGCAGTCCTATC
>TARA_R110000868_G_scaffold18859_1_pt1 | contig 10127 bp, 5 predicted proteins | sample TARA_R110000868 | Tara Oceans TARA_R110000868 (sample SAMEA4397489) | marine metagenome | biome: Polar Biome; feature: [SRF] surface water layer (ENVO:00010504); material: water (ENVO:00002006), including particulate matter (ENVO:01000060) such as... | depth 5 m | reverse complement strand
ATGTTTGAACTCTGCCGATACCACACATGACATCTTCATATTCCCACCCGCAAACCGGCGCGGTTGCTGAACAATCAGTACCGGTCGGAACATCTGCCGTTGCCCGTTGGCAATGGGTGCAGACCAAGATCCTGCATCATCCTGATTTGACGACAGCAGAGATCTGCGTTGCCGTCGTTCTGGCATCACACGTCAATGATCGCACGCAAGCATGTTTTCCCAAGATTGAAACGATTGCCCAAGAGGCAAGTCTTTCTGATCGCAAGGTGCGTCAGGCGCTCAAGCGTTTGGTGGAACTTGGATTGGTGGCAAAGCTGAGCCGGGCAATTGGCAGACTTCGTAATCGAAATGCGTATCAGCTGGTTGGTCTTGGTTCTAAACCGGCATCTGGTTCCCTTAAACCGGCATCAGATTCCGGTGTTAAACCGGCACGTGGTGCCGGTTCCAATAAGAAGAACACGGATAAAGAAGAAAACACGGATGAAAGGGAACAGGCCAATGCTGTTTCTGGAACTGGCGCAACCGTTCTTCCTGCCGTCGATGATCAATGTTTGATTTTAGCCAGGGAGTGGCAGCGGCTGTGTTCCGAACCGTGGACGCTGGCGAATGCTTGTTTGCGGGTGAATGAAGCGATTGATCGGGTTGGGTTTGACGTGGTTCGGTTGGAGCTTGATGGTTTACGACAGAAGGGAAAAAGACCTTTGAGGATAGCTCTTCTTGATGTCCTTGATGGGCTGGTGTCAGAGAAGTCAGGTGAACTAGATGCAGCTAACATGCCTGCTCAATACGAAGTCTCAGGACCGCCTGAATGGCAGGAAATATGCGCGATAGTTGCTCGTTCCAATGTGCCAGGATGCCGTAATCCTCTTGTCTGGCTGTCTCAGATACAGGCGACGATTAGGGGGGGAACGGTTCAGTTGGCTGCTAAAAACCGCTGTGTGCGGGACACGACCCAGCATCACCTCATGGATAGAATTAAATCGATAGCTAAGTTCCGCGGACTGGGGATTGGCACTATCTCGTGTTTGAGCTGATTGTTCCTGTTAAATGTCGGGATATTCAGCGAGGACAGATCGATACGCGCTGCAAAAGGGAGGGGATGAATTCTTACCGCCCAGACGAAAGACTTTGAGCTTAGGTCATGAAATACGCTATCCGGTTTTTAGACACCGCCTGTGGTTAATGTCAGCTGACAGAAAAGATGACATCCGACTTGATAATAAATCAATTACTTAGCTTTTTCATTTGCCAGAAAATTTGACATTTCCCGAAAAGGCTGAACCATTTCCAACCGCTCCACATCTTTGACGGTTAGCTTGATAATGCCCAAAAACGGATTTATCTCGACCCATTGTTCATCAGAGAGTCAGAAACGTCCCTTCATAACTTGGAACTCTTAATCTCGTTTTTAGATTATTGAATAACTTAAGTGTTAGGGAGTTCTGCCCCTAGAAACTCATCTCTCTGATAAAACCTGAAACAACCGCTTCATAGAGACGTTGAGCCCAACTCACAGGCGCGGCATCAATTTGCAAAGTCCCCCGTCGGGTCATTGAAAAATCGCTTTGGGCGATATTACTTTCCCAATTCCCGACAACGATCCCTTCGACCTTGAAGACGGGGTCATATGGGGTATAGCGACCGTCCTTATCCGCCGTCGCCGCAATCGTGCCGCCATGGATGGCTGCAAGTGCAGGTGCCTCAAGGTATTTGCTATTGAACCGCTCGACAGTCTCGATCTCCACTTCCAGAACTGGTTGGGCAAACTGTTCGGGATAGAACTTTGCCAAAGGCCGCCCGTCAATCCGGGCGATATCGCGCTGAGACACATAAGCGACAACTTTCCACGACGAACGTTCCCCGGCACCGACAATTCGGGCAATCGGAACTCGCGGTGCTATCCAGCCGCCGACCCGAATATCTTCGGCCATTTCGCGAACAGCACCGTTGATCGGCGCCCGCAAAATCAACCGGTCCTGCCGGGCCTCCAGTGCAACGATCCGAGCCGCCAAACGGCGCATTTCCTGAATACGAGCAGCAGAATCACCAAGGTCGCCCCGGCTTGCTTCGGTTTGAGCAAGAAGTATTCTCGCTTCAGCAAGTTCCAGTTCGCGGATCCGGTGCTCAGCATCAAGTTCCGGGGCGATCATGGTTGCAACCACATCACCGGCGCTAACCTGATCCCCCTTTTTAACCATGATCTCACCGATCTGCCCCGCTACTGTACTTACGACTTCCGCGTCACTGCCTGCCTGAAGCACAGCATCTGCCGAAACACGGGATTGCCAAGGCACGAAAACCAGAACAACCAGCACACACATTAAAAATCCCGTCACCAAAAGATGCGGTGTCACTTTTGCGTTATGGCGATCTTTCCACCAGTGTTTCATTTCATTGAAAATTGGGATGAGGATGAACCATGCTATTTCAATCGCAAAAAGGGCAATGCCAAGAACTTTGAAGAACAGGTGATAGACGACCATTGCAATGCCAAGGAACAGAAAGAAGCGATAAATCCATACGGCAATCGCAAAAATGGCGAGCATTCGCCGTTTTTCCTGTGACATAGGTTCAGGTGCAGAATGCCCAAACTTGAAAAGAACCTCGCGTATCGTCCATTTGGCCATCGCAAAAGAACGATTTTGAAGATTCTCGATACCAAGAAAATCTGACAACAGATAATAGCCGTCAAACCGCATAAAAGGGCTGAGATTGATCAAAAGCGTCGTGACCCAAGTGGCCGTTGCCAGCAGGAACACAGCACTTTGCATCGGTCCTGATGGAACAACATGCCAGAAAAATGTTGCCAGAAGCGCAATCGCCAATTCAACCCGAATACCCGCCGCCGCAATCCGAAGTCTGAGTTTTTTGCTGACAATCCGCCAAGCATCCGACGTATCAGTATAAAGAACCGGATACATCACCAGCAACGCAACCCCCATCGACGGAACCCGGCAGCCATAACGTGCCGCACTATAGGCATGCCCCAATTCGTGAAGAATTTTGGCCAGAGTAAGGGTAACCGCCATCCAGACCACACCTTGCCAGTTGGCGAAACCAAGAAACGTCGACACAAACAAATCCCACTGACGCATCGTCAGGAAAATGCCGATTGCGCCCAGAAACAGAATTCCAAGCTGAACGTTACGCGATGCGACAATATCAGCGAAGGCCTGTGTTCTGCGCAGAAAGCCATCTGGATGCACCAACGGAACGCGGATAAAAAGATAGTTATGAATCAGCCACTTCCAGAATGACAGTTTTCCTGCACTCGCAATACGCGAGAACTCCGCCACGGCCTCGGGGCTGTCGCGTTGCAAAAGACCATTCCCATGAAGAAATTTTATCAGTCCGGTCAGCGATGCCTCATCGACGGTCAGAACCGTGTCGCAGCAAATTCGATCGATGATGGACTGCCCGCGTTTGAAATGCCACCGGCGCAACATTTCAAATGCGGCATAACCGATCCGGAAATACCGGTTGCGAACAGGATCGTGAATTGTCCAGCAAGGCGCACCATATTCATCGGTTCCCGCGGGCAAAAGTCGTAGGTCTTCACGCAACGGCGGTACGACGATGTCTTGTGCGCGACCTTGCGATGCGATTGCCATGGCGGATCAGAACCCGATCATCTGGCGCAACGCTGCAAGCGGCCGTCGGAAAAGAAACAGCGCCAATGGAACACGGTCCCCCATGATTTTTGCCGATCCCCTAAGCCCGATACGGGGAATATCTTCAGGATTATCAAAGCGTGCAACTGCCCGATAAGCCAATATACCTTCGGGTGTTTCCTTTGGCTGATAGGCCGTATATTCAAGCGTTGCGCCAATCGAACCAAGCGGATCAATATCAAGGAATAACCGGACTTCGGCCCCTGATTGCAGGGTAATCGCATCCGCGACAGGAATGGAAATACCAAGTTCGGCAGCGGCAGGTGCGGCAATGGCCATCACCTGTTCACCGGTCGAAACCGGCCGGCCCCGCCAATCGTTCGGATCACTGAAAATAGCAATGCCCGATTGCGGCGCCCTTACATCAACCTGCGAGAGTTGATAGCGGCTAAACTTCGCCTGTTCCTGACGCAATGCCAGACGGGTCTGCGAAAGGGCGACTTCAGCGCGCCCCTTCGCGTCACCAAAGGCCTGCTGCGATGCGCGTCGCAGTTCGGCTTCGGCTGTATCCACCGCCCGCAGGGATATTTCATAATTTGCCCGAAATTCCGCACCTTCAAAGGAAAACAAAAGATCATCCTTTGCAACTGGTGCATTCGGGCGAACACTGATTTCGCGAATAACGCCTGTGATCGGTGCCGCAATCATGACCGGATCGCGCGGCATTACCGTTGCCGGGGCAATAATGCTTTGACGCACCGGGATACACAGCACAGCAATAATGGCGATCAAACCCCCGACCAAAACGGCCCGTCGTTTTTTCCCTGCCTCGAACAATCCACCCCGCTTTTTGCGGGGTCGAAGTGCATTCCACGCATGTCCAAGCGCATCCGTCAGTTGTTCGATCAGAAGTATTTCCTCATCCAACCATTCCTTTGCCCTGACCAGCAAAAAAAGACCAAGCGGCGTTCCATCTGGGGCCAGAACCGGCTGACAAAGGATACTGTCCTGAAGGAATTCGCGCCATTCAGCATCATCACCCCTGGCGTCCACAGTACGCGAAAGAACCCTTTTCTGATCCGATGGGCCGTCCCTGTTTGCAAGCTTTTCAACAAAGCGGATATAAGGTGCATTGCGGTCTACAGACGGGACATTGGAAACCGCCACCACCCGCAATTTTCCACCCACCCCATATGACAGCAATACGGCCTGTTGATAGGAAATCAGCCGCCGGGTTTCAGTCACCGCAACAAACTGAAGCGCTGTCATATCCCGAGCCTGCCGAATGGATTTCTCAATGCCCAGCAAAACCGCGGATGCTGTAATGGTGCTCATTTTACCTGTCAGTCTTCAGCTGATGCGACTTACACTTTATTCTGAAAGCGGTCACGATTTCGGATCAAAAACAGCAACACCACTCATGCCCGGCAGCAACCTGTTATCACCGTCATCGATGGTCGCAAAGATTTTTACCGTCTGACTTACCGGATCTATATCAGCGCCAATCCTTTCGGTCTTTGCCTCAATTATCGCCCCGGTTTCCTCGATTTTCGCTTGGAACGCTTGCCCCACCGAAAGCCATGAAAGCCAGCTTGACGGCATAATCAATTCCAGCTCCAGATTACCTGAACCTATGATTTCCATCAGCTCATCCCCGGGATTGGCCGTCTGAAAAGGTTGGCTCAGCCATTGGATAACCGCACCGTCGTAAGGCGCTGTTATCTGGCAACGGTCAAGATACACATCATGCAATCGCACTTGTGCAAGTGTCCGGTCGCGGGCGGCTTCCGCCATAATAACATCAAGCTCACCGACACTGCGAAGCTCAAACAAACGTTGCTGGGATTTAAACTGGGCATCCGCTTGCCTGTAATCAGCGGCGGCAGTAGCACGTTGCGCCCTGTAAGCCGTGCAATCAAACGCAATCAGCAAATCACCTTTCTTGAAACTCTGTCCCGGACGAACGGCCATTTTATCAATTCTCGCGGCAAGCTCGCCGGAAAGAATGGCACGATCCTGAGTTGTCACCAAGACACGTGTTTCCAATGTCTCCTGCCCGCTCGCCAGGGTCGGAGACAAAAACACCACCACCGCAAGCATGCAAAACATGCTGGCTGTGGCACCTTGTCTAGAGTGCTGACATTTAGACAGATACCCGCTTAACCAAGTCAGAACGAAAAGCATCACTTAACGGCAGCCGGTATAGGTTCTTTCGCCAGTGCCGGGTCATCATCGCTTTTTGCAATGGTGACTGGTGCGTCATAATCCCCATGGTTCCAGCGCTTAAGAACTCCTCCAACCATCTGAGCAAGCGTATCGATAGAATTATCAGGAATATCGTTCGGGAACGGATCTGCACCGATTGATGCGAACAACCGTCCATATGAGGCCTGCATATCGGCATAAGCCATATCGCGCTGCAAATTGCTCAGCAAGGCACGAACATCAGCACGGATTGCCTGCGCTTCGCCGACCGTATTTGCAGACTGGCTGGCATTGACGGTTTGTGAAATCTGATCCTGCACCGATGCAATCCGGTCGGTCAGTTCGTAGTCACGTTTGGCATGGGCAAAACGCAATTGTGCAATATTTACCTGACTGATCACAGCCATGCTCAATGCAAGGCGACGGACTTCTGAAAGTTCAATCTGGCTATCCGCAAGACGCATATTCGCAGGCGCCTTAAACAGCTGCATCAGGTTCCATGAAAGGTTGAGCGATCCCTCATACCAATCCGAATTTACCTTATAACTATCCGTCGTGTGATTGATACCGGCACTGAAATTCAACCCCGGAACCATCTGTACGATTGCGATCTTTGCTTCTTGTTGGTTGATCCGCAACTGATAAGCTTCCGAACGTAGTTCCGAACGGTTCTTGAGCGCGGCCAATTCAAGTTCTTCCGACGTATGGCTTAGAACAGGCATCGGATCACTATCGGTTTCAACCGCCGCCGCAACCGTAAAATCGCTATCGGGGTGAATGTTCATGAGGACAGCAAGCTCGGTCCGGGCCTCGACCAACTGACGCCGTCGGGCTTCAAGCTCCCGCAGGGTCAAAAGGAGATCTTCCTGATAGGTCAGAGCATCAAGAGGCGCACCAACACGTTCGCGAACCTGGGTTTCTGAACGCGAAAGAGCGCTGCGAACCCGTTCCAGAGCCGGTTCAAACTGTACCAAGGCACGCTCGGCCGCAGCAGCGCGCCAATAGGCATTGCGCGTATCATTGATAACATTATGAATCACCTGACGGCGTCGTTCCTTAACGATTAATGCCATATCCGCCTGCTGATGAGCACGCATATAACCGATGGCGAAATCCAGAACATTCCAGCTTACCGTCAGATCGCTATCGCGGATTTTTTTGTCCGAACTGATCGAGGTGGAAGTCTTGTCCTCGTTATAAGTTGAATCTGCTCGGTTTCGCTGCGTCCAGCCTGAATTGGCCACAACATTGGGCAGAAGGTTGACGTTGGCGACATCAAGCTGTCCCATCGCCACAGCTTCTTCCATCAATTTAAGCCGGTGATCAAGGTTGTATTTGAGCGCTCGCGCGATCGCTTCTTCAAGCGTTAACGGCCCAGTGATCTTTTCCTGCTTTTCGAACAGACGGTCCAGGTCATTAGCGACACGCGCATTGTTTTCAGCAGTCGTCAGTGGTTCCGGTGTGACGGCACATGCCGAAAGCAGTGCTACAGTTGCCAGCGCAACGGTTATCTTCCGCCACTTATGGAAAGTGCCGGGAAAATTCAGTACACGGTAAACCAAGTCGATATTCCCCCAAGTAAACTCAAATTCCGGAAAATCTGTCTCACAAATGTCCGGTTATTTGTCTCTGCGTCCAAGTTTGTTTCGGTTTCAGTCCCGAGACCGAAACATCCCTCTTTCAATACTGTGTCTCGTAAGGACAACGGCAACCGATTGATCGTTAATCCGACGGTCGTATCAGCCCCAAAATCAGATAATCGTCAAACCGGGATACGGTAGGTACTTAAAACCTGATCAAGCAACATTGTTTCCATCTCCGCCACATCGCCAAAGGCAGCAAGCTGCACACTGAAATCTTCCAGATTTTCTGTCTGCTCCACCTCAGCCGCACTGTCGTTCATGGCCTGAATATCATCCGTTCCGCCATCCGAAGGTGTGTCTTCACCATCGCTACCGCCATCAGATGAAGGGGCTCCGAAAAGACTGTCATTGCTGCCTGCGTCACCATCTCCGGGCTCGCCCCCAACACCACCACCAGAACTAGCGCCAGAAGCACCACCTGTGCCAAGCAGATCGCCGAAAGAAACACCGCCACTAATGTTCGAGCGAAGGACTGTACCAGCAGCACCATAAAAACTGCTTGCCACAGAGGTCACATTACTGCCGATCCCGCCTCCACTACCAAATTGTGATGCCGTTAGCCCGGCTGAGACCGGTGTTCCTGAATTGCCAATTGGGCTGGTATTACCCAATTGACCGGTCACTGTCGTCTGAATGACCCCACCGGCAATAATCGGCCCACTCGAGCCGTTGGAGTTTGACGCAGTATTAAGCGCACTGCTGATCGGTGTTCCGGTATCTCCACCTGACGATCCCGGCACTTGCAGGATTGGCGGAACCGTAACGGGCGGCGCTGGTGTCGTAACCGTCGGAGAAGGAGGTGGCTGCGTTGGTGTTTGCGTTGCTGGCTGGGCAAGCACCACTGTTACCGTATTTGCGCCGCTACTATTGCTGTTACCATCAGACACATTGAAGCTGACGGTCCGGTTGGTAAATGTCGGCGTGCCCGCCGCATTACGGTAAGCAACAGCTTTCATCAGGGTCTGAACACGTTCAGGTGTAGAGTTCGAATTGAAATTAATGACAAGATTATTCCCGGCCGCAATATTATTGACAAGCGTGCCGATTACAACACCGCCGACACTTACCGTTGATGTCGCTGTCGTTCCCGAAAGGGTAATCGTCGTGCCAGACGTCTCAATCGTCAGAATATCCTCGGAACCGACACCACCGGCTGTGATACTGACCGTCAGGTTCCCCGAATTGAAGTGTGAGGAATCAGCATCCGAAATGACGACATTCTGGCCGACATCCAGTTTGACCGTCTGCCCGGCAGTATAATTAACACTATCCCCGGATAATCCGCCTACCGTTGGACGATCCTGCACCGCAACAGAAATGGTATCCGTGTCGGAATTGGTCCCGTCCGAGGTCAAGACCGTAATCGTCTGCGCCCCCGATGCATTGACGGCGGGTGTATATGTCAGGTTTGCCAGCGTTGCATTGACGCTTGCCGATGTGCCTGAAATTTGGATTGAATTCGTGCCAAGACCAGAAATCGTTGCGGCACCAGAGGCCGAAAAAGTCCCGTTTCCGGACGGCACCGAGATCGTTGTGGTTACGTTGGTGCTATCGCTATCAGCAACCGAAATGCCGGTAATTGCCTTGGCCGTACCATCCACTGTGCTCTGAGCGCCGGGAACTGTATTCACCGGCGATGCCTCAACGGCAACGGCAAAGGTTGCGGCGGTCGAAGTAGCCGGATTACTGCCCCCTGCGGCATCCGCCACGGTCGCGCTAAAAGTATGGCTGCCGCTTGCTGTGCTTTGATATTGAAGGGCGCGGATCAGGATTTGAATGTTTGCCGGGGAGGCAGAAGTATTAAGGGTAATCACAAGATTGTTGCTACCCTGACCATCGGTCGTGACTGTACCGATTGCAGTACCGCCGACCGATATGGTCTCACCAGCAGCAATCACACCATCCGAACCGGACGTTGCAGTTGCCGAATTCAGCAGGAAATTGCCCGACAAACCACCCGTACGGGTGATGGTCAGATTGCCGCCATTGAAATTAGGGGAATCCGCATCCGTTAATGTCATGTCCCCGTTCTGGTCGATGGACACAACGGCATTATTGGCGGCCGAAACAGAATCACCGGACAAATTGCCGATCACCGGCGGGTTCGGCGTAACATTGACGGTAAACGAACCCGATGCATCCTCATCGCCACTGTTTGCAGTACCGTCTGCATCGTTCAGCGTCAGAGTGAAGCTCCGTGAATCAAGCCCGGACGGCGCCAAATAGGTCAGCGCGCGGATCAGGGTCTGAACCCTTGCAGAATCGGCATTTGCGTTAAAGTCAATCTGAAGAACGTTGCCACCCTGACCATCATTGGTCGCATGGATGGTGCCGATATTTACACCGCCAACCGAAAGTTGTTCGCCAGCACTAACTGTCACATCACCACCGGATGTCACGGTCGTGCCATCAACCCCCCAACTGCCATTGAAGGTTCCGGTATTTTGCCCAATCACCAGCGACCCGCCATTGTAATCCGTCGCATCGACGTTTGAAACGGTCGCATCATCAAGTCCGCTTACATTCTGCGCACCCGAACCGGCAACAATCGAGGAACTGGTATCACCAAAAACACCGCCAACCACCGGCGCATCATTAACGGCTGCAATGTCGATATTACCACCACCGACCTGCGGATTGACGGTCCCGTCATTGGCATGGATCGTAA
>TARA_R110000868_G_scaffold99515_5_pt1 | contig 10128 bp, 7 predicted proteins | sample TARA_R110000868 | Tara Oceans TARA_R110000868 (sample SAMEA4397489) | marine metagenome | biome: Polar Biome; feature: [SRF] surface water layer (ENVO:00010504); material: water (ENVO:00002006), including particulate matter (ENVO:01000060) such as... | depth 5 m | reverse complement strand
AGATTAACCAAACCGTTAAGTAGAGCTAGGGCACCATCTCTTACAAGCCAGCAAGGGTGAACATTAAGTAACTCTGGAGTCTTGGGCTCATAACTAAAGCATGGATTAAGCACAGAGTAATAATCTTTTGATAGCGGATCTGTTGCCCAGGTCAAATCAAGCTTAGCGTAATCGCAATCACTTTTTTTAAAACCACTGAGATAGAGTTGTTCTGACAAACGTTGACGAGAGGTTGCGGCTAATTCATTTTTGAGTTGGGCGATAGTATGGGGCATAGATATCCTCGTAAAATGAATTATAAGCTAGCGGCAAACGGGAGTGACCAAAAGGACTGTAAGGATTGCTTTTAAACAATGCCGACATGGTCATAAGCTTTGTACTAAAGCCTTTAAATTCGCAATTCCCCTTGAGAATAATTTTTTCAATTATTTTACAGCCGGCTTGGATGGAAAAACTCTTGGAATATAATTCATGAATCTCTTGGCGAATCTCATCAGCATGAATCCCATCGCTGTGGGCCTTCTTCAACATATCGGCAAACAAATCTAAATCGTAGCTCAAGTGATGGTTCTTAAACTCTACCGGTAAAAGATCACAGTACTGACGATCAACTGCAAACGAGGCATAACCCGCCCAATCAGTGAGAAGCGCTTTTGAGCCGCATAGTAATGATTCAATCGGTGACATGCCGTAATCTTCATCATTATGGAGGCTGAGGCTAATAAAAGTGTCACCGGCCAAATAATAGCGAACAAGTTCTTCAGGATCGAGACTTCCGATATAGTGCACGCGATCTTTCAAATTCTTTGGTAGATTATTTAAAAGTTGTAAAACGTTCGAATGGTACTCGTTGCTAGATAAATAACAACCAAGATAGGGAATTCCCAAATGATCAAAGGCCCCGGCGAAAATCAAAAGTGGGGGTTTTTCACTGTCTTCAAACGCTGTACTAAAGGCCTTGATCAAGTCCCCAGTTCTCTTTTGCGGAGAGAGTCTGCCGGTATACAAGAAAACATGCTCATCTTCTTTGATACCTAGTTCTTTGCGAGCAAGTTTTCTTCCCTTGGGATCGAAATTAAAGCGCTCGGTATCAACCGGAAATGGGCAATAAAAAACATTTTTAGGATTCACCATAAAACTAGAGATCAGTTCCACCTGTTTATGTGAAGCAGCGATGAACTGACACTCTTGATCTGGAATCATATGGCCAACACTCAGCCAGTCGGTTGTGAATAATGTGAAATCACCATAGACATGAAAAACATAGCGCACACTTGGCTTGGCCAGATCCTTAAACTGTTTTAGAAATTTTAGGGGATGAGGTTGGTGATCCATGAAGACGACAATATCGGGTGACCAAGCTGCCGTTCTTTTAACTTCGCTAAGTAGTTCCAATTCTGTTTGATCATTATGATAATTAAAATACTCGAGCTCAATTGAGCCCTTGGATTCATCCCTAATATGGCGATAGCATTTGTCGATATTAGGGGTAATAATTCGACAACTCTGCCAGATAGAGGGATTAGTGGCGACGACGATGGCAATCTTTGTTTTACTCATAATTAGTCCCAATATCTTAACATGAACTAGACGGTAGGTGACGCAAGATTTAGTTCATGGAAAGATACTCCTATGTCGAAATCACCTCCTAAAAATAAATTCATGCGCTCGGCCAAACTTCTCTCGGCTGCGGGCAAATTTGCCATTGGAGAAGTCGGAAGACGCTATAAAACGGAGTATTCTTCTAAAGTAAATGAAGCACTCATGGCGCGGGCAATAAAGTTGGTTCAAAGCCTAGACCATCTCAAGGGCTTTCCATTAAAAGTGGGCCAGCTGCTGAGTCTCGATACAACAGGCATCTTGCCCGATGAAATTCGACAAGTTTTCATTAAACTGCAAAGCAACGCCACTCCTGTTGATCACCAGCTGATGAAGACTGTTTTTAACCAGCAACTAGGGGAGCTGGCAAAAGAGCTCACTGTTGATTGGACTTCAATTGCCAGTGCCAGTCTTGGGCAGGTTTATCTTGCTCACGATCAGGCAGGGAATAAACTGGCCTTAAAAATTCAATACCCTGGAATCGAGTCATCGCTTGATGGCGATATGTTCATCATCAAAAAACTAACTCCGCTTTTAACAGCACTCAGTGGCAAAAAGATTGATCTTGATGGAGTCTTTTCAGAGCTGCATGAAATGTTTGAAAAAGAAGTCGATTATAGAAATGAAGCACGAATGATTGAGCGTTTTTCAAGCTTGATTCAAACGAACCAGTTGTGGCGCTCGCCAAAATTATTCGAGCGTTATTGCAGCGATCATATTATTGCCATGGAGTTTCTAGAAGGGGAGTCGATTCAAACATGGATTCACTCTCATCCTGAGCAATCAAGTCGCGATGAGATTGCGAAAATATGTATTGATCTTTTTTGCTGTGAACTCTTTGAATGGAATCTTGTTCAAACTGACCCCAATTTCGCCAATTTCCTGATCTGTCAGGATGGAAAACTGGGGCTACTCGATTTTGGTGCGACTCAGGAATTTGAATTAGATTTTGTAGAAAAGTATCGCTCTCTTCTCATCGCGCTTAGAAAGTCGAGTCCAGAAGAAGTGATACGACTGTCAGAAGAGTTTAATCTTATTGATCCGCGGGAAGATCAGCAGACCAAAGAAAGCTATTTGAAAATGGTGGAAGTTTCGGTCAGACCATTTGTGCAAAAAGGGGAGTTTTATTTTCGTGACGATGAATACTTAGAAGCCACTAAGAAATCGTCTTGGGAATTTATTAAAAATGCCAAGTATTCGCCGCCTCCAAGACATCTCTTGTTTCTTCACCGAAAACTTGGCGGTCTTTATAATTTACTGCATCAGATGGATATAAAACTAGATCTAGATCCCTTTTGGAATCGTTGGATTGAGCGCGATTAAATCTCTTTGGTAATGGCCTTACTGACTCTATTCCAAATCCCTTCCCACTTTTCACCGACTTGATCTTGGCGCTTAACTAGAAGAATCGCCTGCACCTCTTTTGTGCAGGCTTGTCTCATCAGTTGATACAGTTCTCTGGCAGCAAGCTCCGGTTGATTGGAAAGGCTGATTGTATTGAACTTAATACCCTTGAGCATTTCAGGAAATTCATTTTCAAGGCTTAAATACATCGGAATGTCTGGCATATAATGATGTTTTAAAGCACCGGGGGAAACTGGGCTTTGAACATTTGCCACTGGCAAAGAGCTGGCTTTTTCTAGTTGAGACTTAGTGATTGAACCGGGACGATAGATTTCAATGCGATCATCAAAAACACCCACCACGGTTGATTCGATACCCACTTCACAAGCGCCGCCGTCTAAAGTGAAAACAGCATCGTTAAATTCCGCGTCGACATGAGCTTTAGTTGTCGGACTAGTTTTTCCAAAGCGATTGGCACTTGGCGCGGCTAGTGGGCCAGCAGCTCGTATTAACTCTAAGGCCACAGGATGATTGGGGCATCGAAGTCCAACACTGGTTAAGCCCGAAGTTATTTTTCCAGAAATATGAGAAGCCTTGGGTAAGATCATCGTCAACGGACCCGGCCAAAAGGCATCGGCTAAAGCTTGAGCCGTCTCGCTCCAATTGCTAGTGCATTCTTTGGCTTGCTCGATTGATGCCACGTGAACAATAAGTGGATCAAAGTCGGGACGTTGTTTTGTGGTAAAGATTTTTGCGATTCCGCCTGGTAAATCAATTTTAGCCGCTAGTCCGTAAACGGTTTCAGTGGGCATGCCGACAACTTGAGAAGCATTTAGCAGTTCAATGGCTTTATTGATTTCCTTAGAATTCATGGGCTTATGCATATCTCAGGATTTTGCAAGGTGTCTACTGCTAAAGCATTAGGATTTAAGTGCAAAAACTTTTTCAAAACTAGACACTGAAACGACCTTAGTCGCCTGAGCACGACCGAGTGCCGGGACTAAAGCGCAAAGGGCGAGAAACAGCAGAATGAGTGGTTTTGTCATAAGAGCACCTCTTCTTGCTAGATTCTATCGTAATCTTGCTAATGGGAAGTGGGGCGTGTGAAACTTAACAGAACCTGACAGAAAACAAACGAAATTATGGGAGTTCGGACATGTTTAAAGAGTTCAAGCAATTTGCTATGAGGGGAAATGTTCTCGACCTCGCCGTCGGTATGATTATTGGTGCCGCCTTCACTTCCATCGTCAAAGGCGTCGTCGATCATCTATTATCGCCGGTGCTAGGCCTTATTACAGGTGGGATCAATCTTGCGCATATGAAAATTATTTTAAGTGGTGAAGGTGACACTGCTGTGGTGATGAATATTGGACTGTTTTTTCAATCAGTCATTAATTTCGTCTTAGTGGCATTTGCCGTTTTTCTTTTAGTGAAGGCAATTAGATCACTTGAGAAAAAAGAAGAGGCTGCGCCTAGTACACCGGCCGCCCCTCCAAAATCAGAGATACTTCTAGAAGAGATTAGAGATCTTCTAAAAAAATAATTTATTCGACATGGCCTACGGCGCGCCAAACAGCGGTGCGAAGTAGGTCGCTGGCGATCACACCCAAATTAGCCACATCAAACTTTTCAGGTTTTTCCATCTCGCGAGTCGATACGGCAAAGAGCACATCGCCATCCCACGGTGTATGGAAGGGATCAATGACTTTTGCCATTGAAGTATGGGCCATAATAGCTAGGCGCTTAAGGGCTAAGCGATCAAACTTAACATTGGTAATAACGGCAGTGATTGTCGTATTGCCTTTAATAGGTGTGGATTCAATTTTCTCTTTTACACGCTCAAGAATATTAATGCGCTCGCCAGTCTTTTCATCGAGGCTGCCTTTAATGATGTCGCCCTTTTCATCGAGAACGTTGCCAACAGCATTGACCACAGTGATGACGAGAACTTTGATTCCATTTTTCTCAAAATAGGCAGCACCCTGTCCGGACTTTTCTGGCTTTAACTCATCAAACCATTTGCCAACACTTACATGAGTTCCGCCACCGACTCTTCCGTAGGGAACTTTGTTTTTTACACGAGCCTGAAATGCCTTCGCTCCCAGTTCGCGGTCTGGATAAACAGAAGTATCGCGCCCAGTGAAGTCGTAGACGATGGCCGCTGGTACGGCAGGGATAGTGTCGAACTTAACTTTGCCACCACGAAGTTTTAGAATTTCTGCCGCAACACCATCGGCCGCTTCAAGTCCAAATGTAGATCCACCGGAAAGAGCGATGGCATCGAGCCAACCCCAAGTATTGGTTTCATCAACAGATGAGCCTTCGCGAACAGCAACAGCTCCACCACGTGAGTCCATGGCGCCGATAGCACCTTTTGGAAAGTGAATGACCGTCGTTCCAGTTGGGCCAGCAGGATTAGTGGCAACACCAACTTCTAGGTTTTCAAAATTAGTAGTGAGCATAGTCTTTTCCGCGGATAAAGCGCACGAGCACGCCAGTGCCACGAAAAGGCAGATTTCCAAGCGCATGGAAAAGCCTCCCGGGTTGGTTAAAAAGTTTCCTTTTCATACCGGCCCGGGGGAGTTTCGTCACGCGTTAGTTGAATTAGTGAGTGTCAAAGTCCCAGTTGAAGGTCTGGGAGCCGCTAACCTTCTGAGTGGCGCTCTCCATGCTGTCGTTGGTGAAGTAAAAGACGAAGGGAATTCGCTCACGCGGTGCATAGTTCGCCAGCCAAGAAGTCCACCAACCTGGATTGGTGTGAATATTATGGGATCTAGGAGCTCCGGCCAGATCGTGAATAGCCTCGCCGCCATCGCCAATTGGTGCCGTACATAGCCAGCTTGTGCAGTTGTGGCTTTCTGTGGCTGAAGTAGGGCGATTATTTGTCAGAGTGTTTCTGGTATCGCCAGTCACACCTTGATAGCCCGAATCGCCTAGAAGTTTATCACCGTCATTCACACCGTTATCGACATATTTTCTAAGTCGTAAAAACTCATCAGACTCTAGTTCGATAAATGTTTCTAAACGATCAGAGCCAGGTAATGGGTAGGGGTCGAATTCAACATTGGAATCAAAGAAGAAGTTATAAGACTTATCTCCAACACGGGTATACAGGTGACCACCACCAGAAGACATTGGGAAAGAAACCGTGTTCTCTGATGTCGCAGCAAAATAATCGTCAAAGAAAGCTTTCTTTTGCGACTCGCTCATTCCCTTAAAGCTCACAATATAAACGTCACGTCTGCCGCCAGGCTGATTATTGAATTTAAATTTAATCTGATCGACCTTCTTTAAAATATTTGGGTGAAGATCTTGAAGCTTCGCCATACGATCTTCAATTGGTCCACTCCAAATCTTGGCTGGAAACGCCTCTTTAAGAGGTCCGGAAGAGATTGAAATTTCTTTGATCAAAGAATCGTTTTGAGCGCCACGTTCAGCTGAAAAAATAACATTCTCTTCAAAGTCTTCAAACGCCTTGGCAACTTTCGACTTATTGGCAAATTCAGCTAGGGCCCCTTGGATCTCGGCCTTAGCGTGTTCATCATCTATAGCCCCGCTTTTTACGCGAGCGACGATATCGCTGAGTTTGTCCTTGTAAGCGGCTTGAGCCTGTTCAACTTTGCTGGCGATACTTGTAGCATTGATCGCCTCTAAATGCTCTCCCCAGTCTCGTAGTGGATAAGCAAAGTTTTTATAAACATCCAAAGCTTTCTTTTCACTGGCTGAATACTCATATTGAGAGTTGGCCTTATTAGGGAAGATTCTTTTCAACTCGTCCCTAACGTTCTTGGGAAGTTTCATAAAATCATTATCGAGATGAAAGCTCTTAAGATTGGCCAGCTCATCTAAACCAGAAGTTCCATGTTGCATGAAATAAAGTGAGCGAAGCAGTCGATCTGAAAGGAGAGTGAAGTTCTTATGGGCATCACGTACTTCAAGGACGACGCGATCAGCGCCAAGAATATCCGGTCTATAAACGGTGCCACCAGTATACTTAAAAGAACTCTCTAAACCAGAGATAGCCTCAAGAGTGGCATCATCGAGTTTATCTCCTTTAGCATTAGCACTTAACATAGAGTTAAGCTGGCGCTGTTTAACCGAAGTCATCGGCCCAAGAAAAGGATGTTCAAAATTTCTAGCGACTAATCGGTTCGGATCCTGTTGATATCTCAAATAGCCAGCATTGAGCTTTTGTAGAATGTCGTACTCAGAATAAAAATTAAATAAACCAATTTTTTCTTTAACCGCTTTTGCTTGTGCAACGCCTGCTGCTTCACCAAAAAAACTTTCCGGTGGAGCGGAGATGGTGGCTTGCATCGAGCCTTCACCAAAGCGTGAGTTTAGCTTCTTAATGGCTCGGTACCATTCTTCGTAGCTATCAAACGGCTCAAGTACAAATTCAAGATTACCAGTATCATCTTGAATCAAGGCATCTGGTAAGAATTTTAAAGTGGCTTGATCTTTAAGCTTAATTAATCCACCTGGCTTTCGAGGCTCAGGGAATAATTCTTTAATATTGGCCCTAACCCAATCTGATCTCTCTTTAACTGAGAGAGTGAACCATCGGCTTTTACTCATGCCGTGACCAGGTTTTGGCCCATAGATTGTTACAATTTTATCAATCTCTTGCAGGGTATACTCGGACTCAAATCCAAACTGCAGGTGTTTACCGTTGGCCACTGAAACATCGTCATAACCGAAGGCGCCGCGAACAATCTTCTTAGTGCCTGAGACATTGACGTCGGACAGATTTTCAATCAGCTCTTTACAACTTGAACTGGCAAAGTTGGCCGGAGAACGCAGCTGTTGATAGGGCGAATCCTGCCATAAAACGATGGCCGGGAAAGCGAATAAAAAAGCTATTAAACTATAGTGTAGGAGCCTCACGGGCTTTCTCCTGTTAATTAATCAATCTTAGTGAGTAGCAAAATTCCACTCAAGCTTTCCTTCCTGCGAAATCTTTTGAGTCGCATCTTGCAAACTCTCATCAGTAAAGTAGAAAGCAAAAGGCATTCGATCGCGCTTGCCGTAATTGACTAGCCACATAGTCCACCAGCCTGGATTGGTATGGACGCGATGAGATCTTGGAGCACCCGCAATATCGTGAATCGCTTCGCCTGTGTCTCCAATCGGTGCTGTACATACCCAGCTTGTACAATTGTGAGCCTCGCCCGAAGGAGTAAAGGTTCCATCATCGCGATTAAGCACACGATTGATCATTTGCTGAAATCTGTTCGGTGGGTTCGGATTGACGGCGCCTGGACGATTGTCATTGAGCATCCCGACTGTTTCGCGCTCTACACCTTGATAGCCAAAGCTACCAATTGTCTCACGTGAGTTCTGTGTGCCATTTTCAACGTAAAGTCTAAGACGCATGAACTCGTCAGATTCGAGTTCCATAAAGGTTTCAAGTCGCTTGGAGCTTGGCAGAGGGTAATCTCTTGCACTTAAGCCCGACAAGAAGTCATAGGTCTTATTGCCAAGTCGTGTATACAGATGCCCAGCACCACTGCTTAGTGGAAATGACACTGTATTTTCGGAGACGGCCGCATGATATTCTTTAAAGAAGGCAGCTTTATCTTGTTCAGACAAATCTTTTAGGCTGACAACAAAGATATCGCGACTGCCACCATCATTTCCGTTATACGGCATTGTGACGTTACTCATCTTCTTCATGATATTGGGAAACTTTTGCTGAAGTAATTTAACTCGCTCGTTAAGAGGGCCACTCCAAACTTTGGCAGGGAATGAAGAGGCGAGGGCGCCAGCTTCAATAGTGGCTTCTTTTACGAACTGATTAAAGGTCGCACCTTTATTACCACCAAAGATAATATTATCTTCGTAGCTCTCAAAGGCTTTAGCGATACCTGAGCTATTTGAAAACTCGGCAAGTGCCCCTTGAATCTCATTGGCCGCTTGGGTGTCATCAATTTCTTGAGCGCGCAGACGTCCAACGATAGCGCGAAGCTTTTCTTTGTAGGCGTCTTGAGCTTGTCGGACTTGATCAGAAATTTCTTCTTTACCAAATGCTCTTAGGTGCTCAGACCAATCACGCATCGGATAGGCAAAGTTTCTAAAAACATCCAAGGCCTTCTTGAGTTCAGGATCGTATTCGTAATTAGGATTGGCCTTATTCGGAAATAAGCGAGTCAGTTCTTCTTGAACATCAGTTGGGAATTTTTCAAAATCTCCAAACGGATCAAAGCTCTTTAAGTTTTTGAGCTCATCCATGCCACCAGTTCCGTGCTGCATGAAATACAATGAACGAAGTAATCGATCAGATAGTAGTGAGAAGTTTTTGTGGGCATCACGAACTTCCATGATGACACGTCTTTCACCAAGGATATCCGGGCGATAAACGGTACCACCTGTATACTTGAATGAATTTTCCCAACCGGCGATACGTTGCAAGCGATCTGCTTCGTATTTTTCTCCAATGGCATTACCTCGTAGCATTGAGTGTAGAATCTCTTGCTTCTTGTTCGTCATTGGGCCCAAGAAAGGGTGTTCAAAGTTTCTGGTGACTCGCTTCGTTGGATCTTCTTCAAATCTTCTGTGAGCGGCACTGAGTTTTTGTAAAATATCGTAGTCTGAGTAGTAGTTGAAAAAGCCGATTTTTTCATCGAGCACTTTTTCAGGATTCACACCATCAATATTTCGTCCGAAGAAACTATCTGGAGGAGTTGAGATGGTTGCTTGTTGAGAACCCTCTCCAAATGTGGCATTAAGTTTCTTGATAGAGTGGTACCACTCTTCAAAACTATCAAATGGATCCAGAACGAATTCAACGTTACCTGTATCATCGAAGATGAGAGAGTCGGGTAGAAAGTCCATATCGCTATCGCGTTTTAAGCGAACCAGTCCACCCTCAGTTCTGCTTTCTGGAAATAGGTCTTTAATATGATCGCGCACCCATTGTGAACGAGCCTCTACTGGCATCGCAAACCAGTCTTCTTCACTGATTCCAAACTCCGCTTTAGGACCATACACCGTCACAATTCCATCGAGTTCATTCAACATATATTCAGATTCAAATCCGAATTGAATATGTTTGCCCCCAGCTGCAGCCTCATCACTATAGCCAAATGCTGCACGAACTATTCTGGCCGAGGAATTAACATCGACGTTGGATAGCCGCTGAATAAGTTCGCGACAGCTATTGCTGGCGAAGTTAGCAGGGGTCCT
>TARA_R110000868_G_scaffold24255_6_pt1 | contig 10133 bp, 9 predicted proteins | sample TARA_R110000868 | Tara Oceans TARA_R110000868 (sample SAMEA4397489) | marine metagenome | biome: Polar Biome; feature: [SRF] surface water layer (ENVO:00010504); material: water (ENVO:00002006), including particulate matter (ENVO:01000060) such as... | depth 5 m | reverse complement strand
AACACATCATCGACGATCAGCAGCCGGTCATCGGCATTGAGCGTGTCGACCAGATAGCCCTCGCCAAACACCCTGACCTCGGCCTGCTGGCCAATGCCGGTGTAGGAGGCGGTGCGGATCGCGATATGGTCGGTCGAGAGGCCGCGATATTCGAGATATTCCTGCACCGCAATCCCCACCGGCGCGCCGCCGCGCCAGACGCCGACGATATGGGTCGGCTTGAACCCACTCTCATGGATCAGCCGGCCCAGCCGGAAGCTGTCGGCAAGGAGATGGTTGGCAGTGAGGTAGGTTTTGAAAGTGGCCATGCCGGGATGCTGGCGTGATTGGCGGCAGACCTCAAGCGGCGATGCGGCGCCACCAGAAGGGGACAGGCAAAATTCACGCCGCACTGACAGCTGCCGGCTCGCAAACGGTGAGAATGGCGTTAATTATACCTGTCCCCCTTTGGTCAGGAGTCCCGCCATGCACAAATCCGCCGATTGCCCCAAGGGCCGCGTCGTTCAGCACTGGATCGACAGCAAGGCTGTCGCCAACAACATGCTCGGCGATCCGACGCTGCGGCGGGTGGATGTGTATATCCCGGCGGGGCATGACGGTTCCGGCCTGCCCTTGCTGGTCGATGTCGTCGGCTTTACCGGCGGCGGGCCCTATCACACGGCGTGGAAGAATTTCGGCGAGAACCTGCCCGAACGCGCCGACCGGCTGATCGCATCCGGCGAGATGGCACCCTGCGTCATCGCCTTTCCTGATTGCTTTACCCGGCTGGGCGGCAATCAGTATGTCAACTCGATCGCGATGGGCAATTGGGACGATTTCCTGACGACCGAATTGCTGGATTTCGTCGAGGGCGAATATGGCTGCGGCGGCACCGGCAAGCGCGGCCTGTTCGGCAAGAGTTCGGGCGGTTATGGCGCCATGATGCATGCGCTGATGCATCCCGATATCTGGTCGGCTGCCGCCTGCCATTCCGGCGATATGGGCTTTGACCTGATGTTCGCCGCCGATTTTGCCCACACACTGCGCCGCATCGCCAAGCATGGCGGCACGATCGAGAGCTTCATGACGGCCTTCGAGGCCAGTCTCAAGCCGGCCGGCGATGATATCCACGCCCTGATGATCCTGGCGATGGCCGCGACCTATGATCCCGACCCCGACGCCTTTCTCGGCATCAAGCTGCCGGTGACGATGGACACGTGCGAGATGGACCCCGTCGCCTGGGAGCGGTGGAAGAAATGGGATCCGCTGGAGCTGGTCGAGACGCGCAGCGAAGGCCTCAAGACGATGAAGGCGCTGTATATCGATTGCGGCGATGTCGACCAGTATAACCTGGTCTACGGCGCCCGGCGGATGCACAAGCGGCTGACCGCGCTGGGCGTTGATCACGTCTATCAGGAATTCCCCGATGATCACTCATCGGTCGATTACCGCATGGATGTCTCGCTGCCGATCCTGTCGAAAGCGCTGGCCGACTAGGTCCGCACCAGGGTCTCGCGCCCGCCGCCGGTCATCGAACGCCAGGCCGAGCCGAAACTGGTCGCGAAGACCACGATCAGGGCGCGGGCGATGATGGTGAAGAAGAGCAGCAGGATCTTGTCGTCAGAGACGACAAACCGCACGCCGGACCGCCAGCGGCCACCAATCGGCAGATGCGCCAGCTGATCTTCGACCCAGTCGGCGGCGTTGAGCATCTGGTGCAAGCCGGCCTCCCAGAACAGGGCGATAGCGGAGAGCATCAGGATCGCGATCACGAAGGCGAGGAAAAGCGTGGCGATGGTCGAGCCGATCTGGGCGATAATCCCGTCTTCGGCGATCTTGACCTTGGGCTGCGGCATGACAGCGGTAAAGATACGGCCAACCAGCGCCAGGAGAACACGGGCGATAATGGTGAAGATCAGCAGGACCAGCTTGTCATCGCTGGCATAGATGCGGACCAGGTTATTGATTTTCTCCGGCAGCGGGATTGCGGCGACGCCATCCTCAAGCATATCGGCACCATCCTGCACCCAGGAGAACCATTCGGGCAGGTAGAACCACAGCGCGGCCAGCATCACCATGGCCAGGATCATCGACACGAAGAGTGTCGCCGAGATTTTCCACAAACGCATTGCCAGCATGATCATTTCCCCCGGACGCCACCCGATCGCGCGCCCTGCTTCATTCAGTCTAGGGTGCAATTGCGACAAGGTCTTGGCAAGACACGCCACAGGGGAAATGTGTTCGGAGCGGAAACCAAAAAGGGCGACGCCGAAGCGCCGCCCTCTCTCACCTGTCCCGTGGGATGCGTGTCAGGATTGATCCGTCCGGCCTATTCGGCGGCCAGGATCTCGACGGTGATCATCGCGCCATCGGGCGCCCAGCCTTCGGTTGTCCAGCTTCCGCCAACCGCGAGATCCGGATTCCACGGGCCGCAGCTTTCCTGCACGCCGCTTTCGGTCGCCGCCGAAATGCACAATTGCTCACCCAGCGACCAGCTGCCGCTGACGCCGCGCGAGTCGGAATAGCTACCGTCTTCGGAAAATGTCGCATCGAAACTGGCATCGCCGCCAGTCACGCGAACGGTATGGCCATAGGCATTGGACATATCACCGTCCGCGAAAGCGGCACCCGTCAGCGCCAATAGCGCTGTTGCAGCCATCATCATGGTTTTCATAGAAATTTCCCCGTTTCATGATCCAGAATGGATCGGCGCCCCCGCGCGTGAACGCAGACTAGGGAATTCCCGTCTCAAGGGAAACAAGAATCGGCGAGGGCCGGGAACCGGAGCCGGTCAGTCGATATCGGAAAGCTCCACCCTTGCGCCCCCGTCGGGGACCTCAACGATCTGGACCCAATACTCACCGATCGAATTGACCACACGCATCAGGCGGTCGAGCGAGACCGGTTTGACGATGTAGGAGGAAGCCCCGAGACCATAGCTCGAGAGAATATCATCCTCATTCTTGGAGGTCGTCAGCACGATGACCGGAATGTGGCGCAGCTCGGCGGTCGCCTTGATTTCCTCAAGCGCCTCGCGGCCATCCTTCAGCGGCATGTTCAGGTCGAGCAGAATGATGCCCGGCAGAGGCTGATCCGCGAGGGCCGCATAGGGGCCCTTGCGATTGAGGTAATCGACAAGCTGTTCGCCATTCTCGAGAAACTCGACCGGATTGCGCAAGCGGACCTCGTCGCAGGCCTCCTTGAACAACATACGGTCATCGGGATCGTCATCCACCATCAGGAATGTGAATAGGCGGTCGGCATTGCTCATCTTGAAAAGCCTCATCGCGGCCACCGCGCGTTCGCGGCCGTTCCATATGGGCAGTTTCTCGCGTCATTCGCGCAAGATCAAGGCGAATACCATGCGCAAACCTGTATCGGTCGCACCCGCAGGCCCGGGACCGCGCCAACGCCGCGGCCTGACAACCGGCGTCCGCCCCGCACAGCGCGCGTCACGAACGGTCCGGAGCCGGAAACTCACGACGCAAGCCGTCCGTCAGCGGGTCAGTGAAAGCGCAGCAACCCATTTGTTTCACGGCGCATTTCCGGCTCATCCCTGACGGTGACGCTTGTGCGCGCGGCCCTGGAACGAGCTCGAAGGCTCGCCAATGCGGCGATGTGTTGATTGGCGGGGCACCGCCGTCGAGCACCACAGACAACAACTGTAAATTGTTTGCCGCAGCCATGATCAGGCGTCACCCCGGCGCCTGATCACGCAGCCGTCTCGGCTGGTCAGGCGTCGACCGTCTGGCGAATCGGCAAGGTGATTGTGAAGACCGCGCCGGCATCCGGTTCGCCCCAGGCCACGAGCGTCCCGGAATGATGCTCGACGATCTTGCGGCAAGTCGCCAGGCCCACGCCGGTCCCGTCGAACTCCTCACGCCCATGCAAGCGTTCAAACATGCCGAAAATCCGCTCGGCATGGCGGGCCTCGAAACCAATGCCATTATCGGTGACGGCAATGCGCGCGACAGCGCCGACATCGCCGACCTCGACACTCCCCTCGATCAGGATTGAGGGCTGGACGTCTTTGCGATGAAACTTCATCGAGTTGGACAGGAGGTTGAGGAAGAGCTGGTGCATCTGGGTCTGGTCGGCCTCGATGGCCGGCAGAGTGCCGATGCGAACATTGGCGCCTTCGGACGCGATCCGAGGCTCCAGATCCGAAATCACATCGGCCAGGACTTGTGACAGATCGACCGGCTGGAATGTGCTCGTCTTCGAATTGACCCGCGAATAGCCCAGCAAGTCATCGATCAATTGCCGCATACGCGAGGCCGCATCGACCATTCGGTCCAGATAGTGTTGACCGGTCTCGTCCAGCGAGGCGTGGTATTTCTTGTGCAGGCGCTCGCCAAAGGCCTGGATCTTGCGCAAGGGCTCCTGGAGATCATGGGAGGCGGCATAGGCGAATTCCTGCAATTCCGCATTCGACCGCTTCAATTCCTGCGCATAGCGCAGCAGGACCAGCTCGTCGCGCTTGCGCCGGGTAATGTCGCGGAATGTCACCACGCTCCCCGCCTCTGGATCATCAGCATCAATGGCGGAGACGGAAAACTCGATCGGAATGCACTCACCGGCCTTGGTCCAGAAATACTCCTCGGCAATGTCATCAGCCATGCCGGCGGAGATGGGACATTCATGCTCGGGATAGGGCGTACCGTCGCGCCGGGAATGATGAATGATGGAGTGGAGCGACTTCCCGATCAATTCCTCTTCGGTATAGCCCAGCATGTCACAGGCACACGGATTGATGAAGGTCACCCGCCCGGCCCGGTCGAGGCCATACATGCCCTCGGCGACCGTCATCAGGATGCGGCGGAACCGCTGCGTCGTCTCGACCGTCTGGCGCGCACGATTCCGGCTGATCGTGCGGTGGGTATTGAACAGGATGGCGATAAGAATGAAGCAGAGCGCCATTGCCACGGCGAAGACGCGCAGTACGGCGCGGGCGCGATTGACACCGGCCAGGGCCTCGCCAAGCTCGATCTCGGTTATCGCCCCGATTTCGCGGGCCGGATCCCAGGCCCAGGCCCCCATCACCGGAATCCCCAGCGCATCGCGATAGCCGGTCAGATTTGAGCCACGCTCGCCCGCCGTCACAGACTCCGCGGCGACGGTCAGCGGCCAGGTCGTATACGGCGTTGCGGGGGCATCGCCATGGGTCACATTCCGGCCGGGATCGCGGACTTCCAGGTGCAGCATTGACGGATGCCCCTGCGCCAGCAGGCCGGCGGTCCGGAATTCCGGCGCATACCGGGTTTCCGACAGCAGGCGGCCACTGCGATCAACGGCATAGGTTTCCCCCGACAGGCCGGTCCGCCCGACCCGGAAGGTCGAGCTATATTCGGCCAGCGGATCAATGCGCAGAGCGAAATAGCCCCGCACGGACGTGCCCGAGAGGATTGGCGCAATGACATACATCGCCATTTCCTCATCCAGCCCCGTCCAGCCCGGATCGCCATCCAGCGCAGGGGCATCGACAATTTGCGGCCGGGTGAGGATGGCACGGCCCGCCCGCAGCCGGTTGGTATCGACCAGGCTGAGAATGGGCGAGGGCTGGCCAAGATCGGAATTGCGGACTGAAGACAGGATCACACCGTTGGCGCCGAGGACGTAAAACCCCCGAAAGCCATACTCGGTCAGCCATGGCCCCAGCGTCGTGCGCAATCTGAGTTGGGCCGGCGCCGCAGCGATCGAGGATAATTCGGGAGTGGCGAGCAAGTCCTCGAGCGATTGCTGGACAAGTTCATTGCCCGCCCAGACCGCAGCATGCCGTTCCTGGTTTACGGCCCATTCCTCAAAGCGCTGCATGGTGCTGGCCAGCACCGAATTCAGCGTCGCCGCATTGGTCTCGCGCGCCGAGGCCACAAGCGCGCGGTCGCCCGCCATCACGGCGAGGAAAACGATCAGGATGAAACTCAGCGCCAGGATGCCGGGCAAGATGAGGCCGAACCAGCCATCGGCCTCGACGGCGCGCTGCCAGGGGGACCCCGGCTCTTGCGGGCCCGTCGCCGGATCGACCGGCAGGTTCGCCTCGGCATTGTCCTTCATTCCAATCGACCCCGGCCTCGCGAGCTTGGCTGCATCCTGCGAAAACAATCCCCGGACCGCCCCACAATTTTCAAGCCTAGCCGATTTTCATCATCGGCGTGCAAATTACACTCACCAATGCGGAACGCGCGCAGCGCCCTGATATATCTCCGCAATCCGCCGCTGCGTGCCCGCCGCGGTTCCCGCCGGCAAATCGGTCGGGGAAAACCAGTCAACACATTCGATCTCCCCCTGACTTTGCGATTCGCAATCAACCCAGCCGCAGGCCCTGTAAAGCAGAACGTGATCACCGCGGAACGCCGAGTGATTCGCAAAAATCCCCAGCAGTTCCGGCGGGTCTGTCAGCCGGACACCCGCCTCCTCGGCCAGTTCGCGGCCCACGGCCTCGATCGCGGTTTCGCCCGCTTCAACGCCGCCGCCGGGCAGATGCCAGCCATTGATATAGGTGTGACGGACCAGGGCGATGCGGCCGTCCGGCCGCTCGGCAACTGCGCGCACCCCCAGGGTTGCGCCGCGAGTCAGGCGCCAGCAGGCCTGCATGAAAGGCCGTGCAAAGGGCTCGATATGGGCTCGCCACCTCATACCGAAACCGGCGCTGGCCACTCAGGCAGCGGCGCGCTATGTACGCCCATTGCCCATGCTTTTCCGGAGAGGTTTTCCATGTATGCCCTGATCGCTGTTGGCCTCGTTGTGGCCGTGTTCGCCCTGCTCAATCTTATCGAATTTCGCCGCCTCGACTAAGTCCTGATCCGCAGCGCCCGGTAAATCCATGCACGCTATCCAATACGTCCCGCTCATCCTGGCCGGAATCGTCCTCCTGTTGTTCGGGGGCGACTTCCTCGTCCGCGGCGGCGCTGCGCTCGCCCGCCTCTGGCGTCTGCCGAATCTACTGGTCGGCCTGACCATTGTCGCCTTCGGGACATCTGCACCGGAGCTGGTCGTCAGCGTGCAATCGGCCCTGACCGGCGCACCCGGCCTGGCGGTCGGGAATATCGTCGGCTCCAATATCGCCAACTTCCTGCTGGTATTGGGCCTGCCTGCCCTGTTCGGCACCATTCACACCACCACACCGGGCCTGCGCCGGAATGCGATATTCGCCCTCCTGGCGGCGGTCGCCCTGATCGTGATCGCCTGGGATCGGCAGATCACGCTGACTGAAGGCTGGATCCTGCTCGCAGCGATTGTCGGCTATGTCGCCCTGCTTGGCCTGCAGGCCCGCAAGGCGACCGGTGACCCGACCCTCGCCGAGCTGACCGATATCGAACACATGGACGGGCTGCCCAAAACGCTTCCCTCCATCCTTCTGGCCCTGGCCGGTGGTCTGGTCGCCCTGCCCGTTGGTGCCCAGATGATTGTGACCGGCGGTATCGCCGCGGCACAGGACCTCCATGTCGAACCGGCCCTCATCGGACTGACCGCCGTGGCCCTGGGCACATCACTGCCCGAGCTGGCCACCGTCGTCATGGCCTCGGTTCGCCGCCAGGCGGATCTGGCGATCGGCAATGTGCTCGGCTCGAATATCTTCAATGTTTTCGCCGTCGGTGGCGCGACCGGCCTGGCCGCTGGCCTGACCGGCACGTCGCTGGAAATTTCCGAGAGTTTCTTTGTGCTCGACTTCTGGGTCATGCTCGGTGCCAGCGCCCTGATCGCTGCCATCGTGCTTCTGAAACGCCCGATCACCCGCGTCCTCGGCGCCCTGCTCTTCGCGGGCTATCTCGGCTATATCGCCGTGCTCGCCCGGTCCGCCCTGGGCTGATGCCTCGGCGGATCGGCCCGTCAGGGCGTGACCGCCGCCTGCGGCACCAGCAAATGCTCGATAAAACGCCGGTCTGACCAGGCCCGGCTACGCGTCGCCGGGTCCTGGTCGACACCGCGCGTCATGCGCACGACCACCAGATCCAGTTCCGGAAACAGGTAGAGCCGCTGCCCGCCGGCACCGGCGGCGACGTGGAGCTCCGGAAAGTCTGCGCCCGCCCCCAGCGTATCAAGAAAACCCCGGGCCCCGCGCGCACCACGACTTCCGGCATGCCGCGGATGCGGCAACCACCAACCCAGACCATAAGCCGGATTGGCCGCTGACGGTTCGAACAGGGCTGCCATTGCAGCCAAATCGACCAGCCCGGTCCCGTCCGCATCGCCGTCATGCAGCACGAAATGGCCAAAGCGGGCCCAGTCGAGCGGCGAGATCGAGGCGCCCTCCGACAGAACGGGCATGCCATCGACTGCCGCCCAATTGCGCACATCGATCCCGAGCGGCGCCAACACTCGGCGCCCGAGATAATGTGCCGGCGTCGCATCGAGCCCGGCCGCCGCCAGCTTGCGCCGCAAGAGTTCCCCGAACGCCTGGAAATGCCGTGGGCCATAGGCGAAAACCTCGCCCGGCCGGGTTCGGGCCCGCGTCTGGATCGCGGCCTGATAGCCGGGCAAGCGACTGGATTCGCGCGGCAGAGCCAGACCGCTGCTCTGGGAGAGGAGATGTCTGACGGTGATTGCGGCGCGTTCCGGATCATCTTGCCATTCGGTCAGCGTATCGGCCGCGCGTTCGTCCAGCGATAGCAGACCGTCCTGCACGGCCGCTGCTGCCATGACCCCCGTGAAGCTCTTGACGCCGCTGGCGATCTCCCAGACCTCATCGGGCTCAATCCCGTCCGCATAGCGTTCGCACACAATATCGCCGGCATGCACGATGATGACCGCGACCCCGCGCGCCTGGCGGCTATAGGCGTCGGCCCGGTCGCAATCGAGCGCATAGACTGGTGGGGTCGTCTGCGCTGCGGCGCTTGCGGGCCCCGCCACCGACAGCACCAGCATCGCAGTCAGACCCGATACCCACGCCTTCATCCCTGCCCTCATCAATATCGTGCCGGGCCCGAGCGCCTTCGCCAGCACAGTGAAGCACTACACGGATGACGCCGGAAATCGCAAAACACCGGCATCACACAGATGTGAGTGAGGACGCGCATCGCGCCTGCCGGTTCTGACGCCTGCGTGGCCCTGCTTGATCGCACGCCTTTCATGACCTATCCAACCGCACACTTATCGTGAGCTAGGCGCTGCATGTCCATGATCGAAATCGAAGTCGTCGGCCTGCAGATGGATGCTGCCCTGGGTATCCACAGCTTCGAACTCGAGGATCGCCAGACGATCCTGATCGACGTCAAGATCAAGCTTTCCAGCACGCCGCAACAGGATTCCATCCATGAGACGGCGAGCTATGACGACATCGCCGACACGGTCCGCCGCGTGATCGATGCCCGCCACTATAATCTGGCGGAAACCCTCTGCGTCACGATTGCCGAGGCGTTGAAAACCCTCGAGCATGTGCACGAAGTCACCGTCGCGGTGACCAAATCCCCGCGGACCGTGGCCTGCAAATCCGTGATTGCCCGGGTCACGCTCTAGTCTGCTGTATTGCCGCAGTTTCGAAGCGCAAAACCGGTATCCACCCTGGCTGAAAATGCTCCAGCCTCACGGCTCGATCGAGACATCCCGGATCCGGCGCATCAAATGTTCGCCGCCATCAATCGTGATCGTTTCGCCGGTCATTGACGGCGTCGCGACGATGAAGCGGACCGCGCGCACAATATCATCCGGCGTTGAACCACCCTGCATTGGATTGGTCTGGTGAGCGCGCTCGAACTCCGCCTCGCTCTGTGTCCCCGACGGCAGGGTGAGCCCCGGCGCAATGGCGTTCACGCGAACCCGCGGCGCCAGCGCCATCGCCATGGTCGTGGTCGCACTGAGCAAAGCGTGTTTGGCGAGCGTGTAGGAAAAGAAGTCCGGATTGAGATTGAAAAGCTTCTGGTCGAGCAGATTGATGACACAGCCCGACGCGCGGGTTTCATGGGGTTTGGCCATTGCCGAAGCGAGCAGGACCGGCGCCATCAGATTGACCCGCAGGGCCTGTTCGAGCGCGGCGGCCTCGACATTTTCGGGGCGGTCCTGCTCGAACACCGAGGCCGAATTCACCAGCAGGTCAAGCCGGCCCAGACCGTCCGCAAAGCGTTTGACCCCGGCGCTGTCGGCGAGATCGAACTGCACCGTGCTTGCCGCCCCCCCGGCTTCACGGATCACCGCTTCAATCGCACGCGCCTGCGTGC
>TARA_R110000868_G_scaffold30239_1_pt1 | contig 10156 bp, 12 predicted proteins | sample TARA_R110000868 | Tara Oceans TARA_R110000868 (sample SAMEA4397489) | marine metagenome | biome: Polar Biome; feature: [SRF] surface water layer (ENVO:00010504); material: water (ENVO:00002006), including particulate matter (ENVO:01000060) such as... | depth 5 m | reverse complement strand
ACCATTCCAAATAAGATGGTCAGAATTTCTATCTGTTCCAACTATTTCAACACCTTCAACATTACATATAAGGTTACTGTTCATTGTTACATTTCCACGAACAAAGTAAACTGTGTTAGCGGCTAATACAATAGCACCAGGCGTTACTGCCCCAACTACTCCAAAGTCGCTTTCTTGAGATACCTCAATCCAATTTGAACTATTAATAGTGGGAGTAAACACTATACTTGAAAATACTCCTGGATTTCTTTCACTCATAATTCTATTTTTTAAATTGTACTTTCAAGCACTATTATTGGTTCATATTTTTGTGATGGTCCTTGAAATTTATCTGATTCGGTTTCAACGGCATTCTTATAATAATCAGCGCCGGCAATATTATCTAAATATATTTCCAATTCATCTTCAGTTAAAAATGGTAAAAAATTAGGCTGTCCAGTCATTATTTGGTTAACGTCAATAGGCCCTACCCATCCGAAAAGAATAAAAGATACTTCTTCCGAATCGTTATCATAAACAAGAAACCATCTATTTACATCATCTTTATGTATTCCATGTGCCATAGTTTTATCTTCTTTAATTATTTATACTGGTCCTCCATCTGTAATACTCCAACCTCTACCAAGCATAGCCGCGTGTGCGGTTGCAGGTGCTCCTGCTTCATATTGTGCTGTTCCAGCGTGAAATGGTACGTTAGAAGTTCCGTAAGCATCCCAAAGAGGAAGTAATGAATTATAGTTAGATGTTGAAAATGCTGAACTTAAAAACATATTTACCGCAGTTGTTACATTTGAAATATCATAACTGCTTACATCTATGTCAAGAAGTGTACAACCTCTAAACATATTACTAAAACTGGTTGCACTTGAAGTAGTGCTTAAACTTATAGCAGAAGCCATTGATGAACAGTTATAAAACATATAAGCAAAAGACGTAACTAAAGGTGTAGTAAAACTAACTGGCTGGTTAAATGACGAACACCCATTAAACAACGCTCCCACATTTAATGCACTTGACGTGTCAAGAGTTATTGAGCTATTTAGGTTAATACAATTTGTAAAAAGATTATTAAAGTTTGTGCAACTTGAAGAATTAAAGTTAATCGGAGTGTTTAAATCTGTGCAAGTCCAAAACATATAATCCATGCTACCAACTCCAGAAGTATCTGAAATAGTAATAGGCCCAGTTAATTTTTTGCAATTATAAAACATTCTTGTTGTAGCTGATAGTGCCGATGTTGTTGTTATATTTATAGGCTGGTTAAGCACTGTACATTGATGAAAAGCGTATTGAGAACTCACTAAGGCTGGTGCGTTAAAATTAATAGGTTGGTTAAATTGGTAACAATAGGAAAACATATAGTAAATACTCGTAACATTAACAGTATCAAAATTCACCGCACTATTAAAAAGATAACAAGTTTCAAACATTCTTGCCATAGTTACCACGAGCGAGGTGTCGGGAGTATCTGTATACGTTCCTATCATATTTAAACAACCTCTAAAAGCTGCGTTCATTGTAGTCCATTGGTTTGTACCCCATTGGTTTATTTCTGTAAGTTTTAATTTATCACCTCCGTTGTTAAATTTAATACCACTAAAAACACCATCCAAAGAAATTGTATAAACTCCAGCTCCAGTTGTTAGGCTATAATCGTGATTTAATTCTGCTTGATTCCAAGTAGTTATAGTGTCCGTTGTTCCATCCCCCCAATCAACAACCATATTCGCAACAGAGTGGCCAATATCATTATTCATAGGTAAAACAAAACTTTCAAGACCATTGCCAAGCGTGGTATCAATAGTTATTTTGAATAAAGGGTCTATAAGACCTACTACAGTAAATGCAAGAGGACTATTTATGGCTTTTGTTACGATCATTATTATGCTATTTCTTCAATAGGTGAACTCCATTCAGGAGTAGCCATTAATTCTAATATTGCGTGGTGGTCGTATTCTTGTACAGGTACTACAGTTTCATCCATTATAAAAGTAGGAATATACCCTTCCTGCCATTTAATGACAAATTGAGTATTATCTAAAGATTTACGTACCGTACTTACAGAAGTTTCTCCTACTTGAGCAAAGTCAATTAATCCAATATCTGAAAGGTTAACTGTTGCGTATGTTTTTGTATTGTGCATTTTTTTATTTATTTAAAATTATGTAGGTACATCTGTTACTCTGTCAACTTCATCCATATTAAAACTCAAAGCATTATTTGTACTATATGGTGCTTCTCCTATTCTGTCCTCAATATCCATATTAATAGAAGTTCCTGGATTGCTTCCTACTTCATCGGGTGCTGTCCAAACGCCACCAGTAAAGGTTGCATTATCCCCTAATTTAATCCAATTAGTCGGTGAAAGACTTGTTAAATCATTTGGAGTTCCTAAATTATAAATATCTGTTACATTTTGTTGAGTTAATGAATAATCAAAAACTGCGAAGTTATTAAAATATGCTCCGATATGGCCAGTAGCTAAACCGCCCATTGTTCCGATTTTAAAATCATTACCGCCTACATTTGTTGTTGCTGGAATTGTTCCTAATTGGTTAACCGTTAAATCAGTACCATTTACATAACATTTCAATCTATTTATATTGCCAGTTAAACTACCATCAAATACAGCTGTAATGTTCACCCATCCTTGCCCTCTTATATCAAAATCACCGTACACCCTTCCACCGTCCAACACTAAACGAACAGCGCCAGTTGTTAATTGGTATGCATCAAATCTATTTGAGCCGCTAACATACGTTCCAAAAATATATCTTTGAGTTGTAATATTGATTTGTTTTATCCAAAATGAAATTGAAAAATTACTAACACTTTCTATTGCAGTTAAGCTGCCAATATTTACAGACTCGTCAACCCCATCTGTATAAATTGAGTAATTAGAAACTTTGTCTTTATTCTCATTGTTTGGAATTAGCCATTGCGGGGATTTCCAAGCACCGTTGTCTCCCATTCTATACCAAGAAATTGGATTTAAATCTATAAGGTCAACAGTGGGCGAACTTGATAATTTAGCTATTTCTGAAGGTGTTGCTATTCTGTCAAGTATGCAAACCTCATCCATTTTGCCATTATAATAATAATTATCATTATAATGTTTCGCTAAAAAACTATTAGCACTCGTGAAATCTTCTGTTTTTCTTATAGTTGATTGATCAGTTAAGCTTCCATTAATGTATAAGTCCCAACCTACATTTTTATTTCTTACTAAAATCAAGTGAGTCCAAGTTCCAACCGCCAACACAGAAGCTGATATAAATAAACCATTAGCAACACCACCAACGCTAACCCAAGGATGGATAGTGCTTCCATTAATATAAAAACCTAATCCATTTCCTATTGAATATCCAGACCCCCCAAGCAACATTTGAAAACCAGTAACCACAGAAGGGTTTATCCACATACTTATGGTAAAACTATCTGCTCCCCAATTAGATGAAGGTATTAGAACTCTATCGTCTGTACCATCAAAGCTAAGGCTCTTAGTATTAGCGAAAGGAGGTAGAGCCTCATAATCTATTGCAAGCGGTCTATATCCAACTATGGTTATCATTATAGTTCTCTGTTATCTATTAGTAATAATGTGTTTACATCAAATACAAGGAAGCTTACATCGTTTAGTGTGCCAGGAGTAGTTGAAAAACCACCATCTCCAGCATCTGTTACATAGTAGTATTCACCTACTGTATATCCATGAGCAACTGATCTCCAAAATCCAGTAGTTTGAACTCTTATATTATCTAAATCAATTATATCTGTTACAAATACAGCCTTCTGTTTATTAGCATCTGTTGAATCTGAAGGTAATAAATTACCTGTAGTCGGTTCTATATAAATAGCCATTAACTTATCTGTACCGGGGAGAGTTAGTCCATGTGCAACCTTAGTTATTAAGGCGCCTGTATTACTTGGTCTTGTTACTGTTGCGAGCATATTACGTTAGTATATCTACATACATTGTCGCCGTTCCGTTACCATCGTAATCGATTCGAGGCAATGTATCATTGTGAAATTCAAAAGATTGTGACCAACCATCTGGTCTTATAACGCCATTTATTGATCCTCCTGGACCATCTATGAAGATAGAGGCGGCTTTACTTCCGGGAAGAATTAGTCCAGACCCTGTAGTAGAAACTGAAGATAAAAATGTAGGGATTGAAGCAGTATTTGTTTCAACTAACAATAGAGTTGCTTCAGTAGCATTACCGCCACCACCACCACCAGAGCTTAGAACTGCTGTGTATATATCTGATAATAATAATTCTTGTTTAGTTTGTGGACTTCTCCTTAAATTTTCAGCCATTTTATTGTAGTTTTATAATTGAGTAAATACCTTTATTAGTTTTTCGTTTTCTTCTAACAAATTCATATCCATCTCTTGAGCCTTCATCATTAGTATTACCTTCAATGGTACACATGATGTCTCCTTTCATTTTTTCTACGATGCCAATATGCTTAGCCCTACCTCTACTCATTACGAGAAAAAGATCGCCAGGTTCTATTTCTGAGTACTTTTCTTTGACTTCTTTCTCTGTCATACAGGTTGTATTCAAACCTTTAATTGCTTTTTTCCTTAGTTTTTCACAAGACCAATCCCATTCAAACCAAATATCCATTGACTTTTCTAAACTGTTAGCAGCATGGTCTATAGCAGTGCAAATTGAACCACAACACCAAGCAGCCCAATCACCTTCTTTCCCCTTCATGAAAGCACGAACCCAAGGCCCTGTATTACTTCCAATCTCTGTAGGATGTTGGTCAACAAATTGTTTAGCATAAGCTAATGCAACATCTTTTAACTCAAACTCGTAAGAGCAGTTAATCTTAGAGAAAGCTTTTTGCATTGGAGCAACTAATTGCATCCAAGTAAGAGCATCTACTTCTCCCGTAACTTCAAGTCCTTTAGCTTCTTGAAAATCTTCAACAGCAGACTCGGTAATTCTACCGTAATCTCCATCTATTCCAATACTTAAATTAAATCCTTGTGTATGATACTTATGAAGATTAATCCATTCCTGAATCTTTTTGGAATAGAAAGAATCCCCACCCTTACTTATAGTAACGGTGGGAACTGTTAATTCTTGTAAATAATCTTCTCTTTCTAAGCTCATTATACTACTTCCATTTCTACTTCTTCTTCAAAAAGCATTTCCATTATAACAGAAAACTTTGGATTTTTTGCCGGAACAATATCTAAGTTTGCAATCATAGCCGGGTTAATCTTTTTAAACTCTGTAACAATATTTTTCCCAAAAAGTTTTTTCATCTCAGCTTCAGCTTTTTCACGACCATCAGCATTCTTATAAACATATTCAGGTTGCACTCCTTCCATAATTTCTTCTTCAGAAGGCTCAGTTAATACCCATTGATCATTACTGTCAAGTTTTACGTGCTTCTTTAATATTTTAGTCTGTTCATCAAAAGCTAACTTGTTAATCTTATCAAGTTTTTTTTGAATGTTTTTAAAATATGTAAGAACTCCTATCTTCATAGAAGGTACACTACCAATTAAATCTCCAATCGCGTGTGCTAACATATTTGTGTCAGCATTTGTTACTTTACCATTTTCTTTCATTACTTATCTTTTTTAAAGTTTCATCAAATATATAAAATATTTATGATAATCTCTTAGCATAAATAGTAGTTCTGAATATTGCAACAGAACCATTACCAATAGCACCTACTACTCTTGCACTTATAACATCTCCTTCAGTAAGCACAACTATATCTTCCATAACTATTGTATCTTCCATTGTAACATCTTGCGATATGCCAGATGCAGCAGTAAGACTAAAAGACTCAGGACCGATAACTTCAACAGAATTAGTTACATTATATAAAGATATATTGCTGTCAATATCATTTTTTATAGTACCTCTTACATCAAGCCTTAAATGGTATGTTCCATCTGAGGGAACAACAAACGAAGTTCCAAAAGTTAATGGATTTGCATCAGGAACAGTAATATCAAGTATTTCTCTTAAGAGATAAGGAATTGTGACAACTGGAGGGCAAAGACCAACAAGTATCTTTTTAATAACATCATTTAATTTTTCTCCTGAAGCCACATCAATAGAGCTGTCAGTAGCACATACTATAGGCAAACCATCATAAATTATATCTCCTGTAAAATCAGACTGACAAGCCTTACCACTACATCCACAATTATTTATTCCACATTTTACACACATATTTTTTTGTTTTAATTAATTAAAAGGATCTAATTGCACGAGTTAAGACCGTAGTATTATCCTTAGCAAGTGTTGCCGCAACTCCACTAATGGAATTTAAGATGTACGCAGATCCTGTATTTAGCTCCGTACTACTCCAATAGGTAGCTGTTGAGAGTAATGTAAAAGCACCTGAACGCAATGCTTTATTGGTATTAAAACGATTATCATATAACAAATTTGACTCATCAATACTTGGTAAGTACCAATCGGAAAAACCACCGTCAGTTAATCCAGTTACATACGCTTCTGCTGGACTATCTGTCATTAAATTAGTATTAAATACACCATCTTCTGTTCTGACTGCAGTGGTTGCAGTTCCTATATTTTGCCATTTTAGAGCTCCCTGTTCTGCTTTATTTACTATTAAACCATGTTCTACACCAAGACTGTCTTTATATAAATGATAAATAATTCCTCCTTCAAATTCTTCTCCCAAATAATGCACAAAGCTGTTAGCACAAATTTGCTCCATTAAAGTATTCAGCATATCATTTAAAGAAGCTCCCGGAAGAACCGTAAAATTAGTCGGACAAACAAACTTAGGACCATCGTACTTTAAAGCAGATGTGTTACTTGGAATATAAGAATCTGTATTACAACTTGAACAACTTGAGACACCACAATTTACACACATATTATATTTTTTTAAATAAACATTTTAAATTTTCATAGTCACTACAACTACTATCAGTATGATCAATAACCCATAAGAGGTTACTCATTTTTAAATACCTTGAAGTAAGCTTAACGTAATTTCTACCTATACACTTAAATTCATTTATCTTGCAAGAGAATGCAGCCATACAATCTGCAATTTCTTTTCTTAAATCATTAAGGCTATTTAAACAGCAATTTTGTGTTAAACACTCTTCAAATGTACCAGTAAATGTTTCTATTACCGGAGGATTATCACCTCCAGTAAATGTTCTTATTAAAACAACATCAATAGATACACAGTATTCTCCATCTCCATAAGTGTTTTCAAACTCTAATCTTCCATTAAGGGCCATAGGTTCAGAAGAACAAGGTATAACATCTCCACAAGCAGTTCTATATATATATGTAACACTTAATGTAGTGGAATAAGTAATAGTAAAAGAAGGAAAAATAACATCAACAGGATAAGAGGTAATATCATCTAAATAAAAAGTAGAGCAATCTGCAGATCCCTTGAAAATAAACTTAGGAATAACAAAAGACAAAAGACTATTAGGAACATTTCCTTCTATAGTGGAAATTTCATCTGCTATTAAAGCAAGTTCAGTTCCTAAGTCAGGTAAAGATATGTAGTTAACAGCCATAATTTAACAACCAGTACAAATTCTATCAAATAATTTACAAGCCTTATTAATTGTATCTTGAGCACAATCAAATAAGCATTCATCAAACTCTACTTGAGCTTGTTCAAGCATCATTCTTAATTTCATTATTCTTTCATCAACCTCATCGTGACTACAAGCACAACTTCCATCAGCCATTGATATAAGCAATTCTTTTATACCATTAATCAAATGACAAGTATATAAGAATTTCTTAGTCTTACGTGCAATTTCTTGAGAAAGTGAATCGTAAAGAATATAGCTTATAGTATGAACTCCATCAGGAAATGAATTATATACAACAGCGGTAGAACCTGAAGCAGTATAAATGTTTTCTCGTGTAATACAGAGACAATTTGTTTCATCTGTTCCTCCTGCAGTTAATGGTTGAGTTAATAAAACTGTTAAATCACCACTTAACGTAACATTAGTTGTTAATCCATTGTATTCAACACCATAATTAACTTGAGTAATTGTAATAGTGTCTGTAGTACCTTCTTTAATTTGAGCAGACCAACCCGTAATAGAAGAATTTGCGTTTATAGAAAGAACTAACAAGTCCATTGAAGTAGCTATATCAGTAATAAATACAGCCGAACCAAGAACAAGACCTTCAATATCAACAATTATAATTCCATTTGTACCACCTGTTAATTGAAACTCAACAAAGGACTTAGTACCTGGCTTCCAAGATAAATCTAAATCAGATGCAACTGTTCCATCAGGATAAAGCCAATTAAATCTTGTGTAATTAATATCTCTTTTAGTTGGGTTATCTAAATAGCCGTAACCATTGACACAGTTAGCTGGTAAGATAGGATCATATACGCAAGTTGTATCACAAAATTGAATGCTATTGCAATCATCTGCTATGCAAGCTGTAAAGTCAAGTACTAAATTCATATTTTCAAAGTTAATCTTATTTATTTATAATTCAAAGTTATTATTGCGCGGTCTGTTTATATGCTGCCTTAGTGTAGGTTTTTACTGACATTGGCAATCCTGTAGATTTTAATGCAACACTTAATGATTTTTCGAAAGCTTTACTAAAGTTACCCTTAAATGCATGAGAGATAGCTTCAGAAAACTCTTGACCTAATACCTCAACTGGAGTTTGCATATTTTTATGCCAAGGCTTATCGTCCATTTGAGACATAATTAATGAGGTAATATCTGATATCCCGTAAAAGTTACCAAAATTTGTAGCTATCATACTTAACCCTATCATATTAAGGTAATCATCATCATCATCATAACCGTAAAGAACTCCACCTTTAAGAACATCTACGGCAGCTAATGCCATTGAAGTTAGCAATACCACATTTATACTTCTCTTATAAAGTATTTTTGCGTTTTCAGGAGATGGATTATTTATATAAGAAATAGCTCCGTCTATCATTAACATAGCAACTTTACTTCTTGCAGAACCAAACATTGAGAACATTCTTGCAATAGGATTCTTACTTAAAGAAAGAACAGATCTATTTGCAGCATCATAAGTAGGTTGTGTTTTATTTATAATATCATTCCACCTTTCAGAAACATGTTCTTCGTATTCTTTAGTACCTTCTACAAGCTCTTTATGCTGTTCAGCAGTTTCAAACTTAACAGCTTTCCATATAGACATAACTGTAACAGAATCAAATATTTTAATACCCTCCATTAACCTTGCCTTACTAACTTCAACTTTCTCTCCCTTAACTTTAAGTCCAAGCAAACCTATTTTATCTTGACCAATTTCATTATTTAACAATGCCTCACCAGCTTCTTTAGAAAACTCTCCCTCAAGCCTTGCTCTTGCATTAGGGTCTTTCATCATTTCATCATATACAGCATCATTTTTTATATCTAAAGACCACTCAAGAGGAAGCCAAGTTTCTCCACCTTCTATACCCGTCCATTTTAATGACTTTATTATTTTCATTGGATTAATACCAACAAAACCAGCAGCACCCCATCCAGCCTTTTTTAAATACTTAGAATCAATTTCTTCTTTAGCAGTAATATATGACACAGGTTGTTTCATCATTACAGGTATATTCATTCCAAGTACAGCTACAGCAAAATTACTTGTAAGTCTGTTAATTTTTTGAGCAAAATTTGCCTCTCCTTCACTTCCAAATATTTGACCAGGAGATTCAATACTATTTACAACGCCTTCAAGACTTTTAAAATATTTATTTTCATCTTGATTTACATAGTCTCCAGAAATACTTGCTATAAGTTTTCTTATATTAGAAACAGGTAGTGCATATCCCGCGTAAGTAGCACCAGTATTTTTAGCGTTATTTATAACCTGAAAAGCATCAGAGATACGCATTGGTTCATTTGCTCCCATACGAGCATTACCTGCCCTAAATTCATCTAAACTACTTTCTCTTTTTCTACTTTGAATAGATTCTTTTCCGGGAGTTCCAGGAAAATAATTAGGTCTATTTTCTAAATCATAACCATACTCTTGTTTAAAAGTTTCATTAGTTTGTTCATATAAATAAGCAAAAGCTTCATCTATCTTTTTAACAACCTCCATCATTTGAGGATCAGATTCAACCGAAGAAGTAATATTAAGAATTTCAGTTGCTGTAA
>TARA_R110000868_G_scaffold58435_1_pt1 | contig 10157 bp, 11 predicted proteins | sample TARA_R110000868 | Tara Oceans TARA_R110000868 (sample SAMEA4397489) | marine metagenome | biome: Polar Biome; feature: [SRF] surface water layer (ENVO:00010504); material: water (ENVO:00002006), including particulate matter (ENVO:01000060) such as... | depth 5 m | reverse complement strand
CGCATCGAAGACGCCGGAGAAGCGCATCGGGCCTTGCTAGAGGTACTGAGCGCGATGAGGGAGGCCGCGAAATGAGCGACACCCCGCAAACAAATTCGATAGCCTATAAAGGCTACAATGAATCCGCATACATTGTTCTGCTTGACGACGACCGCACGCCGACACGCGCAGGAGATACCGTAAGCTTCAACTACGGAATCCCACCCGTCGCGGTGCGGGCCAAAATTGTCCAGCGGGGCCGCTCACTTATCGCTCTTACTCCGGGGCACACGCCCGTCGAATGTAATCTCCGCACACTGCGCCGCTACGTCGGCGGATGGCTTAAGCAGAACGTCAGCGATCAGACACGAGCGGAGGACGCAAAATGAGCACCCCCACACCACGCACGGACGAAGCTCGGCGCATCGACAACGGAGAGACTGGGCCGTTGCTCGACGAGATGGAGATGCTGGAACGCGAACTCACCGCGCTAACCGCCGAGGTCGAACGGTTAAAGGCATCGATTAGCAATCAGTCGTCTTTGACTTGGTGGGTCAAAGATGAGCTTGTAGCGTGTGCTAAACGCGCCGATAAAGCCGAGGCCGAGTGCCTAGAACAAGCCAAGCTTCTTGGAAGAAGCGGAGAGCGTGAGGCCGACTTGCTTGGTAAACTAAAACGCATGGAAAATAAAAAATGAGCGACACACCCCCTACCGACAGTAGACGCGCTAGAGCTAACCGGATAAACGGTAGCAAAAGTAAGGGTAGAAAAAAAGGCTATCAACCTATAGGGGTAGTACCTAAAATAGGAGTGGATGAAATAGTCGAAATAGCTGCTACTCGAATGATGGAAAATAAACGTCCCTTGGTCCCTTCAACATTATCCGGATGTACTGTGGCAGATCAGAAACGCATAAGCCGAATACTCAATACGTCTATTGAGGTGTTTAATCAGAAGATGGCAGAACGATTGGCGGTCTTGTCAGATAAGATTGCTGATCGCATTGAGGAGAAGGTAGACGAGGACGCCTTCAAAGCCAACGAGCTTGGGTTCATCTTCAGCGTCACTGAGGACAAACGCAGGGCATTGGATGCTCGAGCTGTGCTAGGGGCTTCTCAAGTTAACATCCAAGTGAATCATTACGGAGACCGAAGCCGTGAAGAGATAATGAAAGCTCTTAGTGTCGTAAACGAACCTATGCCATCTTTAATAACACATGAACCCTGAGACTCGTAAGAAACTTAAATTAGCCTCTATACGGTACCTTGTACGCGATAAGCTTATGAAAGGTAAGCGTGCAGAAGCTTTGCTCAAGGCTCAGTCCAATGGCCTGACTTTGGAAGACTGCCTGTTAGACCTGATATACGAAGCTGATCCGGTAGTCAGCAAGGCTATTGAAGTGCCTGTTGAGGAGATGACTCCGGTAGAACTAGAACTCAAAACAGACCTCAATCACGGTTGGCCTTCATCAGACCCCATGGCCGAAATACTATCTCAATGCATCAATCGTAAACTTATGAGGATCCGGTTGTCAGATAATCGAGTAGCCCTGTTATGGAAAGGGCGACATGAGCTACGGGTCTTTAGTAAAGTACCCGTAACTATTAAAGAAGTAATCGGCACTACCGACGCCTACTACGAGGTCACTCCTTCATAAGCAACGCCATTGCCTCGTCCATATCCATATCGTCTTCAGAATCTTTTGGCATGGCTTTAGAAGGTTTCTTCTTAGCCTTGTGCATAGGAGCCATCAGGATGTTAATCCCTTCGCTGCTGTACTCTTCATCGTCTTTAGGCTCACTCCCCTTGGAGTACATCTTGCCGTCTGCCTCGTCAGCGTCCTCAGCAGCCTCGTCTTCATCCGAATCTTCGTCATCGTACTTTTCGCACATGGCCTTGTACTTTTCCATGGCATCGGTGCAATCGTGCAAACAACCTGCAAGGTTTTTCGCGCATTCCTTCCATCCGTTCACTTGCATGGTCAACTCATCAATCTCTGAACTGGAGTCGTGGCTCATGGTGTACCCATGGAGAGTTTTAAAAATCGTACAACAATAAAATGACCGGTAACGTAAACTTTGCTGACAGCTACCGACCTGACTTTGGAGTGGATTGGATAGCTCCTGCTACCACTGCTCAACTGAATAATATGCCTATGGATAAGCTGGTTGCTTACGCCTCGGCTAGGAAATACGCGGAGCAACGTGCCGAGTTGAACCCTGTGGGTGCTGGGTGGGTACTACCTTCGTGGAGAAAGATAATGGCCGCATGGGATAAGTACCCGATCATAGTAATACTGGGAGGGCAAAGGTCTTCCAAATCAATGCTGGCATCTAGGCTGTGCGTATGGGGGGCAGCTACAATACCCCAAGCAGAAATCCGGGCATACCATGTCAACGAAGACCGCAGTATTGAAGACCAACAACGGTTTATATGGGACGCATTACCCCAAGGGATAAAAAATCTACCCACTAAAAAGGGAACGTACCATTCAGTGCAGTACAGCCAAAAGAACGGCTTCACCGATAATGTGTGCATACTGCCACCACACCAAGGGTCACGCCGTGGCGGTACGATCAAGTTTGGGAACTATCGCCAGTATCAACAAGACGCTCAAGTGACCGAAGGGTTTAAGTCTCACATAATCTGGTGCGATGAAGAGGTGCCTCAAAAGATGTTTGAGACATTGATTTATCGTACCACCGATTATCACGGTAGAGTGATACTCACATTTACTACTCTCTCAGGATGGACGTCGTTGATTCAGGATATTCTAGGACGTACCCTGACGTTGGAGAAACGATTCTCTAAGTTGTTAAACCGTGAAATACCTGTAATCCAAGAGAGTCTGTCAAGACCGGGCGTGGGCATCTTTTACCTATGGACAGAGGATAATAAGTTTATAGATACCGAGGACTTTTTGGCCAAAGTACGTAGTCGCTCAAAAGATGAGATACTGGCAAGGGCTCACGGCGTTCCGACCAAATCGTTTTCCGGAGCGTTCCCTGCTTTTGATCAGGACATCAACGTGGTCAAACACGAAGACTTGCCATGGATTAAAAATCCTGAGTATCAAGTAACCCGATACATGGCCATTGATCCTGCAGGATCCAAAAATTGGTTCATGCTATGGCTGGCTGTAGACGCCAGCGATACGTGGTGGTTGTATCGGGAATGGCCTGATCAAGAGGATTGGGCCTTGCCCGGAAACACTGTTGAAGGCAAAGCTGGCCCGGCTCAGAAAGGATCTAAAAAAGGGATAAAGGACTATGTGGATTTAATCAGGCATCAAGAAGATCAGGAGATCATCTTTGAGCGGTTCATAGATCCACGTCTGGGTGCAGCCGAGAAGCAATCTTTGGAAGGGGCGGTAACTATCATAAGTGACTTGGACGATGCTGGTATGACGGTGTTACCAGCACCGGGGGTGGACATAGACAACGGACTGCAGCTAATTAATAACCAACTGGCTTTTGATGACACAAAACCAAGGTCTAGTTTAAACTCTCCGCATCTGTTCATCAGCGATAGATGCACTAACTTGATATACGCCATGAAGGAGTATACCGCTTTAGGTGGCAAGAACGAAGCCACTAAAGATCCTATTGACGTATTACGGTATATCGCCGTATCAAAGCCTGACTTTGTAGTCTTAAGCCAATCTGACATCAACAACCACACAGGAGTCTATTAAATAACGTGAGTTCTTATACCGGAACCAATCAGGCCAACGAGAACAACGATCCCGGATTGCAACTGGCCCCTGAGGATGACATGGGTCCAGATTTCGGGATGTTGAAACTAGCGTTCAACAATTGCGTATCCGATCTGCAACCGTACATTGAACAGTGCCGTGAGAACTACGAGACTCGATACGCACTTTGGAATGGACAAAGCAAAGACGGACGGAAACATACTCGAGAAGGTTCCAAGATAGACCCGACGCCTTGGGATGGAGCCTCTGATCTTCGGGTATTTTTAACGGACGAAGCCATCAATGCCAAGGTTGCCTTGCAGTGCATGGCGTTTAGGAAAGCAAATCTAGTGGCGGTCCCAGTTGAAGGCAACGATCTTAAACGCGCCAAGACCGTATCGGGATTTATGAAGTGGTTGGTTCAAACTCAAATCCCCGAGATTGATCGCGAGGTAGAGTTACTCACCAACTACCTAAACGAAAAAGGATCGGGCATTACCGGACAGTTTTGGGAAACCAGTCAAGAAAAGACGCTGGTGTACCTGACCATTGAGGAGCTGCAGCAACAGTTTCCCAACTCCATTATAGAGGATCTGATAAAAGATCCTATTACGCGATCTACCTTGGTCCAACTGATGAGCGAGATATACGGGTGCTCGTCCAAGAAAGCAGGCAAGATGATGAGGGAATTACAACGAGATCGCAAGACTACCGTAGCCATGGCTGGAAGAGTGCGGTCACGTCCTGTCATCCGAGCTTTCAGTTTGGATGAAGACATCTTCATCCCGCCTCATTCCACCGATCTTGAAACTGCCTCCGGTATTTACCGAGTGCAGTATTTTACCGCTGAGCAGTTGCGTAGTTTTGTTAACACCGACAATTGGGATTCTAACTGGGTAGAATCAGCGATTGATAAATGTCGGGGTCAACGTCTGTCAATTGCGCCTAATGATATCAATAGGTTTGGATCTAGGAACATGATATCTACCCAAGATAGGGTCACAGATTTGATCGGCGTGGTTTACGCCTATCAACGCTTGAGTGACTCCGAGGGTATACCGGGAATATACATGACAATATTCAATCCGGAATTACCTCCGGACACCGACCATGATGGATACGCCAAGTATGGGTTGTTAGGGTACGCCCATGGCCAGTACCCATTTGTGTTACATCGCCGAGAGCACTTGTCCCGTCATTTGCATGACTCGCGTGGATTGCCAGAACCGGGCAAACCAATCCAAGACCAGATCAAGGTACACAAAGACTCTAGGTGTGACGCAGCGTCCTTGGCTATTCTTCCTCCCATGGGATATCCGGTTGGACGACCACCGGGCCGTTGGGGCGCAGGGGCTAGGGTTCCCGAGCGGCGTCCGGGAGAATATCATTTCATGGACCGACCTGCTCCAGATGGTCTTACCGAGGCTAGCGAGAAACAATTACGAGATGACTTCAATCAGTACAACGGATTTGCCACCTCTACGTCTGACAAACAATTTGCCGATTACAAAAACCAGTTTGAAGTAGACAAGTTTATGACCGGATGGTCTAAATCCTTGCGACAAATCTGGTCATTGTATCAACAATTTGGATCCGAGGAAATTTATTTTCGGGTAGTGGGTCTTCGTCAAGCCGATCCCATTGAGTTTCACAAAGGAGAGCAAGATGAGGATTTTGATTTTGTGATGAACTTCCAAGTGGATTCGATGAACGCAGATGTTACCTTTTCCAAGCTGGAACAAATCGCCAAGATCGTGGCTACGGCTAACAAGGACGGGATCGTGGATTATTCCGAATGGTTGCAGGTGATGATAGAAGCCATTGATCCTACCATGGCAGAACGTATTCTTATCCCTAAGGAAACCGGACAAGAAAAAAGTGTTTCTGAAATGCAAACTCTATTGGCCAAAGTATACTCAGGCCAAGATCACGACATTGACCCTACCACTCCTCCAGAGATCGGCCTTGAAGTTATCAAGGGGTATCTGGAAAAAGACCCTAAGGTGAAAGCTCGCATGGAAGACAAGACCGATCTATTCGGATCTCGTATTCAAAAAATAATGAAGCAATTGGAATTTCAAATCACGCAGCGTAAAAATGCTGAGATCGGGAGGATGGGCGCATGAACCCTAAACTACAGGCAATGAGAGAAGCTGAGATAGCTAGAGCCATGGTAGAGCTTATGCCTAACGAGAACTTCAAAGTATTCTTTGAAGTTTTACGTATGCAAAGGGACTCGGTCATTGAAGAGCTGTGTTCCGAGTTTGTGTCTAAAGACGCATTGCTATCTGCAGCAGCTATTGGAGAACTTCGTGCATATAAGACGATTATATCCCTGTATGATCAGCACGATAATGTATAATTTAGTATTGACGCAGGTAGTTTAAAGGGTAAAAAACAAATTATCTACAGGAGGCTTCACCGTCCTTACTCAGGTGATGATGTTAGGAAAGCGGCTTCACCAGCTCATAGGTGATGATGTTTATGAATACTGAAAATCAGGGGGAGGCTTCACCGTCCCAAGCGACTGTTAATTCTGGTGATGATTCAGGTAATCTCTCATCGGGTCAAGCAGCGGCTATTCTGTTTACAGAAAAGCCCGCGCCTGTTCCGGTTGTTGCGGAAGAGGTTGCCTCAGCAGACCCCGCAACAGACACTTCTACCGAAACTCCTCCACCAGAGTCTGAACTTACAGAAGAGATCCCTTCTGAAAAGCCAGAAACTGCTCCGGAAGACGACGGCGTTCTTTCACAGAAATCTTCACTTGATCCTAAGTTACGCGAGAAGATTCAACAGCGAGTCAATCAAGAGATATCCAAACGAAAAGCTTTAGAAGATCGAATTGCAGTAATGGAGGCGGCTTTACAGCAGTCTCAAGCAGCTAAAGTCGAAGCTCCTAAAGCTCAAACCGCTCAGAGTTCCGACTCAAAGGCTATTCCGTTATCTAATCTTCAATCGATTGAAGCCGTTGATCAACACGCAAAGCAAGCCCAAGAAGCAATTGACTGGGCGCAGGACCACTTATCCAGCGAAGACCTAGGAGATGGTATCGTTCACAATGGGGAAACCTTTGATCGATCCCGACTTCGAGGTATCGTAAAAACTGCCACAAATGCCCTTCGTGTTGATGTACCATCTCGCAAGGCATTTTTGATCTCAAGGAAGGAATCGGGCCAGCAAGCACTGGCTATGTTCCCGTCCATGGGAGATAAAAACTCCGAGGATTATCACATGGCTGTAGCGGCTTACCGCTCCAACCCATGGCTACAAAACATTGCTCACTCTGATATCGTAGTTGGTTTGCAAATCGAAGGCATCAAAGCATTACGTGCAAAAGCGTCTTTGGCAGAAGCCAAATCCGCCAAGCCAAAGCCCAAAGCCGTCACTGCCAAGCCGTCTAGCGATCAGACTGCAGTCTCATCCGGTTCGTCTATTGGACGTATTTCCGGAACGGCTTCAGCCAGCAATGCCTTCAAAGCAATTCAAGAGAAGATGATGTCAAAGGGCGCAATTACTGCCGTAGAAGCTGCAATGTTACTTCAACGTAGTGCTCAACTCAGAAAAAATTAAACATCATGGCTCTAGCTACTTCATACAACGTATCCGGAAATCGCGAAAATCTTACGGATTTTCTCACCATTCTTGAACCCGAGGATTGTCCTAAGACGTCCACGTTCTCCAAGACGACCAAGGTTACCAACACGCTTCAAACGTGGCAGGCTGATACGCTTGCTGCGGTTGACTTCTCAGGCATTCTCGAGGGTCAAGACGTCCAAGCGTTTAACAACGAGTCTGCCAACCGTGCGCGGTTTGGTAACTACGTTCAAACCTTCCGTCGCCCTTGGATGGTGTCTCGTTTGCAAGAAGCCTCTGACCCTGCTGGTGTATCGTCTGAGGTTGCTCAGTCCAAGATCAAGGCTATGCGCGAACTTAAACGCAGCATGGAAGCCGCGATTGGATGCGACAACGATATGCAGGTTGATAACGGTGTTGTTCCGTTTAAGACCCGTGGTCTTGGAAGTTGGATTTCAAATTCGGCTCAAGCCACCAACGCTGTACCAGCAGCGTTTTTGACGCCTTTAGCGTCTATCAATAGCACCGCCACTTCCAGCCTTACCGAAGCATTGTTTAACGATGTGTTTCAGTCTATCTTTCAGGTTAACGGCGGTCGTCGTTCGTACACGTTGTTTGCTGGACCTACGTTAAAACGCGCTATCAGTAAGTTTCAACGTGTAGAAGGTGCTGCTGGTACGACTAAAACCTACCAAGTAACGCAAGATGCCACTGAGAAAAAGATCTCCCTCAATGTTACCATCTACGATGGTGACTTTCATACGGTCACGATCATCCCGGATATGTTCAACGGATTGGCTGACGGGGCTAATCCATCTACCGTAACGGCTCAACAGCAGGTTCGTGGGTACGTAATTGACCCCGCTCTTGTAGGCATTGGCACTATGCTGGGAGTTGAGGCGGATGAACTCGAGGACCAAGGTGGCGGTAAACGCGGGTTTGTATCTACGACCATGACCTTGGTTTGTAAAAATCCCAAGGGTCTTGGTAAATTCAACGCAAGTGCATAACTCCTAAAAAACACCTACCATGGCTTCTTCATCTAACATTTCTTCGCTTCGAGTATCCCCTCTTTCCATGCAGGAAAAGGCGGCTACTGGATTCTCTCATAAATTCAAGGTGCTATACTCTGACTGTGTGGCATCTGATACGCTCACTATGACGTTGGGATCAACTCCCGTTACGTATCTGGTCGATAAAGCTTTGGTTAATATCACCACGGCTTTTGCGGGATCCAGTACGGTGACACTGGCAGTTGGAGTTACAGGTAGTACTGCGGCAGCGATTGCAGCTACCACGGTTAAAACTGCGGCAATTTTGCCCATGGTTTCTACCGTACCGATCTCAACCAACCTCAATGGTGTTGCCGCAACTTCGTTGTTGGCCACCATCATTGCGGGTGGAACCTTGACTGCGGGTGAATTGGACATTTATCTTAACGTCCAAGACAACGCCAAGCTTCCGTAAGATTAAACACTATGGGGGGAGCATACTCCCCCCATAGCTTTAACTATGCTTGATGTAATTACAGGTCTTGACGAAAGCTTTTTGCGGGCATTTGAAAATGACATACTCGGGAGAATACCTGAAGAGAAACTTCAAGCAGGGCTTAGACAAGCCCGTAATGCTCGCATCCTGCAACAGGCAGGGTCAGTTCATATTCCCGGTGTAGGTCAGAAGATAGCTGAAATTGATGCCCGACTTTACTTTAGGATGCAGCATGATTTTGGGTCCGAAGAAAATTGGCTCCAAGATTTTTTAGCTGATAATCCTGAGTTGTGTGCCAAGGGGTATAAACCCAAAACCAGTCGTGTACGTAAAGGCAAGACGTTCATAAACGGTCAGCCTGTCTAAATTGTGCAATGGCTCTTACTAAACACTACTCTGATTTTTTAACGAGCTGGAGTTCGCTGGTTGGCATTCCCATGAGCCGTCTTTCGACGGAGTACACGGATGTAGCCAACACATTGTTTAATTCGGCTATACGTCAGATGTGGTCTCAAGGGCCATGGCTTGACGTGTGTCCTTACGGAGAGGCTAGATTTGCTGGAAACAAACTAAGCTATCCTAATGATCTAAGCCAGTCTGACTACTGGGACAGTTTAAATGTGACCGCTACGGGTAATGAAGTAGCCAATCCTTTAGATGGGAGGATAACTGCTTCAAGTATACTGGAGATCGTATTAAATCCCAACGTGGCCTGCCCTCATAATCTCACTAATGAGATTACAGTGTTACCTGCAACTACGTATACGTTGTCAGCCTACCTAAGGGGTAATGGGCGTAACTACGCTCAACTCGCCCTTAACGACGGAGTGACAGCGTTCTCGGCTATTTTCAATCTGTCTACGGGAGTGGTTAGTTCTATTGTTAACGCCAGCACCACCAGCATGGCTCAACAAGCCAATGGATTTTACCTATGCTCAATTACGTTTACCAGTACAAACGTATCCGTAGTTACCGCTGACTACGCTTTAAGTCTTGTTTCAGATAACGGAACTAGCCTGTCTTATGTATCGAACGCAACCAAGGGTATCTACGCATGGGGTTGCCTAGCCCAACAGGTAACTAACACTACCTTAAATGATTCAAGAGTAGACTGGGATCAACTCGGAGAGTACGACATAGATGCCGTGTTTAACGTATGGTCCAATTCACCCATGTTGGTGACGTACCCAACGACTAATGGGTACAGCCTTACACCTACAGGTATTCAGCTTATAAGCAGTACTACTTCTCAAAGTTATACCAATGGAGTAGTTACCGTATCCACGTTTCCAGTCACAAACAATCCGGTGTTTTTGTATTACCGGAAAGCCGTACCGGATTATTCCGGAAACGACTACGATCTTGAAACGGCTTACGATGCTGGGGAGCAGTTTTATTACACCGACCCCAATGGAGACGGGGA
>TARA_R110000868_G_scaffold222065_3_pt1 | contig 10157 bp, 10 predicted proteins | sample TARA_R110000868 | Tara Oceans TARA_R110000868 (sample SAMEA4397489) | marine metagenome | biome: Polar Biome; feature: [SRF] surface water layer (ENVO:00010504); material: water (ENVO:00002006), including particulate matter (ENVO:01000060) such as... | depth 5 m | reverse complement strand
GTCACGTCGAGGTCCTGACTTGCGTCAGGATGACGTGGGAAAATTTACGGAGGGCGGGGATAAGTGGTCGCCCGGGACATGCTCCGGGCGCGTCTATTCCGCCACCACGGCCTTTTTCAGCATGGCGCGATAGCTTGGCGCGCTGGATCCCTCATAGCCCTCGAAATAGCCGCGCTCGCTGAGCAGGCGGTGGAGTTTGGGCAGGTTATAGGGCGGGATGGCGGCGAAGAGGTGGTGTTCGAGGTGGTAGTTGACGTAATTGGGCGCCACCAGCGCGCGCTCGAGCCAATTGGCGTGGGTGGTGTGGGTGTTGTTGCGCGGCTCGGTGTCGAGTCGGTTGATGGCGACGCCGTGCTCGCCGATATGGCGCAGGCGCATCACGGCGGGGAAGATGAAAATCCGCGCCGTCCACCACAGGGCAATCGCCCATAGCGCGCCGGCGGCGTAGAGCGCGATGATCAATACCAGCTGGAAGGCGAGGGCGGGAAGTTTTTCGGCCAGGACCGGGTTTTGCCATGAGGCGATCAATTCGCGCATCCCGGTCTGGCCGGTCAGATCGCGGGTGAATTTGCGCCGCAGGCTGGCGCGCGTGACGGGGTAATCCTTGACCAGACCCTTGTCGGGATCTTTCTCGGTGCCGGCATATTTGTGATGGTCGAAATGATAGGCGCGATAGGCCAGGAAGGGCGCATCCACAGCCGCGCCGCCAATCCATTTGCCAACGAATTCATTGAGGGCGCGGGTGTGGAAGAGCGAGCGGTGGGCGCAGTCATGCATCACGATGGCAAAGGCCAGCTGCCGTCCGCCGAGCAGGGCGATGGCGATCAGAATCGTGACCGGATTGGTCCAGGCAATGGCCATCGCAAAGGCGGCGATGACGAGGGCGAAATCGCCGGCCAGCATCGCCGCGCCCTGCCAATCGGTCGGCTTGGACAGGACGCGCAATTCCTCGCGCGACAGGCAATCGGACAAATTGGACGCCATGGGAAGTCCTCCGCCCGCAGTATCGCGCATAACCGGGTGATCGGCCAGACGCGCCAACCGGAAGCGCGGGCCAGCTTCACAGGACAGGCGCGCTCGCGCCGTGCAAGCCGGGATTGGCGGGTGACAAGGCGTTGAATTGCGCCGACTATGCAAGGCCGGGACGGGGCCTCAAGAGCAGGGCGTGATGGCGTTGAAATTTGTCGATCGGCGCGGTGTGCTGGCAGGTTTCGCGGCCATGGCATTGATGCCGTCTGCCGCCTTGGCGCAAAGGCGGGCCGGCCGTGCGATCGTGATCGGCGCCGGCGTGGCCGGGCTCGCCTGCGCCCGCGACATGGTTCATGCCGGCATGGAGGTCGTGGTTCTCGAGGCGCAGGCGCGCATTGGCGGCCGTCTCAAGACCAGCCGGCAATGGGGCGATCTGCCGGTTGAGCTCGGCGCTTCCTGGATCCATGGCGTTACCGGCAATCCGGCCGCCAGCGCCGTGCGTGAGGCCGGGCTGGAATTGCACCCCACTGATTATGATAATCGCGCTGTCTACGAGGCTGGAGAAGGCCCGCTGGGCTCCCTGGCCCTGACCCGGCTGGAAACGCTCGAGGACCGGCTGGAGCGCTATGCGCAGAATGCGCCAGGCAGTTCGCTGGCCCGCGCCTGTCGCAACCGGCCGCGCGGTACACTGGAAAACCGGCTGGTGCGGCTGGTCGGACTCGATGCGACAGGTGCGAGCAAGCGTCAACGCCGCCAGTTCGCCCTCAATTCCATCATTGAGCATGAATATGGCGCCGATTTCGAACAGATCTCGCGCTGTTTCTGGACCGAGGGCGAGGATTTGCCCGGTGGCGACAGCCTGGTCACGGGCGGGTTTGACCGGCTGGCGCAAAACCTCGCCGAGGGGCTTGATGTCCGGCTCGGCCAGCGCGTCGAGCGGGTCGAATACAGCGGCAGCGGCGTCAGCGTGACGACGGGGGCGGGGCGTGAGAGCGCCGATGTCGTGATCGTCACCGTGCCGCTGGGCGTGTTGCAGGCGGGCCGTATCCGGTTTGAACCCGGCCTGCCTTCGGCCAAGATGGCGGCGATCGGCGCGCTCGGCTCGGGTCTGCTCAATAAATGCGTGCTGAAATTCGATGCAGTCAGCTGGCCGCGCAATATCGAGATATTCAATCGCCTCGCCGATGCGCGCGGCGAATGGGCCGAATTCGTCAATCTCGCCGCCTATGGCCAGGGCCCGGCGATCATGGCTTTCAATGCCGGCTCCTTTGCCCGCGAGCTCGAAGGCGCGAGTGATCGCGCCACCGGCCGGCTGGCGACCGAGGCCTTGCGCTCCATGTTCGGTTCGAGCTTTCCCGAGCCGGCCGGGGTGCAGGTGACGCGCTGGGCCCGCGATGAATATGCGCTCGGCAGCTATTCCTTCCCGACGCATGCCACGCGGGCCGATACCCGCATACGTCTGCTCGATGCGGTCGATAGCCGGATATTCTTCGCCGGCGAGGCGACCTCGACCAACGCGCCGGGCACGGTGCATGGCGCGATCCGCTCGGGGCGGGCGGCGGCGATTGCGGTGGTTGAGCGTTAGGCGGGTTTGCGCCGGGGCCAGACACGCCCGGCGACCAGACCGGCCAGCACTGTCCAGACCGGCAGGGTCGCGAGCAGTCCTGCCTGGGCTTCAAACATCGCAGCGGTGGCGAACAGGACCACGATCACCGCCCCGCCGCGTACCCGACGACGCTCAAGCGGTTCGCTGCTCGCATCGCACAGGCTGGTAACCGGCGGGCAGGTGAGGATGAAGATGGCGCTCAGCGCGGTCAGGATCAGCGCGGCCAGGCTCCAGGCGGGGTCGACCATGCCCAGGGGCTGCAGCGTGATCGCGCCCCAATCACCGCCGCGCTGGACGACCGCGAACATTGAAAAACCAGTCGCAAAGGCAGCGAAGACGAGGTTGAGCGTGCGTTTGCGGTCATACAGCAGGTCCACAGCCATCGCGAAACCGGCGACCAGTCCCATCGCCCAATAGCCATCGACGAAGACGGCCATGCCGGCCAGCACGGTGACGAGGGCGAGATCGGTCAGCTTGGCGCTCTGTCCGACTGTGCGCACCACGATGCGCGTCGCCATCAGCGTCAGTGTCAGCACCCACAGGGCTGGCGCCCAGCCCAGACCAATCGCCACGACGGTGAGCGCCATGGCGACAAAGGCGGCTTCATTGCGATCAGGATCGACCTCGCGGCCCAGCGCCCAGGCCAGGAAGGCCGCCAGCAGCCCGCCAATCCCGGTCGAGACAGCGCCGGCCAGGCCGGCATCGCGCAGGAAGAAGGCGGCGGCTCCGGTGCCGAGCGCGATCAGCGGCAGCAGAATCAGCACGGCCAGATTGGTCGGGTATTGCGGCTCGAGCGGGCGCGCGATCGAGGACAGGCGGTAAATCGGCTTGGTCATGGCTGGCTCCTCGAATCCCGAAGCCCCATCATGCCCCGGATCAGCCGGTGGGCGAAGAACTGTCTTGCGATTTCATCAGCATCCGCTTTAGTGGCAGCAGGGCGCGCTGCCATGGCGGCCCGGCGGCAAAGGGCAAGACATGTTTTCCGCACTCCTCGTCTCTTTCGCGATCTGCTCGGTGACGGTGGTGATGCACATGGTTGGCCTGGTCCTGCTGATGGGCTTCATGCGTGCCCGCTCCGGCGGTATCCGGCCGCACCAGAACGTATTGCGCCAGACCGGTTTCATCATGCTGGTCGTGTTCGGCCTGTTCGCGATCCATGCCGCCGAGATCTGGTCCTATGCCGTGCTCTATCTGGTTCTGGGCGAATTTTCGACGCTGGAGTCGGCGCTGTATTTCGCCACCACCACTTTCACGACCCTAGGCTATGGCGATGTCCTGCTGTCGCAGCAATGGCGGCTGGTCGGGGCGATCGAGGGCTTTAACGGCTTCCTGCTGATCGGCTGGTCGACGGCTTTTCTGGTCACGGTGATCGGCCGATTGCGGGCGATCGAGTTCGATTGGCTCGACCATCATCTCGACGGCGATTGACCGCTTACACACCATGGCTTGCAGCAGGGGCGCGAGCCACGCTAAACCGGGTGACCAACCGGGCGTCCGCCCGCTTAGCCTGGGGCTGCAATGTTCAAGAAAATCCTGATTGCCAATCGCGGTGAAATCGCCGTGCGAGTCATCAAGACCTGCAAGCGCCTGGGCATTGCCACGGTGGCTGTCTATTCCGAGGCCGATGCCGACAGCCTGGCCGTGGAAATGGCCGATGAGGCCGTCTTCATTGGCCCGCCCGCGCCGGGCGAAAGCTATTTGCGGCTCGAGAAAATCCTCGATGCGGTGAAACAGACCGGTGCCGATGCGGTGCATCCCGGCTTCGGCTTCCTGTCGGAGAATGCGGCTTTCCCGATCGCGCTCGAGAAAATCGGCGTCGCCTGGATCGGGCCGAATGTGCATGCAATCGAGGCGATGGGCGACAAGATCCGCTCGAAGCAATTGGCGGCCAAGGCCGGCGTTTCAACCATTCCGGGCGCCGATGGCGAGATCGCCGATGCCGATACGGCCGTCGCGGCGGCCAAGGCGATCGGTTATCCGGTGATGCTCAAGGCCTCGGCCGGCGGCGGCGGCAAGGGCATGCGCATTGCGCGCAATGAAGTCGAGACGCGCGAAGGCTTTGCCGCGGCCCGCAATGAAGCCAAGACCGCCTTTGGCGATGATCGCATCCTGATCGAGAAATTCATCGAGGAACCGCGCCATATCGAGATCCAGGTGCTCGGCGACAAGCACGGCCATGTGATCCATCTCAATGAGCGCGAATGTTCCGTTCAGCGCCGCAATCAGAAAGTCCTCGAAGAGGCGCCATCGCCCTTCATTGACGCCAAGACCCGCGCCGCCATGGGCGAACAGGCCGTCGCGCTCTCGGCCGCGGTCGATTATGACAGCGCCGGCACGGTCGAGTTTATCGTCGACAAGGACCGCAAATTCTACTTCCTCGAAATGAATACGCGGCTACAGGTCGAGCATCCGGTGACGGAGATGACGGTGAAGCTGGATCTGGTCGAACAGATGATCCGCTCCGCCGCCGGCCTGCCGCTCGAGCTGACCCAGCGCGACGTCAAGATCAAGGGCTGGGCCATCGAGGCGCGGCTCTATGCCGAGGATCCCTATCGCGGCTTCCTGCCCTCGATCGGGCGTCTGAAACGCTTTGTCGAGCCGAAACAGGGCCCGCTCGGCGAGGGCGAATTGCGCATCGATGCCGGGGTCAGGGAAGGTGATGAAATCTCGCTCTTCTATGATCCGATGATCGCCAAGGTGATCGGCTATGGCAAAACCCGCGAGATCGCCATCGACACGCTGGCCGCCGCCCTCGACCGGCTGCATGTCGAGGGGCTGCAATCGAATGCGCCTTTCCTGTCGGCCGTGCTCGATGAGGCGGATTTCCGCGCCGGGCGTATCCATACCGGCTATATCGACCAGCATTATCCCGACGGTTTCCACGGCACCGCGCCGCGCGAGGACCAGTTGACCTGGATGGTCTGCGCCGCGGCCTTCGTGCACGAGACCTTCGTGCGCCGTGCGGCCCAGATCGAGGGCCGCATCACGCCGCCACCGGCGCCGGGTGCGCGCGAATGGGTGGTGTTGATGGATGGGCGCCGCTTCCCGGTCGAGATCGAGCTGGGCGGACCGGGCGAAGCGCGGATCTGGGCCCCGACACTGGCCGACAAGCAATTCGAACTGAAGACCAGCTGGCGCGCCGGCTCACACCTGTTTGACGCCGAGATCAACGGCACCGGTTTCGGGCTGGAATTCTCCGACCGGACCGAGGGCTATCGCATGCGCCATCGCGGCTATGCCGCCGTGGCTCTGGTCTGTTCGGCGCGTTCGGCCGAATTGCACACCCTGCTGCCGGAGAAGGAAAAGGCCGACACGTCCAAACTCGTGCTCAGCCCGATGCCGGGCCTGGTGGTCTCGATCGCGGTCGAGGCCGGGCAGGCGGTCAAGGGCGGCGAAATCCTGCTCGTCGTCGAGGCGATGAAAATGGAAAATGTCATCCGGGCGGAAAAGGACGGCGTTATCAAGGCCGTCAATGTGTCGCCGGGCGCTTCGGTCGCTGCCGACGAGCTGATGATCGAGTTCGAATAAGCCTGTTTGTCGGTCCGGATTCAACCGGGCCATGAATCGGCCTTCACAAATTCGCGTTTTGCGCTAGGCTTTCCCCTTCAACCCGGGGAGAACGACATGAATGTTCAAGACTTTATTCTCGATCCAAAGGATGCCAAGCGCATTCTGATCGGTGCCGGCGGCAAGCTCGGTCCGATGGAGTTCGCCCGCGGGCTCGTTGCCATCATGGCGGGGTCGCTGGTGCTCAACCTGGTCATGCTCGTCCCAGGCATCGGTCCCTTGATCGGTTTTGTTGGCGGCCTGGCCCTGGCGTTTTGCTGGGTCTGTATTTTTTCCAAACGCTTCCACGATGCGGGCCAGTCCGGCTGGATGACCATTGCGGCGATTGTCGGCGTGATTGCCGTGTCGGTCGTCGTCAGCATTGTTCTGGCCCCTATCCTGGGCGGTGCCAGCATGGCCAGTCTGGGCGGCATGCAGACCATGAGCCTTGGTTTCGTAATTCAGAACATGCTCACCAACGTGATCGCCAATGCTGCGGTCGGGTATTACATGTACAAACTGAAGCCGGTGATGATCTAGCGCCTGGCGCCGGAGCTTTATTGCACCCTGCGCACTACGTATCCGGTTGACGCCAGCGGCGATCAACCGGATAGGTGGCGGATATTGTCATGAGATGTCTGGTGCGCCGATGAATCCGCTTGTCCTTTTTCTGCCCGTCTACCGCGCCTCGGTCTCCGCCTATTTGCTGGGCCTCGTGGTGCTCGCATTGCTCGATGCCATGCGGATGCAGTTCGGGGTCATGCTGATTCCGTCATGGATTGTGCTGATCGCGCTCTGGTTCTTCGTTTACAGCCTGCATGCCAACCGGCGCCGGCATGCGATGCGCCAGCCCGAGATGGCCGCGCTGCCGCTCGGGGTGGCCGTGCTCGCGAAGGGCGTGGCGGCGTTGGGCTCCATGTTCATGGGATTGGTTGTGGCCATGGTGGATTTTGCCGCAAGCAATGGCGTTGATACGACCGATCCAGAGGCCCTCAATGAGGCATTCATCGAACCCGGCTTCCAGCAGACTTTCCAGGATGATTTCCTGGCCCATCCCGAGATGGCCGAGGCCCTGGTCGCTGGCGCTGCCTGGCCGTCCTATTTCGGCTTCTGGCTGGTGATTGCGCTGTTCGCGATCTGGTTTGCCCGCATGCGCCCGCCCGTCGCTCCACCAGCCGCGCACACGTCCTGACGCGTCATGCCGCTGCGTCGGCAGCGAGCTGAGGCGGCGGCACCAGGCGAGCGGGTCCGAACACTTCGTTGAAGGCGAGGTGCAGCGCGCTGTCGAAATCCGCCATTGATGCCTTGATGCCGAGATCGGCGAGGCTGGTGACCCCGTAGAGCGGGTTTGAGATGCCGCAGGGCGTGATGCCACCGAAATGCGACAGATCGGGCGCGACATTGAAAGCGATGCCGTGGAAGGACACCCAGCGGCGCAGACGCACGCCAATCGCGGCGATCTTGTCCTCGCGGCCATCTCCACGCTCCACCCAGACACCGACGCGGCCCTCGCGTGTGCCCGCCTCGACGCCGAAGGCGGCCGCCGACGCGATCAGCCAACGCTCCAGATTGCAGACGAATTTGCGCGCATCGCGGCCGCGCCTGGTCAGATCGAGCATGACATAGGCCACGCGCTGACCGGGGCCGTGATAGGTGTATTCGCCGCCGCGCCCTGTGGTGTGGACGGGGAAGCGGTCGGGCATCAGCAGGTCGCCGGGCTTGGCCGAGGTGCCCGCGGTGTAGAGCGGCGGGTGTTCGAGCAGCCAGACCAGCTCACTGGCCTCGCCGGCGGCGATCGCGGCGACACGGCTCTCCATCGCAGCGACGGCAGCCGCATAGCTGACCGGCTCGGCTGAAACGGCCCAGTCGACAGGGCGTGCTGTATTTTCCATCCGTCTTAACCCTGCAGAAACCGGTTCGGTCAAACATCATCATTCCCGCGAGAAATCGCAAGTCCAGGAGTGTTTATCCGTGAGCCAGCTCGGCGCCGTCCAGATCGAGATTGCCGTCCTGCTGGGGCGCTCGAAGATGCCGATCCAGCAATTTCTGCGGATGGGCCGTGGTGCCGTGATCCCGCTCGACAGCGGTGAGGACGACCAGGTCTGGATCCTGGCGAATAATCATCCCATCGCCCGCGGCGACGTCGTGCTGCAGGGAGACCGCATCTCGATCACCATTACCGGGGTCGCTGATGCCAATGAATTCTTCGCAGCTGCTTAAACTGCCGCATTAGGCACTTCACAAGGGGAGGGGATGTTGCTATCTCCCCGCCTCTTCCACGTGCGGTCGTGGCGGAATTGGTAGACGCGCAGCGTTGAGGTCGCTGTGGGGCAAAACCCGTGGAAGTTCGAGTCTTCTCGACCGCACCATACTTTCTCGAAATGCCTGCAAAATATTCGGCGTAGCGAGCTCAGGCTCTCTCGCCTTTGCGGCGCTTGCGTCCTAGTGTGCCGCTGAATCAGCCAGCACATGGAGGCCCCCCATGAGCGATACCGCTTTTGAAGACGACCTCTATCGCGAGAGTACGGCACGCGCCGATACCGATCCCGAATTCGTTGCCGAACTGCGTCAGGCCATCGCCGACCTTGATTCGGAACTGATCCGGCGCCTGCTGGCACCCCTGCACGCTGCTGATATCGCCGACGTGCTGGAACAGCTTTCGGCCGGCCAGCAGGGCATTCTCGCGGAACTGACGCCGGATATCTTCTCCGGCGATGTGCTGGCCGAAATGGATCCGGGCACGCGCGAAGTGGTGATGGATTATCTCCATCCCTCGCATCTGGCTGCGGCCATTGCCGAACTCGACAGCGATGACGCCACCGAAGTGGTCGAGGAGCTCAATCCGGCCCGGCGCGCGGCCGTGCTGGCGGAAATCTCCGACATTAATCGCGAAGCGGTCGAATCCAGCCTCGCTTTCGACGATGAGACCGCCGGGCGTCTGATGCAGCGCGAATTCGTCGCGGCTCCGGATTTCTGGACCATCGGCCATGCCATCGATCACATGCGCGAGGCGGCCGATGATCTGCCCGACAAATTCCACGACCTGTTTGTGGTCGATACAGGCTTTCGCCCGGTCGGCGAGATTCCGGTCTGCCGTCTGCTCAGCGCCCAGCGCGATGTCCATCTGACCGACATCATGGAGCCGCCGCGCATTCTGGTGAAGCCGGAGACCGACCAGGAAGAAGTCGCCTACCTGTTCCAGAAATACCATCTCGTCTCGGCACCCGTGGTCGACAGTGCCGGGCGTCTGACCGGCATGCTGACCCTGGAAGACATGGTCGATGTCATCCAGGACGAGAACAAGGAAGACATGCTCGCCCTGGCCGGCGTCAACGAGGCGGGCCTCGCGGATACGGTGCTGAGTTCGGTGCGTTCACGCGCGCCCTGGCTGCTGGTCAATCTGGGCACAGCGATTTTGGCGTCTGGCGTCATCGCGATGTTTGAGGGCGCGCTGGAACGGATCGTGGCGCTGGCCGTGCTGATGCCGATCGTGGCCTCGATGGGCGGCAATGCCGGCACCCAGTCGCTCGCCGTCGCCGTGCGCGCGATTGCCGAGCGCGACCTGACGGCGGCCAACTCGATGCGGGTGATCTGGCGCGAACTGGCGACCGGCACCATCAATGGTGTGATTTTCGCGGTCCTGATTTCGGCGGTCACCCTATTCTGGTTCCGCGATTGGGAGATCGCCGCGGTGATCGGCATTGCGATGATCGTCAACCTTTCCCTGGCAGGCCTTTCGGGCATTTTGATCCCGCTCGGCCTGGTCCGGGCCGGGGCCGATCCGGCCGTCGCATCCTCGGTGTTTGTGACCACGGTCACCGATGTTGTCGGCTTTCTCGCATTTCTGGGACTGGCGACAATCGTCCTGTTGTGATGATATCAAGCCGGGTGCCGGGCGAAACATTGGTGGTGGAATGGTGCATCTGATCAAATTGCTTGCCTTAGCGATGCTGTTGTCGACGCCGCCGGCGTTGGCGCAAGGGCGTTGGGAATCGGCAGCGCGTCTCGATGTCGCGCGGGCCGGTCTCGCGGTGGC
>TARA_R110000868_G_scaffold142387_2_pt1 | contig 10163 bp, 8 predicted proteins | sample TARA_R110000868 | Tara Oceans TARA_R110000868 (sample SAMEA4397489) | marine metagenome | biome: Polar Biome; feature: [SRF] surface water layer (ENVO:00010504); material: water (ENVO:00002006), including particulate matter (ENVO:01000060) such as... | depth 5 m | reverse complement strand
ACCTAATAACTCACGTAACCGTGCAGCCGTTGTTGCTGGTAACGTCTTTTTACATCTCCATCCAATCAAGCTTAAAAAGTCTGGTGTTCAACTGGGCTATACATGGTGCATGGGTGGACTGACTTTTTTCATTTTCTTAGCGCTAACAGTTACTGGCGTTTTGTTGATGTTCTATTACCGTCCAACAGCGGAATATGCATTTAACGATATCATTGCATTACGTGAGCACGTTCCTCTCGGAATCATGCGCGAGATTCACCGCTGGGGTGCTCACGCCATGGTTATCACTGTGTGGCTTCACATGTACCGAGTCTTTATGACTGGGTCGTACAAGCCACCTCGTGAATTTAACTGGGGCGTCGGCGTTATCCTTCTTGTTCTTACAATGTTGTTGTCGTTCACAGGCTATCTACTCCCTTGGGATCAGCTTGCAATTTGGGCGATTACAGTTGGTTCCAACATGGCAAAGGCGACTCCGTTTGCAGGTCATGGTGGTCCTGGTGCAGCCTTGGCACAAATTGGCGACTTCGTCATGGTGTCTGATAAAAACGACGTTCGCTTCCAGCTTTTGGCCGGACGTTTTGTAGGTGAACCAGCACTACTACGTTTTTATATCCTCCACTGTGTTTTCATTCCACTTGTTGTCGGCGTCTTGATTGCCGTTCACTTTTGGCGCGTACGCAAAGATGGCGGAATTTCAGCTCCTCTATAAGATAAGGATGTAGGTAAAAGGCCATGAAGCATTTTATTAATATCATTGCCGATCCAATTTATTCGTTTCCAATTTTTTCATTGCTCTTTTTTGCAATGATCAAATGGTACAGAGTTGTTGGAACGAAAAAGTTTGCATGGGTTTCATTGGCAATTTCTATTCCAGTGACCGTATGGTTTTTAGCGGATCCACAGTTTATTAAAATTATTCTTTGGCCTGATAATATTCCTATTAATATCCTAGTGATATTGATCGCCTTCCTAACTTGGTTCCCTCTCTATAAAGCGGCTGAAAATGATAAACGCTTAGAAGCTGGTCTTGAGCCGATCGAAGCGCTTCCTGAAAATCGTGAAAAAGTTTGGGCATGGCCAAACCTCGTTTATACAGAGCTTTTTGCCATTATAGCTGGAACGATCTTTTTAGTGGTTTGGGCCATTATTTTTAAAGCTCCTCTTGAAGAACCTGCCAACCCAACCTGGGCCCCAAACCCAGCAAAAGCTCCGTGGTACTTCTTGGGACTTCAGGAAATGCTTGTTTATTTTGATCCGTGGATGGCCGGCGTTGTTTTGCCTGGTTTGATTGTTGTAGGTCTGATCGCGATTCCTTATCTAGATACGAATCCTAAAGGGAACGGATATTATTGTTTTCAAGACAGAAAATTTGCCATCACAAGTTTCTTGTATGGCTGGTTGGTGCTTTGGATTTATCTGATTATCGTCGGAACGTTCCTGCGTGGACCAAACTGGACGTTCTATGGTCCGTTTGAATATTGGGATTTCCATAAAGTTGTCGCTGAGTACAATGTGAATCTTTCTGAGTTCTTGTGGCTCAAGTGGCTAAATACTTCGATGCCAAAGAATATCTTTGCCAGAGAGATCCTGGGGATCATTCTAACAATTGGCTATATTGTCGTGTTGCCGATCCTTTCGCTTAAGACAAAGTTTGGCAAAGAGATGTTTGAGAAGATTGGTGCGATTCGCTACTACATCGTAGTTTTCCTTGCGATTTCTATGTGTAGTTTGCCGATTAAAATGGTTCTTCGCTGGTTATTCAGCCTGAAGTACATCATTGCGCTGCCAGAGATTGAACTTAACCTGTAGAAGTCTGCTAGAAGGATTATTGAGATGTCAAAGAAGCAAGAGCCGGGAATGGCCTACGACATGTCCAAACTGAACAAGATCTTTGCGTTCTTGTCAGTTGGACTGCTCATCACAACATTCTGGGTTTTCCTGGATGATTATATTCGTCCTTGGAAAGCTGTTCAGCTAGAAGCGATGCAAATTCGTAGAGACAAGCTTCAGGAAAAAGTTGAAGAAGCTAAAAAATCTATCGATCAGGAAAAACTGTCTGAACTACAAACTCAGCTAGCTGAAGGCGAAGAAGCTGCGAAGCAAAGACATTTAGAAATTGCAGCACTTGAAGCTGAAATTAGTAAAATTGATAAAGATATCAAAGAAGAAACAATTACTAATGGCCGTTTAAACTCAATGGTTTCAGCGACTACATTTAAATACGAAATCGCAAACTCTCACGGCGATGCCAACGCTAGAACGCTACTTGCAACACTTCACGATTTTAAAGAAAAGTTTGAAGTTTCAAGAGATCGAATGAAGAATCTCGAGGCGACTGTAAAAGAGAAGAATAAAAAGCTAGATTCACTTCGCGCTGAAGTCATAGAGGCTGAAAAGGCAATTGCCGACATTACTAGAACTTTGGATCTATTAAATATTTCCTTAGCTAAAACAGATGTCTCACCTGTGTTCGCAATACGAAATGCACCCTTTTTAGATTTCCTAGATCCAACATTAAAAATTCAACAGCTAGTTATCGATAAAGTTGAAGATGATCGCTACTTTGTAAGTGTTCCAAAGGTTGATCGCTGTATCACATGTCACACGTTCATTGATCAGGAAGGCTACGAAGACCAACCAAATCCTCACAAAACACACCCCAATCTAGAACTTATGGTTGCAACAGACTCGAAGCACCCGATGAAACAGTTTGGTTGTACTTCATGTCACGGTGGTGAAGGCCATAGGGTCCACGATTTTAATTCTGCTGCTCACATTCCTCAAAACGACGAACAAAAAGCGGAGTGGATTGAGAAGTATAACTGGCACGAACCACATAAAATCCCTCAACCAATGTTCAAGCTTCAACATACTGAAGCTTCATGTGTAAAATGCCACCAAGGTGTTGAGCATCTTCCCGGTGCGGCTAAGCTCAACGAAGGTTGGGAAAAAATTGAAGAGTATGGCTGCTATGCTTGTCACAAAATCGAAGGATGGGAACATAAGCGTACTCCAGGTCCGAGCCTAGAAAAGATTTCTGCCAAAGTTGATAAAGAGTTTTTCAAAAACTGGGTATGGAGTCCTAAGGAATTTAACTCCCACGCCAAAATGCCATCATTTTTTGCTCAATCCAATAACTCGAAAGATGAGTTTATGGAAAAGAACGTTGTTGAGGTTAATGCCATCGCAGAATATGTTTGGGATAAGGCGCAGGCTTATAAGCCGTTTGCTAAATACCAAGGCGGTAATAAAGAGCGCGGTAAGGAACTTATAAAAGAAGTCGGATGCATGGGCTGTCACGGCGTTGAAGGTTATGAGGCTGAATCCAAAAAAGTTGGTGCTTATGCGGGTCCATATCTAACAGGTACGGGGTCAAAAATTAAAAATGCTGACTGGTTAGTATCTTGGCTAATTAAACCTTCGCATTATCAAGAAGACACGATCATGCCATCGTTTCGCCTGAGTGATCGCGAAGCCAATGACATCACAGCATATTTAATGTCGCTAAAAAATAAAAAATTCGAAAAGCTTAAATTTGAAGAGCTTAATAAAGAACTTAGAGATGAGCTTCTCGTCGATTATTTCGCTGCATTTGATACCCTAGAAGTATCAGCGCAAAAAGTAGAGGCAATGTCTGATCGAGAGAAGACGCTTGAACTTGGTTACCGTTCAATCGGAAAATACGGCTGTTATTCATGTCATAGTGTTGAAGGTTTTGATGGCCGTGCTGGTATTGGTCCAGAGCTGACAAAAGAAGGCTCCAAGCCACTGACTCAATTTGGTTTCAATCAACAGCACGACATTGAGCACTCACGCGATGGTTGGATTAAAGCTCACTTGATCAATCCAAGACGTTGGGATGGTGGACTTGATAAGCCATTTAAAGATCTTACCAGAATGCCTAATTATTATATGAGCGAGAAAGAAGCTGACAGCATTACTCTCGCCATCTTGGGTCAAGTTGCTGATGAAGTACCTCTTAAGGGTATTAAGCGCATGAGTGCTCATGAAAAACTAGCTAATGAAGGTATGAAAGTTGTTAATAAGTATAGTTGCGTTGGCTGTCACAGTGTTGATGGCTGGGGTGGGAAAGTCGTTAAAATGTACGATGATACTAACGAAGCCCCGCCACAGCTTAATATGCAAGGCTTTAGAGTCCAGTCTGATTGGCTCTATCATTTCCTTGGAAATGTTCAACCTATTCGTCCGTGGTTAAAAATTAGAATGCCGTCGTTTAATCTTTCAACCGAAGAAAAAAATGCGATCGTGACTGGCTTTCAAGCAAAGTCTAGCCAGCCGACTTTCGTCGCTAACGACGAAAAAATCGAGTGGGAACCAGGTGAGCGCGCAGCAGCTGTTAAGCTTTTTGAAGCTCTAGCCTGTGCTTCTTGTCACACCACCGGATTTAATAAAGATCAGGCTTCGGCCCCAAATCTTTATAAGGCCAAACCGCGTCTTCGTCCGGATTGGATCGAAGCTTGGTTACATAATCCGCAAAAATTTGTTCCTGGTACTGTCATGCCATCTTTTTGGGAAGGTGGAGAGTCTCTTGAGGAAGGAATTCTTGGCGGAGATGCTGATAAGCAAGTTAAGGCCTTGGTTAAGTACATCTTGGAAATTGGTGAGAACGAAATTCGTTCTCCTATGAGGAGATAATTATGAGCAGCAAAGCGCCAGCTCTTTACGATTACCCAGAAGACAAAGAGTTTGGAAAAGCCAGCCCAACAAAGATTGGTATGTGGGTTTTTCTAACGACCGATGCCATGTCGTTCTCAGGGCTTCTCATCGCTTACGGAATTCTAAGAGCGACACGTCCATGGCCTGATCCAGTTCAAGCCTTAGGTGGTGTAGAACTTTCAGGCCTGATGACCTTCCTTCTTATTTGTTCATCTGTGTCTATGGTTATGTGCATTGACGCTGCTAAAAGAATGCAGAGAAATCAGATGCTCAATTGGTTGTTGGTCACTATTGGTGGCGGAGCAATCTTCTTAGGCTTACAGGTTTATGAATACAGTCACCTCATGAACGATATGGGAATGACACTTACGACCTATGCTCACGGGGAGAATCTGTTTTCTTCGACATTTTTTGTTATCACAGGCTTTCACGGACTACACGTTCTGACAGGTACGATCTACTTAATTTATATGTACGCGCTTGCTCATCGTGGACGCTTTGATAATGGCGACTATGATCAGCTTGAAGTTGCAGGCCTGTTTTGGCACTTTGTTGATTTGGTCTGGATTCTCGTCTTCACATTCGTTTACCTCATATGAGTAAACTATTCGCAATCCTATTTTCTGCACTACTTTGGGGTCAAGCCTATGCTTGCCCCATGTGTGCTGGATCTAAGACCAGCGAAGCCGATCAAAATCTTGTCTACATCTTGATGATTTTTATCGCTCTTATCTATATTCCGTTCTTTATTATCTATAGAACCATCATTAAAAATCGCAATCCTAATATTCCAGCCGACAGTGAAAACAAATAACGATTCAAAGGCTTACGCCATTATCATGCTAGTGAGTGCTAGTGTTTTGATCTTCTTGGCTTGGCTAATTTATGGCAAAGAAGCTGCGACAACTCATGCACATTGGGCAGCTTGGTTACCAGCGCTCAACAGCCTACTTAATGCCACCACAACAATCCTATTGATCCTTGGCTATAGAGCTATTAAAGCAAAGCAGACTGAACGCCATATCAAATTGATGTTGAGTGCAACTCTCACTTCCGGATTATTCCTAGTAAGCTATATTACCTATCATCACTTTCAAGGTGATACTAAGTTTTTGGCCCAAGGCTTCGTTCGTCCTGTCTATTTTACAATTCTCATTAGTCATATTGTTTTATCAATACCACTTGTACCAATGGTGTTTACAACTTTGTACCATGCCTTCAAAAAGAATCATCAAAAGCACAAGGCTATCGCGAAAAAGACATTTCCCATTTGGATGTACGTCTCAGTTACCGGCGTATTGATCTACGTATTTTTAAAGTTGTTCAATCACTCTTAGCTTTTCAAAATCCTGAACGTCTTGATAAAGCGAAAAACCAAAGCGCAAAGTACTTCCTCTGCTATCTGTGAGGACTCCCTTCTGTCTGAGTTTTGATTCTAGTGCTTGGGCCTCAACTCCAATATTAAAAGCCAAAAATTGAGCGTCACCAGGTTTATTGATGAGCATTGACTCCGAAATGAGATCACCTTTAAGTGACTTTAAAATTTTCAAAAATGAGTCTTGCAGTGAGCTTATATATTGATGAGTCAGACTGACTGTAATATTTTCAGCTGCAAAAAGATCATATACCGCTAAGGCGCGATAGACGGGAGTGAAATCCATAGTGGAACCCCAAAACTTTCCCGCTTTTTCAGGGTAGGCGACAGATCCTTGCTTGTTGGCCAAGGCATCAATCTGTGCAAACCAACCCGTAATGATGGGATTGGTCTTTGAAGGAGGGCAAGTCATAAAGCATAGGCCCTCGCCTCCTTGAGCATATTTATAATGACCTGAAAGAAAATAGATCCGACTCTCAACCTGACTTAAGTCTAGCTCCCTGGTCATATAACTATGATAGCCATCAATGACGATGATGCCTTGTTTGGAAAGAAGGTCAGTAAGCTTGTTCAAATCCTTAATGGTGCAACCAGAATTATAAAAAGTTTGGCTTATGAAAACCAAGTCGAAGCTTTGGCCACGCGTAACTTGTACAATTTCTGCTTGAAGTGATTCTTCGCTTTGAGTTTTTAGGCGGTGAATATCAATCAAGCCTTCTTCTTCCAGCTTTGTAATCTGTCTGGAAAAACTATGAAACTCACTGTCTGTAGTTAAGATGCGTGGCTTTTTTTTAAAGCTTAGCAATGACAAAACCCTAATCAGAAGATCATGGGTGTTGGGAGCAAAGACAATCTGTTGTGGATCAGAGAGGTTAAGATTCTGGGCAATATATTTTTGTAGCTTGGGAAGTTTGTCGCTAAAAAAATACTCCCATTTCTGATCAGATAGTTTTGCCGAGTCATCCCAGTATTCGAGTGTCGCTTGTCTTGTAACGTCGGGCCAAAAGTGATGAGAGTGGCATGCCATATGGAGCTTGCCTTCATGAGCTTTTAAAAAGTGTTGATAAAACTTCTTGTAGCTCATTTGTTTCCTTCTTCGGCGATATAAAAATTGAGCTGACGCTTTAACTCAGACGGTAGTACTGGAAGCTTTGATCTTGGTATTAAGAAAGTAGAGAGATTAAACAAGTCTAGATATACACGGTTTTTCTCTGCAGCCATTTTTAAGTATTCATGACCAGATGAGCCGCCGGTTCCAACTTTTGTTCCAAGCATTCTCTGTGCCATAATGGCATGACGTTGACGCCAACTCGTAAAGTTTTCATCAATATCCATGAGTAGATTTAGTAATCTGTAGGGTTGATGCAAAATAGGTTCGTCGCGATAAAGTAAAATAAACAAGGCGTTGAGTGTTGCCCGCTGAGACAGTCGTCTCTTTCCCGACTTGGTTAACTTTAAAAATTGTTTGGGATCAAATAAACTCGCGAAGGTTTTTTTAGTGCTCTCAAGACCTTCCATCTGTGCTTCTTTGGCGGCCTCCGGAAGAGTTGCCAAGTTCTTAAGAAGAATTTGTTCTTCATTAGTGAGCATGTCATCGACTGTTGTACGATAAGCGTTCCAAAAATCGAAATTCTTTTCCTTTGTAAAGGGAATGCGCTCGAGCCATTTCTCGAGTCCGTCAAAAAGAGATTGTTGAGCTTCCGCTTCATCAATAGACTTTTGATCGGACTCAGATAGCCGACCCATAAAGTATTGGCGATCAATCTTTCCACGTCTGCCCGTGGGAAGACCCATGATGATCTCGATCTGTCTAAATTGAATACTTTGAAAACCAGAGGCCGGCACTAAGAGATCTCTAAACTCTAGGAAATCCATTGGAGTCATTGTTTCCATGACAGGAAGCTGATCGATGAGTAGATTTTGAATTTTAATAATTCTTTCTAGTCTTTCATTCACACTGTGGAGGGATCGCTCCTCAATATTATCGCCAATAAATAAGTCGCGAATTGATTTCAGTTCGTGCAGAATTTGCTTAAACCAAAGTTCATAAACTTGATGAACGACAATAAATAAAGTTTCGTCATGGGACTCTTGACCGTGACTCTTACTCAGTGGTTCTTGGGCCGAAAGTAATTTATCGAGTTTTAAGTAATCGCCATAATAAGTGCCGGACATTTCGAACTCCGTGTTTTTGATCTCAAAAAGCATAAACGATCCAGCTTCATTTGGCAGTTCTTAGGCTAGACAAATGCGCTGAGTTAAGTTGCCGATCATAGGGGCTATGTGTATAAGATCCAAATATCAGAGAGCGCAATGTCCCACAGAGTAAATGTACTAATAATTCTTCTACTTTCTGTCGTCTTGATGGCGCTGGGCGCCTATTTGCATGATGCCGAGCTCGGGGCTCTTTGTCCCAGTTGGCCTTTATGTCCAGGACGTTTTTCTGATCAACTTATTATCTATGTCCATAGAGTCCTGGCCCTAATTCTTGTCCTTAGCTGCCTTGTTTGTACTCATCGTATGCGAAAAGACAATTCACTCAAAGACAGTAAAAACCTATCTTGGATGAATTGGATCGTTGGTCTCATTTTACTTCAAGCGCTTTTAGGTGCATTGACGGCAATCTTTAATTTACCGGCCATCATATCTTTCGTTCACCTTATTATCTCACTAGTGACACTGGCTTTTACCGTCGTCCTTCACCATGGACTTGGAGCAAAGGCCGTATCTCCTGAGCAAAGATTACCTGTCTTAATAAAAGATTCATTACTGGTTTGTTTGATCTTATTTTTTATTCAAAGCTTGCTTGGAGGACTGGTTCGCCACACAGGTGCTGGTGCTTCATGTGGACTTGGTGTTGGTCATCTACTGGTTTGCACGGATACTCTAACAAGTGTCAGTTCTTGGTGGCCGGCGCGAGCAGCCTCACAATTACAAATGCTACACAGACTGAGTGGAATATTCTTATTCGCTTTTGCCCTGCCAAGCCTAGCTTATTCTTTTTTAAAATTTTCTTCACTAGAGGGGAGTACAGCCGCTAAGGCTAGGAATTGTTCTCTTTTGGCCATCCTCTTGTTATTTGTTCAGGTGTACTCAGGCTTTTATAATATTGCGAGCAGCCTCGCCATTCACGCTACAGTTTTTCACTTAGTCGTTGCAGCCGCTCTTTTATCCTTTGTCCTCAAGGCCAGGCTCTATCATGTTGCCATGGAAACAGAGTTTTCTGGCAAAGCACAGACTTCATTCTTCACCGATATTCTAGAACTCTTTAAGCCTCGCCTTGCAGGATTAGTGATGGTCACTATGCTTATTGGTGCATTGCTAGCGCCAGGCAAGATCTATTTTCTAGATGTCATGATCTCCTTTGCTTTAATCTTTATGGTAGTTGCCTCTGCTACAACTCTAAACTGTTGGATGGAGCGCGATATTGATGGGCTAATGGAGCGAACAAAGGATCGCGCTTTACCATCTGGTCGCATGCAGCCAAAAACAGCGTTGATTATTGGTCTTGTCATGGCGGTAATCTCACTGCCGGCGATTTACTTTATTGTAAATCCACTCACCGCACTCTTGGGTCTTATTGCACACCTGATGTATCTCTTAGCTTACACTCCGCTTAAGCAACATTCGGCCACGGCACTATTTGTTGGCGCTGTCCCTGGTGCGCTCCCGCCAGTGATGGGGTGGACGACTCTAACCGGCTCAATGGATGCAACGGCCTGGTGTTTGTTTGCAATTTTATTTATTTGGCAGCTTCCACATTTCTTGGCCATCTCGGTTTATTATCGTGGTGATTATGAGTCTGCTGGCATCAAAGTCTTTGCTCGCAAAACAAATTTTAGTTCTGTTCGACGCGACATATTGCTCTACACGTTAGTACTTATGGCCTGCGCTTTAGCACCGGCCTGGTGGGCTGGATTTAGTAAGACTTATGAAACATCAGCAACCATAGTGAGTTTGGCGTTTTTAGCCCTGGCCGTGTATGGATTTTTTATTGAAAAAACAGAAGACTCGTCGCGTCGTTGGGCCAGGCAGTACTTCTTGGGATCGATTATTTATCTCCCGCTCTTGCTAGCGGCCATGGTCTTTTTTCAGTAACGACAGAGCG
>TARA_R110000868_G_scaffold248282_6_pt1 | contig 10170 bp, 8 predicted proteins | sample TARA_R110000868 | Tara Oceans TARA_R110000868 (sample SAMEA4397489) | marine metagenome | biome: Polar Biome; feature: [SRF] surface water layer (ENVO:00010504); material: water (ENVO:00002006), including particulate matter (ENVO:01000060) such as... | depth 5 m | reverse complement strand
CGCCCCTAACAAGGATAAAATTTTGGCGCAGTATGACGTATATGGTGTTGGTAATGCATTGGTTGATATGGAGTTCGAAGTTACTCCAGACTTTTTGCAGGAGATGAATGTTCAAAAAGGTTTGATGACTCTGGTCGATGAAGACCGTCAAAAAGACTTGATCAATAATCTCCACGGTATTCAACACAAACGCTCATGTGGCGGATCAGCTGCAAACACCCTCATCGCCGTGGCGCAGATGGGTGGCAAAGGCTTTTATTCTTGTAAGGTTGCCGACGATGAAACAGGCGACTTCTACACTAAAGACCTTCTGGCTTCTGGGCTTGAAAGTAATTTAGTCGATGGCCGTCAGCCAGGTATCACCGGAAAATGTATGGTCATGATCACTCCCGATGCTGATCGCACCATGAATACATTTCTCGGCATCACAGAAACTTTTTCTGAAGCCGAACTTAAAGAAGAAGCTATTAAAAATTCTAAATACCTCTACATGGAAGGTTATTTGGTAACTTCTCCAACTGGAAAAGCTGCTGCTATCAAGGCCCGCGACATTGCTCGCGCCGCTGGAGTTAAAGTCGCTCTCACTTTCTCTGATCCAGGGATCGTAGGCTTTTTCAAAACAGGTTTTGAAGAAATGATCGGTGATGGCGTCGATATGGTTTTTTGTAATGAAGAAGAAGCCAAATCATTTACTGGAAGCGATGATCTCGCCACCGCTTTTGAAGTTCTGAAGAAAGTTGCCAAAACTTTCGCTATAACAACTGGTGCTGCAGGTGCTATTTTGTGGGACGGTTCAAAAGAAATTCAAGTTGTCGCTGCCCCTGCCAATGCTATTGATACAAATGGTGCTGGTGACTTGTTTGCCGGATCATTCCTCTATGCGCTGTCTCAGGGCAAGAGCTTTGGCGAAGCAGGCAAGCTGGCTTGCGCTGCCTCAGGCACATTGGTTCAGCAGTTTGGTCCTCGCCTTAAAAAAGAGCAGGCTCAAGAAGTTAAAAAACGTATTTTTGGTTAATCGATAGGAGAGTAGTGCATGTCTTCACGCACCCCAATTCGCAGTATTTTTGAAAATAAAACTCTTGGTGAGAACTTTACGGTTAAAGGCTGGATTAGATCAGTTCGTAAAAGTAAAAAATTCTCTTTTATCGTTATTAACGATGGTACTTGCCAGTGGAATCTACAGGCCATCGTGGATATGGACACTCCCAATTATGAGCAAGTTTCAAGTCTTCTTATTGGCTCGGCCATTAGCATGACTGGAACTTTGGTTGAATCCCGCGGTAAGCAGCCGGTAGAAATGCAGGCCAAGTCAGTAGAGATTATCTCGGCCACAGATGATACTTATCCGCTGCAAAAGAAAGCGACTTCCCTGGAGTTTCTGCGTGAGCAGGCTCACCTGCGCGCTCGCACCCAAACGTTTGGTGCCGTCTTTCGCGTGCGCCACGCTTTGGCCATGGCAACCCACAAGTTCTTCAGTGATAAAGGCTTTTATTATTTGAACTCACCAATTATCTCTGCCGTCGACGGTGAGGGTGCTGGAGAGATGTTTAAAGTCTCTACTATGGATCTTGCTAAGGTTCCGGTTAAGGATGGCAAGGCCGATCACACTGAAGATTATTTTGGTAAAGAAGTTTCTCTTTGCGTGACCGGTCAGCTTGAAGGCGAGTGCTACGCTATGGCACTTGGCTCAATTTACACCTTTGGCCCAACTTTTAGAGCTGAAAACTCCAATACCACTCGTCACCTCTCTGAATTTTGGATGATTGAGCCTGAAGTGGCTTTCGCCGATTTAGAAGAGGTTGCCGATCTTGCTAGCGATTATATTAAGTATCTTATCTCTTATGCCCAGGAGCATTGCCCCCATGAGCTTGAATTCCTAGCTACTCGCGAAGGAGCTCCAGAGGGCCTACTGGAAATGCTTACTCACGTTAAAGACAGTGAGTTTGTTCGTATCACTTATACCGAAGCGGTAGATATCTTGGCCAAGTCGGGCAAGAAGTTCGAATTCCCATGCACTTGGGGGGCAGAGCTGCAAACCGAACACGAGCGCTACCTAACAGAAGAGCACTTTAAGTTACCGGTGATCGTCACCGATTATCCAAAAGAGTTCAAAGCCTTCTACATGAAGCAAAACGATGACGGTAAGACGGTTCGTGCTATGGACGTTCTAGTTCCGGGCATTGGCGAAATCATTGGTGGCTCTCAACGTGAAGACAATTTAGAAAAGCTTGAAGCCCGTATGGATCACGATGGCATGGATAAGACTGGTTACTGGTGGTACATGGACCTGCGCCGCTATGGCTCGGTTCCTCACGCTGGCTTTGGACTAGGGTTTGAGCGGGCGATTATGTATATCACGGGGATGAGTAATATTCGTGATGTTATACCGTTCCCACGCACACCAAAAAACTGCGACTTCTAACGAACGCTGATCAAGGCTCATTGACGTTGTCAGACTCCTAAAAGCTGTCTGCGACGTACATGAACGTACGTCTCGTCACCAAAGCGAAGCTTTCCTTGCTTTCGCCTCGCGCTGACAGCGGGCCAGGACTGGCCAAAAATATCTAGTTAAATTCATCAAATAATTGTGTACACGGCCAGAGTTTGGCGCATACTGGAGTTCAGTGGGATCTCTATTTGGGGAGCTTGGAATGGACAAGGTATTACCGATTAAAATTGCGGCCCAGCCCGATGATACAACTTGTGGACCTACAAGCCTGCATGCCATTTATGATTTTTATCAAGACAGTATTACGCTGAAAAAAGTAATCAAAGATATTGAACAACATGCTGATGGTGGTGGAACTTTTGCCGTCGTTCTTGGACGTCATGCGCTCTCACGTGGCTATAAAGCGACAGTTTATAGTTATAATATTAATGTCTTTGATCCATCTTGGTTTGCGCTTGATAAGAAAGAGCTTATTGAAAAACTTAAACAGCGTTATGACAAAAGAAAGGGCGTCAAACTCAAGGCCGCGATCAAAGAATATATGAAGTTTTTAAAAGCAGGTGGCGAGATCCGCTTTGATGATCTATCTCCGGAGCTTGTGAGTGACATACTTGCCAATGACACACCAATTTTAACAGGACTAAGTTCAACTTGGCTGTATCAAAGTAAGCGAGAAAATAGCATCAGCAATAAGACTGATGATATTGGTGGCGATCCTGCAGGTCATTTCGTTATTGTGAATGGACTGCAAGATGATATCGTATCGGTTGCTGATCCATATTTAAAAAATCCAATTAGTAATGATCATTTTTACAAAATAGATATTAACCGTTTTATTAATGCCATCTTACTAGGGATCACATCCTATGATGGCAATCTACTAATTATAGAAAGGAAATAACGTGGGCCGAAGTTTAATCGTCGTCGATGATAAATTTGAGTATTTGTTTAAAGATTCAACAATTGAAACCATTTCACCTATAAAATACATTTTAGAGAACGTTAAGGACGAAAAAAAGCGTGCTGTTTACAATCTCTCCTCGTCGTACGGCTATCAGGATCTGGGCTATTATGTCTCTCTGCTTGCAAGTGCCAGAAATGATAAAGTCTATCCATCGCCAAGAACGATTCAAGATCTCAAGGATAAGAAAATTCAACAATTAATTTCCGAGGATCTCTTTGAACTGATTCAGTCAAAACTTTCAAAGCTTCATTCGGATAAGTTTGAGCTAAGTGTTTATTTTGGTGAAAATATCTCAGGTACCTACAAAAAATTAGCTTGGGAGCTTTACCGGATTATTCAAGCGCCTATGTTTCGTGTCTTTCTGGAAAAAGATAAGGACTGGACAGTTCGCCGTGTGAAAATATTAACTTTTCCTGAGCTTCAGCCTAGTCATCTAGAGTTCGCCACAAGTACAGCAATTAATTATCTCAATCAAAATAAAAATATAAAATCGAGCAATAAGAAAACTATATACGATTTGGCCATCCTTTATAATGAAGATGAAGTCTCGCCGCCAAGTGATAAGAAAGCACTTGAGATGTTTGTTGAAGCCTTTAGAGAGGTCGGCTTCTATACCAAGATGATTCAACATAAAGAGCGACCAAATATTTCCGAGTACGATGCTCTTTTTATCCGAGAAACCACCAATGTGACCCATCATACCTATCGGATGGCTCGCAATGCTGAAAAAGAGGGTCTAGTTGTTATCGATGACCCTATGTCGATTGTGAAATGCACCAATAAGGTTTTCTTAGAGCAATTAATGGAGCGTCTCGGACTCGAGAGACCAAAAACATTTATCTACGACAAAAAACTTTTTCAAAGTCATTACAAAAAGATTGCACTTCCCTGTGTGCTGAAAAAACCTGATAGCGCGTTTTCACAAGGAGTGCATAAGGCCAAAACGGAAGACGAATTGACTGATTTGGCGAATACATTATTTCAAAGTACCGAGTTGATATTGATTCAAGAATTTCTACCGACAGACTTTGATTGGAGAATAGGAGTACTTGGTGGCGAAGTTATTTATGCATGTAAATACTATATGGCCAAAGACCATTGGCAGATTATCAATAATGCCGACGGTGCCGCTGAGGGGAACTCAGAATGTATTGATCCAAAAAATGTTGATCCAAAGATTCTAAGAACCTCGCTCAAGCTATCCAAAGCCATTGGTAATGGACTCTATGGAATTGATCTTAAGCAAAAGGGCGATAAGATTTATCTAATCGAGATTAACGACAATCCATCGATCGAACATGGTGTTGAAGATCAACTTCTTGGAAAGGCCCTGTACGATAAAATTGCACAATACTTTATGACCCAGTGTCACCAGCGCCGAGGAATTAATGCCTAAGAAATTTTCTCTCTTCTCTGTTTATGGAATTGAAGCCGAGTATATGATCGTCGATCAAAAGACGCTCAAGGCTCGCGCGATAGCTGATAAAATTCTCTATACGCTCAATGGTGGAAGTTTTACTAATGAAGTTGAATTGGGAGCTATTTCTTGGTCCAACGAACTTGTTAATCACGTTTTAGAAGCAAAATGTACCGATCCAATTGCCGAGCTTGATGGACTTGATGAGCTATTTCACCAGTCTATATTAAAAGTTAATGGTCTATTGGCCGAGCATGGTTGTGTCCTGATGCCTACTTCGATGCATCCATGGTTTAACCCACTGGAAGAGACGGTTCTTTGGCCACACGATCAGCGTGAGATTTACAATCTGTATAATGAAATTTTTGATTGCAAAGGGCATGGTTGGTCAAATCTTCAGTCTGTACATATTAATCTGCCCTATAAAGACGAAGCAGAGTTTAAGCGCTTGCATACTTCTATTCGTGCTGTACTGCCGCTCATCCCAGTCTTTGCCGCTAGTTCGCCATTTTTTGAAGGCAGAAGCGGCGAGTACGCCGACAATCGCTTAGCCTTTTATGAAAAAAATCAAGCGAAGATACCTTCAATTATCGGAAACATCATTCCTGAAAATGTTGCTGGCACAAGTGAGTATCGCCAGATTTTAAAAGGCATTTATGCCGATATTTCTGGTTATGAGAACGCCAAGACTTTACAAAATCCATGGCTGAACTCTCGCGCTGCTATTCCAAAATTTGATGTTGGAGCGATTGAAATTAGACTTATGGATATCCAAGAATCACCTTATATGGATAATTGTTTGGTGCAATTTTTTGTGGCGATGATTAAAGATATTGCCACGGATAATGCTCGTTTTGCTAAAGCAGATAGCCTTAGCGATAGGCAACTTCGCGCTATTTACGAACAATCAAAATTGTATGAACCTAATTTTGTAGATAAGACCTTTTTTGATTTATTTGGACTTGCTGAATGTTCGACGAGTACTGATTTTTTACAAAAGCTCATTTCGTTCTACACGCCTAAACTACCTGCTAGCTATCATCATGGTATGAGCATTATTGAGCAGCAGGGCAATTTATCTAAACGACTTCAAAAACTTGGCCTAAGTCATGAGACTTATAGGAATCTCATCAGCTGCTTGGGTAGTAATAAAGGGCTAGAGCTGTCTTAATTTTAGACAGCATCTGCTTTCTAACTGATTGATATCTCAATAAAATTCTAGGCATGAAGTTTGCTTATTTATAAGCAAACTACGTCTAGGGATTTTATGCACAAGTTTGGCCTACTTTTTATTCTATACGCTTTTTTCGCTGCTACGTCTGGCTATTCACAGTGCCAAGATGCAGCTGAGAACCTACAAGTTAATGGCTATCTTGAGAATAATCTCGCTGACATTCTCGATGCCGCTGATGCGGTTGAACCTTCGAAAATCAATTTTTATGGCGAGATTACTAAATCCAGTATTGATAGATTAATCAGAAAACTTGACCGCGCCATTGCTGAAAATGAGAATGAACAAAAAGAAATCATTATTAATATGGATTCTGGCGGTGGTGATATCAATCACTCGATCCGTGCCGTTAAATATATTCGCGAACTTAATCGCAATCCCAATATTCAAGTTCACACAAAAGTAACTTCGCATAATAGCTGTGAATCTGCTTGTACCATTCTCTACACTGCCGGCGAGAAACGTTTTGCTGGCACTAGAACAAAATTTGGCTTTCATTCACCAAAATTTGTACGTGGTCGTGTTGACGGTATGAGCAGTGATGATATCGAGGAACTATTTCGAGTGAAATGGCTGCGATTTATCAGAGATGTTGATCAAACAGCCGCTAGTACAATTGGTCTCAATCGCTATCTTTACGATGATCGTATGAGTTATATGCGCGGTGAAGATCTTGAAACTGGCTACGTTACCGATCGTCTATAGAACGCTACACTCAACAGCAACAGTATCTCCGTAGTGATCATCGATGGCCGTCATGATCACGTAGGTAGTGAAGCTCTTCGAATCAGCTGCTATATTCTTTGGCATGATGATATCAAAATATCCAAAGCTAGTTCTGCTATTATAGCTAAAAGAAAACTTATCGTGTCCAGTATAGACTCTTGGACGATAGTTGATGGCATTTGATAAGTGGCTTGATTGATATGATCCGTGTGACCAAATATCACTGCCATCAAGAATCTTATAATCAAACTGCATATTCAAAAGCTCAGTGAAATCACCTTGTTTTTTTAGTTCACCATTAAAGCTTACTGTCGCTTCTAAATAGCTATTGCTGCTAGTACTCTCAGGGTTACATGCAAAAGAGAGAGTGTTTTTTGGCTGCTCACTTAGCGTTAAACCTTGATTGTCATCCAAAAAAAAGAATTTTGTCTTTTTATTAAAATAGATGCTGCGACCAAGGGCCTGTCTCATAAGGCGATCTTCTTTGGCGCTGACCGGGGTTATGGCCGATTGTATGAGATTATAAATCGAGCCGCTTTCTAGCTCTTTTTCAGCAAGCGAGACCATGAAGTCTTCATCAGCGATAAGGATAAAGTGTTGCCCTCTAGCTTCAAGACTTAGAACACATGCATCACCAATGACATAAGGGTCTATCTCTCCGCACAGACTTTCTTTGAGTCTGTAATCTTGTGCAAAAGATGAAAAGCTTAATAGGGTGATTGTTAGGGCAATAAATAGTTTCATAGTTTCTCCTAAGTCTTATTTATGACCAATGCAGCACTATGTAAAATTGAATCTATTTACTTTGTCTATCTAATTATTGGATATTTATAGAGGGCGAGGCTTCGAAATCTGTATAAATTGCTGCCTCTGTCGAATGAGCGGGATAACCAACAGCGCAAAGATAACAATATAGGCTAGACCAAACACTCGATTGGCAAAGAAGACATCCCGACTGTCGATGAGGTAGCCAAATAGGGGACCTATGCCGATAAATAAGATTCTGACGCCCATCTGTAAGATACTATTGGCCGTAGCCCTAAAATCACTGGTCACGCGTTTATTGAGTGCATCGTTATAAACAACTTGTCCAAAACCACGGCAAAGCTGGAAGGACAGGCATAGAAGAACTCCCCAGACACTCTCTGTGAACGAGATACCAAGGAAGCCGAATACAGGAAGTAGACCAATCAAAGCAATGATAGCGACACTGCCGATTTTCTTTTCTACTTTATGAGCATACTTACTCGAAAAAGAAGCGGTGAAATTAGTCAGTGCCCACATGAATCCAAAGTAGGCGAGTGGGATCTCAATTTTGTCCCAGTATTTTTGAAACATCCAAACTGCTGTAAGAGTTGCTGTGAATGAGAAGATAGCGTTGAGTAAAATTAGATTGAGCAGCCGTGATTGTTTGAAAAGACTGCTGAAAATATAGCTAATATTCTCTTTGTGAACAGTTCCCATCTTCTGTCTTGGCGGCTCGACTAAAGTCGCAATGATGAAGAATGGCAGCCAGCTAATCATGGCCGAAATGATTGCCAGATCTTTTAAAGCGAACATAAACAACAGCAGTGTACTTGAGACAAGAGCTGCGAAGCCCTCGCCCATGGTGGAAAAAAACATACTCCTGCCAAGAATTTTAATCGGAGCTTTCTTGGGATCAGTGATTGCCAAAGTGTCATAGATCAAAGCTGTGTCGGTGCCTGAACTCAAAGAGATTGCTACACCTAAAATAACTTCAGCTATAATTAGAACAGTCAGACTGTCGGCTAATGGAAAAAGTGAGAAACCAATAGCCCTAAGAACTGACGATACAAGTAGTGTATTCTTTCTTCCTATCAGATCACTGATATAACCAGAAGGAATTTCGCATACAAACATAGTAACGGCGAAAACTGATTGGAGCAGATAGATTCCTCTCATATCAGTTCCGATCGAGAGAAAAAATGGAACAATGACGGGCATTAATACAAGAAATGCGTTGCTAAACTTAAGTGCATTAATTTTAGGAATATTCTTATTAAGCATGGTTTTTAACTTAGCATTGGATTTACTTAAAAAAATAATAGTATCATTTAATAAGCACGAACAGGGACAAAAATGACTAATCAGCGCACTGAAATCTATGCAGGCATCACTACATTTTTAACCATGAGCTATATTATTGTTGTGAATCCGGCGATTCTCTCAACCGCCGGCACAGGCATGAGTTTCAGCGGAGTCCTCACGGCAACAGTTTTAGTTAGCTTTTTGAGTACGCTCTTTATGGGCGTGTTTGCTAAATTGCCCTTTGCTCTAGCCCCAGGGATGGGGATTAATACTTTTTTCACCTTTACTTTAATCTTAGGTGAGAAGATCCCGTGGCCTGCGGCCCTAGGTTTAGTATTTTGGTCGGGTGTATTTTTTATCTTGGTCTCGATCACCCCGCTTAGACAAAAAATTGTTCATGCCATTCCACTTCATCTTCGACTTGGAATGTCTTGTGGAATAGGACTCTTTCTAACTTTTATTGGTCTTAAGAATGCCAGCATTATAACTTCAAGCCCAGCTACATTCGTGACTAATGCTCCTGTTTCATTTGCCATGTGCATGGCGATCATTGGTCTTTTTGTGACTGTATTTTTTATGCGCAAGAAGAATCCAGCGAGCTTTCTTATCGGTATCCTTGTTGTCACAGTCTTTTCAATCGTCGCTGGTGAAGTCTCGCTACCGACTACATTGTTTTCAATGCCTGACTTTGAATCGACTTTTTTTAAACTGGATATTTGGGGTGGGCTTAAGTGGGCCTATATCCCAAGCATTATGACTTTGATTATCACAGATCTTTTTGACTCTGTTTCCAGTTTTATTGGTGTTTCTACTTCTGCAAATCTTTTAGATGAAAAGGGTGAGCCAAAGAACTTGAAGCAAGCTCTATTTGTCGATGCTTTGGCCACATTTATGTCTTCATTATTTGGTACATCGGCAGCTACTACATTCATCGAAAGCTCTGCCGGCACCGAAGTTGGCGGGCGAACAGGGATGACAAGCGTGGTGACGAGCCTATGTTTCTTGCCATTTTTGTTTCTAGCTCCGTTACTTGGAGTTATCCCGGCCTACGCCACGGCCCCTGTGCTCATCATTGTTGGAGCCCTAATGTTTCGTAATGTTGCCAAACTCGATTTTGAGCGGCTTGAAGAGGTCGTTCCGTTATTTTTAACAGTTGTGCTAATTCCACTGACTTTTTCCATTTCTCAGGGAATTCTTTGGGGCTTTTTCGCTCACGTCGTATTATTTGTTTTAAGTGGCAGGTCAAAGGAGATTGAACCCATTATGTATACTTTGGGTGCTGGAGGAATAGGATTTATCTTTTTTAGTTAAACTCTTCAATGAGGGGACCATCA
>TARA_R110000868_G_scaffold100080_4_pt1 | contig 10172 bp, 9 predicted proteins | sample TARA_R110000868 | Tara Oceans TARA_R110000868 (sample SAMEA4397489) | marine metagenome | biome: Polar Biome; feature: [SRF] surface water layer (ENVO:00010504); material: water (ENVO:00002006), including particulate matter (ENVO:01000060) such as... | depth 5 m | reverse complement strand
TCGGGCAATTCCGGGCTGTTGAGGACGCAGGCAAAATAATAGCTGATCCCGAACAGGAGGCTAAGCAGCAGAAATGGTCTGTTTTCGGCAAATGCGCTTTTCATCGGAATAATCTCTCCCCCACGTCGAAATGGCCTCTAACACGCAAACACCGTGACTGCCAGATTGACATTGCGACCTTACCACAACACTAAGGCGCGCATGACACAAGTACATATTATTGGCGGCGGGCTCGCCGGGTCGGAAGCCGCATGGCAACTCGCGGAACAGGGCGTGAAGGTCCGTCTCTCGGAAATGCGCGGCAGCGGCGAAATGACCCCTGCCCATCAAACCGACAAGCTGGCCGAACTGGTCTGCTCGAACAGCTTCCGCTCGGACGATGCGGAGAAAAATGCCGTTGGCCTGCTCCATCAGGAAATGCGCGATCTCGATTCGATCATCATCGGCGAAGGTGACCAGCATCGACTGCCGGCGGGATCAGCACTTGCCGTCGACCGTGATCATTTCTCTGACGGCGTAAGCAAGCGGCTGCACGAACACCCGAATATCGAGATCATTCGCGAACGGATAGACCAACTTCCCGAAAGCGGACTGACAATCGTCGCCACCGGTCCGCTCACCGCCATGACTCTGGCAGAAAGCATCGGTGCTGCTACTGGCGAGGACTCGCTCGCCTTTTTCGATGCCATTGCGCCGATCGTCTACAAGGACAGCATCAATATGGACATCGCCTGGATGCAGTCGCGCTGGGACAAGGTCGGACCGGAAGGCGATGGCAAGGATTATATCAATTGCCCGATGGATCGCGAGCAATATGAAGCCTTCATCCAGGGACTGCTCGACGGCGAAAAGACCGACTTCAAGCAGTGGGAAAAGGACACGCCCTATTTCGAAGGCTGCATGCCGATCGAAGTCATGGCCTCGCGCGGCCCTGAAACCCTGCGCTTTGGGCCGATGAAGCCGGTTGGTCTGACCAACAGCCACACCGGCGGCAAAGCCTATGCGGTGGTCCAGCTTCGGCAGGACAATGCCCTTGGCACGCTGTGGAACATGGTCGGTTTTCAGACCAAGCTGAAATATGGCGCGCAGGCCGATCTTCTCAAAACCATTCCCGGTCTGGAAAACGCCGAGTTCGCAAGAATGGGTGGTCTCCATCGCAACACGTTCATCAATGCGCCCAAATTGCTCGATCAGCAGTTGCGTCTCAAGAAAGCCCCGCATATCCGTTTCGCTGGCCAGATCACCGGCTGCGAAGGCTATGTCGAAAGTTCCGCGGTCGGATTGATGGTTGGCCGGATGGTGGCCGCAGAGATTCGCGGCGAACCCTTTACCCTGCCCCCGCAGACCACCGCTTTCGGGGCGCTCTTGTCACACATCACCGGTGGTGCCGACGCCCGTGACTATCAGCCGATGAACGTCAATTTCGGTCTGTTCCCGCCGTTTGAAGAGCGTGTGAAGAAGAAGGAACGCAAGGAAGCCTATACCGCCAGAGCCCGGGAAGATTTCGCCGCCTGGCTGCATCCGCTGTCGGCAAAGGGCCTGCAACTCGCCTAGCGTCAGAAGCTAGCATTTGCAGCGGGCTGGCGAGCGCTTGGGCCGCGTCGTCCGGAATTCGGTGCGGGTCAGCTGGCTGTTGCCATCACTGTCGGCTCCGGCAAATTTCTCGCTGGTCGCAACCGCCCATTCCTCGAAGGTCAGCAGATTATTGCCGTCCTTGTCGAGTTTCCGGAAGGCATCGGTGCGGCTGCTCATCATCTCCAGCCGCGTGATAACCTCGTCGCGATTGCGGTCATAGCGATTGAACCGCATTTCTTCGCGGGAGGCCTTATAGGCTTTGGGCGGCGTCGGCGGCGCTGGCCCGACCGTCAGTGCATCCGGATCAGCCTCCGGCAAGCTCTCGGGCTCTGCCGGTTGCGGGGGCGGCGGCGCAGCGGGTATCGGAACATCCTGCCCCTGCGCACCAATCCACAGAAACAGGCCCGCGGTCAGCAGCAATAATGTGCCGGCAGCACCGGCTGCAAATTTCTTCATAGGCCAAATCCGCGGATCAGCGACGGTCGATCTAGTGACCGGTAATCCCGTGCCAGATGATGTGCGCAGCACTGGCCGGGCGGTAAAGATCGGCAGTCAGTTGCCGCTTCCTAACATCGCGGATCATCAGTTTGCACAGGATTGAGAGCGGTCGTCCGCTTCTGTCAAAACCGGTTTGCGTCCGGGAGGTCATGATTTCGGTACAGCGGTCGAACGCCGACTGCCGCATGCTGGCATCCGAACAATGGCGGGCAAAGTCCCATAATGCCCAGGCCTTGCCCAGCTCGACCTGTTCTTCGTTCAAGGATTTTTCACCCGCCAAAGCAAATGCGAAAAAACCGCCGCCGCGTGCTGTGGCATATTGGTCAAACTGGCGATCCTCCCAGGGAAAATCATCAAGCATCACTTCCCAGCCATCGAGCAGGGTCAAAAGCGGGGCAAGGCTATCACCCGATTCCTCAACAAGATTGATGTGCGCGACCAGCGGTTCGCCAGACGGCCGGTCCGCTGCCGGCTTGGTTAAAATATCACGCCACCAGGTTAACCGCATCTGTCCAATCAATATTTCCGATGTCGAGCGAACAATATCGGCGAGACGGGCATCGAGCGCGAACAGCAATGCATATCGAGAACTGTCGTTCCGCCTAGCATAGGCATGAATCAACCTGTGAAATGGTTCCAGTTGTAAAACCGTGTCAGACATCGGCACGACGTCAACGGTTTTCTGCGGGAAATCAAGGTAAACATCATTTTAACCACGACCATTGGTCCTGCGCTAACCCTTTTCCCCGTATTTGCGACGTTCGAATTGGGTTATTTCTAGGGGGCCAGAGCGCATGCTTGGCAAAAACGATAAAGTTTCAACGTCAGGCTTTTTCAGGGCGCTGCGGTCAGATACGGCAGGTAACGTCTATGCCATGGCGGCAGCCGCACTATTCCCTATTGCCGCGATCATTGGCGGCGGCGTCGATATCGGCCGCGCCTATATGGCGCAAGCTCGCCTGCAGCAGGCTTGTGACGCTGGCGCACTGGCCGGTCGTCGGGCGATGACGGGTGCCACCATGTCTTCAGCCGACGCTGCAGAAGCCCGCAAGTTTTTCGATTTCAACTTTCCCGAAACCTCTTTCGATACGGACCCCTTCACCAAGGTTAACGGGCAAGACAATCCGCGATTTGTCGATGGCCCGGGAGACAAGTCTGTCAGGGGCTATGCTCAGACTACCCTGAACACCTCGATCATGAAGATTTTTGGCTATAAAAAAATGGACCTGAAGGTTGATTGCACCAGCCGCCTCGACATCGGCAATGTCGATGTGATGATGGTGCTCGACGTGACCGGATCGATGGACTGGAAACCGAATGGCTACAGCACCTACTACGAATCCGAGAAGAGAATCACGGGCCTCAAGGATGCCGTGAAGGATTTCTATGATATTCTGGGCACCGGTGACGGCAGTAGCAACAGCAGCCAGATCCGCTATGGTTTCATGCCCTACAACGCGATGATCAATGTCGGCGAAACCCTGTACGACGAAGATCCGTCCTGGCTGGTCGGCGGCGTCGGCACAACAACCGAAGACGAATGGAATTATCAAACCCGGCGAGCACACTGGATCGTTCCCGGAACGGGCCTGCGTACCACCTATGAACAGATCAACGTGGCCGGAGCCTCCGGCAATGACCGCGATGCGTGCGAAGACAAGTTTGGCCTTAATAAATCAGTGTCGCCGCTCTGGAGCCCGAGCGATGACGGCTATGGTTACGGCACGCCATTGACCCAGAACGGCTATTATTATGAGTTCAGTTATTATAATTACCAGCGCTACAGCAAATGGTATCAGCTATGCACGCGCAAGGTTGATAGATATGATTCGCCACCGCAAAAAACCACGACCTGGAAACCCGGAGCGGTTTTCGATTTCTGGGAATATGACGAATTTGACCATGATGTATCGGCCTATGTGAAATCGATAAAATCCAGCAATCCAAAGGCATTGCGCCCGACGCTCTACAATAATCCGTCGAACAATACCGACGGTCCGACTGACCGGTGGGATGGCTGTATCGAAGAACGTGATACTTATGCAAACATCACATCCACGACCAACGCCATACCGGCCAACGCCTATGATCTCGATATCGATCTGGTCCCGAGCAACAAGGCGACCCGCTGGCGGCCCTATTGGAGTGGCGTGGAGTATGAGCGCAATGGCTATTCGGTAAGCGATTCCACTTGCCCTAAGCCCGGTCGGCGCCTCGCGGAATATGCCAGCTATGACTCAGGCCCCGGCGTAGATTCCGATGGCAACACGATATATTCAGGCGACCTGAAAACTTACATCAACTCGCTGAACCCCAGCGGCAATACCAACCACACGATTGGCATGATCTGGGGGGCACGCTTCCTGTCACCGACCGGCTTGTTCGCTGCTGAAAATACCAAATCCAAAAACGGGTTCAATATCGCGCGTCATCTGATCTTCATGACCGACGGTGATTTGAACGTATTCCCCAACCGATATAATGTCTATGGATATAACGAACTGGACGGTCGGCTTGCGCCAAAGAACACTGGCCAGAGCAGCTATGAGGCGATCCAGGCACAGCGGTTCCAGTTGATGTGCAGTGCGGTCAAGGCCCAAGGCGTAACGGTCTGGGTAATCCAGTTTACCAACAGCACGACCATACAACCGAATCTGTTGAACTGCGCGACCAGTGCCAATCATGCTGCGGCTGCAACCAGCAACGCTGCCCTGCAAGCCGCGTTTGGCGATATCGCAAAAACCATTGGCGGACTGAGGTTGTCGAAATGATCAAGTCGATGCTAAAAAAGATACGCCTGCTGGGAGATGAACGCGGCGCGACATTGGTCGAGTTCGGACTTGTCGCCGCCCCGTTTTTCCTGATGCTTCTGGGCATCATGGATCTGGGATATCGCGGCTATGTGGATACGGTATCCAAATCGGTTCTGCACAAGGTGGCGCGCGATGCTTCCACCGGTGAAATGACCACCGCCCAGATCAAGCAGCAGGTCAACGACGGACTGGATGATCTCGTTCTGAAAAATGCTGTCATCGAGGTTTCCACCGAGAGCTATTTCGATTTTACCAATATTGGCAAACCGGAAAAACTGACGGTCGACAATAACAACAATGGCGAGGTGGATCCTGGCGATTGTTTTATCGACAATAATGGCAACGATGTCTTCGATACCGATTACGGGATTGCGGGAACCGGCGGACCCGATGATATCGTAAACTATAAAATCGAAATTGTCTCACCGCGACTATTCCCCTTGGCGTCAATGATTGGACTGGATGATACCATGATTATCTCCAACAGCACGGCCGTGCGCAATCAGCCCTTTGGTGCACAGGTCGACCTTGTTGCCACATGCGTGTCAGAGCTTAACTAGAAGGAAGCGGAACGGACATGCAAAAATCAGCAAAAAACCGCACCTTCAAATTGGTTGACCGGTTCAGGAATCTACCGATTGTCGAAGACACAAGCGGTCTCGCATTGCTTGAGTTTGCCTTCACCGCCCCGGTCATGCTGCTGATCGGCATGGCAGGCTTGGAAACCGCGAACCTCGCGATCGCTCATCTGCAAGTCAGCCAGATCGCGATGCTGGTCGCGGACAATGCATCGCGCGTGCGCGAATCGATCGACGAAGCCGACATCCGCGAAATATTCACTGGTGCCGATTTGACCGGCGACGCGATCGATTTTTCACCAAATGCACGCATCATATTATCCAATCTGGAGGTCAACGGCAGAACCGGTTCCTCGGCGGGGCAATGGATTCGCTGGCAACGCTGCTACGGCGGCAATGCAAGCTATGACTCTTCCTATGGCAAGGAAAATGACGGGAGATACGACTCCAGTCTGGCCGCAGGGATCGGACCGGTAGGCAATAAAATTTCGGCATCCCCATCAACAGCGATTAACTTCGCCGAGGTCATTTACGACTACAAGCCGCTCATTTCAAACCGGATTTTTGGCAATAAGGTGATCCGCTACGAAAGCGCGTTCGTCGCGCGTGAACGGGACGAGCATGCGCTGAAAAATGCCAGTTCTATTCCAAGCAGTGAGCTGTGGAAATGCAATGTCTATGGCACGATAGACAATCCGCCCGGCTAAGTCGCCTGGCCGGAATGTCTGCCGTCACCCGTATCCGATCTATCTGTAACAGACCTTTTTGACCGCCGCGATGATCCGCGCGCTGTCGATCAGCGCCGCTTTTTCAAGATTGGCCGCATAAGGCAGCGGAACATCTTCATTGGTCACCCGCATCACCGGAGCGTCCAGATCGTCGAAGCCCTGCTCCATGCACAGAGCGATAATCTCGCTGGAGATCGAACAGGTTGGCCAGCCTTCCTCGGCCACCACCATCCGGTTGGTTTTCGCGAGGCTCTTCAGCACCGTTTCGGTATCCAGCGGCCGCAGCGTCCGCAGATCGATGACTTCTGCTTCTATGCCCTCACCGGCCAGACTGTCCGCCGCTTCGAGTGCCAGACCGACCCCGATCGAATAGCTGACAATCGTGACATCGCTGCCTTCGCGGATGATCCGCGCCTTGCCGATCGGCAGCGTATGATCATCAAGTTCCGGTACGTCGAAGGACCGCCCGTAGAGCAGCTCATTCTCGAGGAACACGACCGGGTCAGGCGTCTGGATCGCTGCTTTCAGCAGACCCTTGGCATCCGCTGCGTCATAAGGTGCAATCACAATCAGGCCGGGAACCGATGCATACCATGGGCCATAATTCTGGCTATGCTGGGCACCGACGCGGGAAGCAGCCCCATTGGGGCCACGGAACACGATCGGGCAGCGCATCTGGCCGCCGGACATATAATTGGTCTTGGCCGCCGAATTGATGATCTGGTCGATCGCTTGCATGGCAAAGTTAAAGGTCATGAATTCGACGATCGGTTTCAGACCGCCCATCGCGGCGCCAGCACCAATGCCGGCAAAGCCATGTTCGGTGATCGGCGTGTCGATCACCCGTTTCGGACCGAATTCTTCGAGCAGGCCCTGGGTTACCTTGTAGGCACCCTGATATTCGGCGACTTCTTCGCCCATCACAAAGACCGTGTCGTCCTTGCGCATTTCCTCTGCCATGGCATCGCGCAACGCTTCCCGGACCGACAGCGACACCAGGCTGGTGCCTTCCGGGACCGATGGATCATCCGCTCTCGAGATCGGCGCAGCCGGAGCCGTCTCCATGATCTCGGGCTTTGATTCTTCCGCCGGCTCGGGCTTGGCCTCTTCTTTGTCTGCCTCGGCCGGCGGCGCTTCAGCTTCGGTTTCGGAGCCTGCGTCCTCGTCTTCTCCAGCCATTTCGGCAATCACCGTGCCGACCGCAACCTCGTCGGTTCCGGCCTCAACCAGAATTTTCGTGATCACGCCCTCGTCGACGGCTTCAAATTCCATCGTCGCCTTGTCGGTTTCGATCTCGGCCAATATGTCGCCGGACTTGACTTCATCGCCCTCCTTGACGAACCATTTGGCCAATGTACCTTCTTCCATCGTCGGCGACAGGGCGGGCATTTTCAGTTCGATCGCCATCAATATTGCTCCACCAGCACGTCAGTATAAAGTTCGGACAATTCCGGCTCCGGTGACTCTTCAGCGAAATCCGCAGCCTCCATCACTGTCTTTCGGACCTTCTTGTCCATGGCTTTCAACTCGTCTTCCTTCACACCCTGCTTGAGCAAGGCCGCCTTCAGCCGCTCGATCGGATCGGATTTCTCGCGCACGTCCTGGACTTCGTCGCGGCTGCGATATTTTGCCGGGTCGGACATCGAGTGGCCGCGATAGCGATAGGTCTTGAGTTCCATCAGCACCGGACCACCGCCGCCGCGGACCTCCTTCAAGGCTTCTTCCACCGCGCCGCGAACCGCCAGCACATCCATGCCGTCCACCTGAACGCCGGGAATCCGAAAACTTTCGCCGCGCCGGTAGAGCTGATCTTCGGCCGAAGACCGGTTGACGCTCGTGCCCATCGCATATTGGTTATTCTCGATCACGAAAATCACCGGCAGCTGCCAGAGTTCCGCCATGTTGAAGCTTTCGTAGACCTGCCCCTGATTGGAAGCGCCATCCCCGAAATAGGCCAGACAGACGCCGCCATCTTCCTTATATTTATGGGCAAAGGCGAGACCGGTGCCGAGCGAGACCTGCGCGCCGACAATACCGTGACCGCCATAAAAGCCATGATCAACCGAGAACATGTGCATCGAACCGCCCTTGCCTTTCGATATGCCCGAAGCGCGACCGGTGAGTTCTGCCATCACGATATTCGGATCGATCCCGCAGGCCAGCATATGACCGTGATCGCGATAGCCGGTAATGACGCTGTCCTTGCCGGGATTGATCGCCGATTGCAGACCGGTAACAACCGCTTCCTGTCCGATATAGAGATGGCAAAATCCGCCGATCAGACCGAGGCCGTAAAGCTGTCCGGCTTTCTCCTCGAAGCGCCGGATGAGCAGCATCTGCTCGTAGAAATCGAGCATCTCTGCCTTGGTTGCCTTGTAAATCGGTGCCGTGAGCCCGCCGGTGGAATGCACGACCGGCTTTGCTTTGGCTGGAGCGCGCTTGGGCGCTGGGGTTTTCTTGGCTGGGGTGGTTTTCCGGGGAGTTTTTGCCACGCGAGCGGGATCCTTTTTCTGACTAGCAAATAGCATAGCCAAAACTGTTCCGTTACCCAAGTACTTAGACTCAGTGGCCGATTAAATAACTGGGATTGAAGTTTGCAGCTGCAAAAGTTTATTTCAACGGAACGATGATCTCGTCCGGATGAATGACATTGACCTTCTTGCGCAGCAGTTCACCGATCAGATCGGGATCAGCGCCCTTGGGATCCAGCAACTGCACCCGGTTCTTCAAAGCATCGCGCTCGGTTCGCAGCTTCGCCAATTCAACGCCGCGAACTTCCAGCTGCGCCTGATAGTCACCCCAGGCCAGTATCCCAGTTGGCCCGAGCACGGCATAGCCGGCGATGGCCAGCAGAGTCATCAGCGCGAATCCGGGGCCGAGAGCCGCCTTGATCAGATCCGAAATTTTTTCTCGTTGCGCCATATATTCGCCTTGAATCAGAAAAGTGATTCGCTGGCAAGAGGCTTAATACCCATTTTGGGCGTTCAGCGCCCAAACGCCCCCCAAACGAGAGAAAACGGCGGTCAGCTGAAAATGGAACGTCCTGCATAATGCGCGACGCTGCCCAGCTCTTCCTCGATCCGGATCAACTGATTATATTTCGCCAGCCGGTCCGACCGCGCCAGACTGCCGGTCTTGATCTGACCGCAATTGGTCGCCACCGCGAGATCGGCAATGGTCGAATCTTCGGTCTCGCCAGAGCGGTGCGACATCACCGCCGTATAGGATGCATTGTGGGCCATCCGCACCGCCGCCAGCGTTTCCGAAAGCGTGCCGATCTGGTTGACCTTCACCAGCAGCGAATTGGCCAGACCATCCGCGATGCCCATCGACAAACGCTCGGGATTGGTCACGAACAGATCATCGCCGACCAGCTGCACCTTGTCGCCAACCGCATCGGTGATCAGTTTCCAGCCTTCAAAATCATCTTCCGACATACCGTCTTCGATCGATTTGATCGGATAGTCGCGGCACAGGTCGGCCAGATAGTCGGACATTTCTGCCGGGCTCAAAACCTTGCCTTCGCCAGAGATATGATATTTGCCATCCCGGAAAAATTCCGTCGCGGCACAATCCAGCGCCAGCACCACTTCGTCGCCGATCTTGAAGCCGGCCTTTTCGACCGAAGCCATGATGAAATCGAGCGCTTCGCGGGTCGATCCGAGATTGGGCGCAAATCCACCTTCGTCACCAACCGCCGTGGCCAGTCCCTTTTCGGACAGACCCTTTTTCAGCGTATGGAAAATTTCCGACCCCCAGCGGACCGCTTCCGACAGGCTGTCGGCACCGACCGGCATCACCATGAATTCCTGAAAATCGATCGGGTTGTCGGCATGCTCGCCGCCGTTGATGATATTCATCATCGGCACCGGCAGGACATGCGCCGAAACCCCGCCGACATAGCGATAGAGCGGCAAGCCGCGTGCGTCGGCAGCGGCCTTTGCCACCGCCAGGCTGACGCCCAATATCGCGTTGGCACC
>TARA_R110000868_G_scaffold411409_3_pt1 | contig 10179 bp, 8 predicted proteins | sample TARA_R110000868 | Tara Oceans TARA_R110000868 (sample SAMEA4397489) | marine metagenome | biome: Polar Biome; feature: [SRF] surface water layer (ENVO:00010504); material: water (ENVO:00002006), including particulate matter (ENVO:01000060) such as... | depth 5 m | reverse complement strand
GGTCAAGCCGCGGGATGACGGAGCTGAAAAAATTGATTTATTCAATAATACCCAGTGAAGAGAGAAGCCAGTCAAATAAGGAAATCCCATGACTCCAGGACAAAAATTCCGCCAAGCCGTCGCCGACAATCATCCCTTACAAATCTTTGGTACCATCAACGCCTATCATGCGCGTTTAGCCCAACGTAGTGGCGCGAAAGCTATTTACGTTTCCGGTGGTGGTGTCGCTGCTGGCTCATTAGGCTTACCTGATTTAGGCGTGATTACGTTAGATGACGTACTAACCGATGTTAAACGCATCACCCGCGTATGTGATTTACCTCTGCTAGTCGATGTTGATACGGGCTTTGATATTCCCGTTATGATCAAATCATTAATTGAGGCCGGTGCAGCCGCGTGCCAAATTGAAGACCAAGTTCCCGCAAAACGTTGTGGCCATCGCCCGAACAAAAGTTTAGTGCTACCTGAACAAATGATGGCGCGCATTGAACATTGCGTAACAGCAAGAGGTGATAACGATTTTGTGATTGTTGCACGTACCGATGCGATCGCTAACGAAGGTATGGATGCCGCAATTGAACGTATGCAAGCCTATGTAGCAGCCGGTGCTGATATGATTTTTGCTGAAGCGGTAACAGAGCTAGCAGAATATAAACAAATCTGTGCTGCTATTAATGTGCCGGTGTTAGCGAACATTACTGAGTTTGGCAAAACCCCATTATTTACCACGCAAGAACTAGCCGATGTTGGTGTTGCGATGGTGCTTTATCCTTTGTCGGCGTTTCGTGCAATGAACAAAGCGGCCTTAAATGTGTATCAAACCATGATTAAAGACGGCACGCAAAAAGATATCCTAGACACCATGCAAACGCGTGAAGAATTATACGATTATTTAGATTACCACCAATTTGAAGCAGCACTGGATCAAATGCAAGGAAAGGATTGATGACAACACCACATAAACCCAAAAAGTCCGTCGCCTTATCGGGTGTTACGGCGGGCAATACTGCTGTTTGTACCGTTGGACACAGCGGCAATGACTTACATTACCGCGGTTACGCGATTGATGATTTAGCAGCCCATTGTCAATTTGAAGAAGTCGCTTATTTATTAGTTTATGGTCGTTTACCTAACTTAACGCAGTTAGATGAATACAAAACAAAATTAAAAGGATTACGCGGTTTATCAGATTCTATGAAAACGGTATTAGAGCAATTACCGCAATCAACACACCCCATGGATGTATTGCGCACAGGTGTTTCTGCGATCGGTTGTGAAGAGCCAGAGCTCGAAGGCCATGATGACATAGGTGCACGCAATATTGCCGATCGCTTATTAGCCTCAATGGGTTCAATGCTTTTGTATTGGTATCACTTTAGCCATAACAATAAGCGTATTGAAGTCGAAACGGATGATGATTCAATTGGTGGCCATTTCTTGCATTTATTACACGGTAAAAAACCTGATGAATTGTGGGTGCATGCGATGCATGTGTCCTTGGTGCTATATGCTGAGCATGAGTTCAACGCTTCAACATTTACGACGCGCGTGATTGCCGGCACCGGTTCTGATATATATTCTGCTATTTGTGGCGGTATTGGTGCTTTAAAAGGACCGAAGCATGGTGGTGCGAACGAGGTGGCATTAGATATTCAGCAACATTATGAAGACGCTGATGGCGCTGAGCGCGATATCATCGAACGTTTAGGTCGTAAAGAAGTGATTATTGGTTTTGGGCATCCGGTTTATACGATAGGTGATCCACGTAATCCTATTATTAAAGATATTGCCAAACGTCTTTCACAATTTTCTGGTGATGGGCTGTTATTTGGCATAGCTGAGCGGATTGAAACGGTAATGTGGAAGCAAAAAAACATGTTTCCTAATTTAGACTGGTTTTCAGCCGTGAGTTATCATCACATGGGTATCCCGACGAATATGTTCACCCCATTATTTGTAATGGCTCGCACAGCCGGTTGGAGCGCACACGTGATGGAACAGCGTCACGATGGGAAGATCATTCGCCCTAGTGCGAATTATACTGGCCCAGAAAATAGAAAATTCACCCCATTAGCTTCACGTTAACTTTTTCCCTTCTCCCCGCGAGGGGAGAAGGTGGCCGAAGGCCGGATGAGGGGTGATAAAATAACACTGCGCAGCAGCAACAAATATCAATCATATATTGAAGGAATTTATTTAAATCACCCCTCATCTGTCCAAGGGCATCTTCTCCCCTCGCGGGGAGAAGAGACAACACAGGAAAAAACATGACTCAAGCTTTCGACACCATTATAGAAAAAATCGCCGACTACGCATTAAGCACTGAAATCTCTAGCGAACTCGCCTATCAAACAGCCCATTACGGATTACTCGATAGTTTAGGCTGTGGTTTAGAAGCTCTCGAATACCCGGCATGCACAAAATTACTCGGCCCCATTATTCCCGGCACCATCGTACCTAATGGCGCTAAAGTTTATGCGACCAATTACCAACTTGACCCTGTGCAAGCAGCATTTAACCTCGGCACGATGATCCGTTGGCTAGATTACAACGACACATGGTTAGCGGCAGAATGGGGACATCCTTCTGACAACCTTGGTGCTATTTTATCAGTCAGCGATTGGTTATCACGCACGCGCATTGCCGAAGGTAAAGCACCTTTAACCATGCACGACGTATTAACCGCCATGATTAAAGCTCATGAAATCCAAGGCGTGATGGCATTAGAAAATTCCTTTAATCGCGTGGGTTTAGATCATGTGGTATTAGTTAAATTGGCATCCTGCGCTGTGGTGTGTAAATTATTAGAATTAACCCGCGATCAAACACTCAACGCTATTTCGCAAGTATTTGTCGATGGTCAATCTTTAAGAACCTATCGACACTCACCCAACACAGGTTCACGAAAAAGTTGGGCAGCAGGTGATGCAGCAGCACGCGCAGTGCGTTTAGCCTTAATTTCACAAACAGGTGAAATGGGTTATCCTAGTGTATTAAGTGCTGAAAAATGGGGTTTTTACGATGTTAGTTTTAATGGAAAAGCATTCGAACTAAACCAAGACTTCAATTCATACGTGATGGAAAATGTGTTATTCAAAATTTCTTTCCCTGCAGAATTTCATGCACAAACGGCGGTTGAATGCGCGATGCAGTTGCATGAGCAAATGAAAAATCGTTTAGATGATATTGAGTCGATCACGATTCGCACGCATGAATCAGCTATCCGTATTATTGATAAACAAGGGCCATTAAATAACCCAGCCGATCGCGATCATTGTATTCAATACATGACAGCTGTCGCGATGATTTTTGGTCGTTTAACAGCCGCGGATTATGAGGATGACATCGCGACTGACCCACGGATCGATGCATTGCGTGCCAAAATGCACTGTGTGGAAGACGAACAATTTAGTCAAGATTACCTAGAACCTTTGAAGCGTTCTATTGCTAATGCGATCACAGTGAAATTTAATGATAGCTCGGCATTGGATGAAGTCGTAATTGAATACCCCGTTGGTCATCGTGTGCGCCGTGAAGAGGGTATTCCGCTATTGCTCAACAAGTTCAAAATTAATTTAGCTAGAACTTATGATGATGCTAAACAACATACAATTTATGAAACGGTAACAGACTATAAAAAACTAATAGCCCTATCGGTGAATGAATTCACCGATCAGTTTATTTGCGCCAATTAATTTCTTTCGCTGTTTTTGCGCCAACCATACAGTCATAAATACTGTTGGGTGTGAGCGCTTCATGAGCAGTCACAGGTACCCGCCCAGCCATAATCTCACAACGGTTTTGTGGATAACGCGGGTTACTCATTGGGTCAGCGTAACCATCAGGGTAAATCGGGGCGAGTGTTTCCATGTTGTATTTATCTGTTGCACCAAGTGTGTGTAATAACTCATGCGTTAATACGACATTATTCATGCCTTGATATTCCGGTGACGCAAAAGCATTGACCATGCCGATCAATCCGGTTTCAATACCAAATGATTCTTTCAGCATTGAATTAGGCGCAGGCTGATGATAAATGATATACATTTTTACGTTGGTGCGGCCGGTTTGTTTTGTTGGCGAATGTGTTAACACCCAATACCGTAATTTTAAACTCCACCAAATCCGTTGCCATACACTAGCATTCATAATGTCGATTTGAGGCGGGTAATCGTGAATTTGTGGCCCGAGTTTTATTTGTACTAAAGGATGAGTATTCACACCATAAAGGCTAGCTTGATAAGTCAAAAAGCCTTCGACCGGCTGAAAAGCTTTAGCACTTAACGTATTGATATAATCCTGTGTGCCAGGAGCAGCATCCCCGGCGATGGGGTAAATAGCCACAGTTAATGGATCCCGCCAATCCGTGGCATCATATTTTTGATAAAGCATATAGCCCGCGATACTGCCGAGAATAATTAGCAAAATGAGTATGCGTAGGAATTTGAATGAAATAGGGCTTTTGGGTTTAACGGCAGTCATATGAGCATTCCATTGTTGATGAGCTATTATAGAGGGTATAGAGGATAGGGTATAGTTTTGGCTTGAGTTTGGTTATAATTCGCCCATGAACATACGCGCGATGGCGATAACTGATATTGAGATGGTAAGTCAACTGGATGAAACGTCCAGTTGGAATGCGAGTAAAATCCAAGATTGTTTGCGTCAATCGCAGTATCAATGCTGGGTGATGGACGTGAATAAGCAGTTAATAGGGTATGCTATCAGCCAAACCATCCTTGATGAGGCGCATGTGTTGAATATTGCTATTGATGTTGATTATCGATCTCAGGGTTATGGTCGGCAATTATTACAGCATATTTTGAATGTATTACCGGCTGAACGCGCAATATTAGAAGTTCGTTCAGATAATATTGTCGCTAAGGCACTGTATAATAAGCTAGGGTTTGAAAAGATTGGCGAACGCAAAGGCTATTATCAAATTGATGGTATAAGCTGTGATGCTGAAGTGTTTAGTCGGGGACATTCTGAAGAAAACTGTCCCTTGTCGGGTAATGCCGGTTAGCTAAGCAACATGTTGGTTCGCTGAAAACCTCAGTGTATCGTCATCCCGCGGCTTGACCGCGGGATCCAGCGCACTGTTTAACGCAACGGCATGCTGTAGATTGCGCGGTCAAGCCGCACAATGACGGGGCTAACCGAGCCAGTGAAGCAAACGAAGAGAAGACGTGAAAATGTCGAACAGTGCTTAACTGACTGGCATGACCCCTTGTAGGGTGGATAGTTCCACCGTTAAAGTAATTGCCGTGATATAGCAATAATAGGAATACAATGAATCTACAACAACAAGTCAACAAACGAAAAACCTTTGCGATTGTTTCTCACCCGGATGCAGGTAAAACTACATTAACTGAAAAACTATTGTTATTTGGTGGCGCAATCCAATTAGCAGGGACAGTGAAAGGTCGAAAGTCTGAACGCCATGCGACATCCGATTGGATGGAGCTGGAGAAGCAACGGGGTATTTCGGTCACCACATCCGTGATGCAATTCCCTTATCACGATAGCATTGTTAATTTGCTTGATACGCCCGGTCACCAAGATTTTTCGGAAGACACTTATCGTACTTTAACGGCGGTGGATTCAGCCTTAATGGTGATTGATGCTGCAAAAGGTGTGGAAGAACGCACCATTAAATTATTAGACGTTTGTCGTTTACGCCAAACCCCGATTATGACTTTTATTAACAAAATGGATCGCGACACTCGCGAACCGATTGAATTGCTCGATGAAATTGAAAACGTGCTTAACATTCACTGTGCTCCCGTCACCTGGCCAATTGGCATGGGTAAACAGTTCAAAGGTGTTTATCATTTATTAGAAGACAAGTTTTATCTCTATGACCCGGCTAGCAAAAACAAAATTGCCACCGGTGAAGAAATTGAAGGTTTAACCAACCCACGCTTAGATGAAGTGATTGGCGAACAAGTCGCCGCTGATTTTCGCGATGAAATTGAATTAGTGAAAGGCGCAAGTTATGAATTTGATGAGCAAGCTTATTTAGCTGGCACACTGTCTCCTGTGTTTTTCGGTTCTGCCATGAATAATTTTGGTGTGCGTGAATTGTTAAACCGATTTGTTGATACAGCACCAACACCTCAGCTTCGCCAAACAGAATCACGCGACGTGAAAGCCAATGAAGATAAGCTCACAGGCTTCGTTTTTAAAATCCAGGCCAATATGGATCCACAACATCGTGATCGCATAGCATTTATGCGTGTTTGTTCAGGCCATTACACTAAAGGCATGAAAATGCGACACGTGCGCATCGGCCGTGATGTGCAAATCAGTAATGCCGTCACCTTTATGGCGGGCGAGCGAAATCAGGCGGAAGAAGCTTGGCCAGGCGATATCATCGGTTTGCATAACCATGGCACCATTCAAATTGGCGACACATTTACGCAAGGTGAAAGCTTAAAATTCACTGGCATCCCTAATTTTGCTCCAGAATTATTCCGACGCGTACAATTAAAAGACCCATTAAAAGCAAAAGCGCTAGTAAAAGGCTTAATTCAACTGTCAGAAGAAGGTGCGACACAAGTCTTTCGCCCACTCAATAGCAACGATTTAATTTTAGGCGCCATCGGCGTGCTGCAATTTGATGTGGTGATGCATCGCTTAAAGAATGAATACAATGTCGATTGTGTGTACGAAAATGTTAACGTCACAACCGCCCGTTGGATTACCTGTAAAGATGAAAAGATGCTAGCCGAATTCCGAAAAAAAGCCTATGATAACCTAGCCTTAGATGGCAGTGAAAGCCTAAGCTATATCGCCCCCACCCGCGTGAATTTAGCATTAGCCGAAGAGCGATGGCCCGATATTGAGTTTAGAGCTACACGCGAAATTTAAATTTTATTCATAATAAAAGTGTATTGATTCTATGCCCACGTTAGCGCAGCAGCCGCATTTGTTAGATCCGTTAATCGTAGATTTTCCTGTCGAGTTTGAAACTTTTTTGAAGTCTAAAGCATTAACTATGTTGGATTCAGTGAGGCCTAATTTCTCAAACAAACCTATTATTGGAAAACTGTATTATAAGAATATGGGGGTGATTGCTCTGTATGGTCAAGAGAAGAGTATCTCAGTTAGTGAGTTTAAGGTGCATATCGAAGCACTTATGCAATTGATAAATACAATAGAAGCATATGAATTGTTAGATATATGGTTGCTTTTAGCTCGAATTAGAAATTGTTATTATCTGAATATGCTTGTAGATGAATTTGAAAACTATGTTGCGGCACTTATGCAAGTCTTAAAAAATCCACAAAATAAAACTACAGGTTTTCAGGTAGCATATCAGCCAGAAAATGTGAGTCGTGAAAGTTCTATCAATAGTGTCACTGAAGTAGAAGGTTCCCCCCTTTTTTTTAAAGATAATTTTTTAGACACAGTGGTTTTATTTTTAGAGTGTCGTAATGAACCTATTGAACCCTCTCGACTGTTATTGAGTAATTACTACTATTTGGTATTTTTGCTGTTTAGCCATATTTATAAAAATATCACACAATTAACGGCATCTGCTGATGTCGATTGTAATAATGAGCAATCCAGTAATCTCAGGCATTGCCTAGGGAGATTGTCTAAGGAGCTCGAGTTTGAAGTCTCAAAACATGCTTCTAAACCACTAGCAGAATACTTGTTGGAAAAGTTGAAAGAATTTGTTTTAGATCTGAAACCTAACAGTTTGAAATTAATTAAAGCTTATACAATAGCAAGGTTGGGCGTGTTTTATATTGAGATGCTGCTGTTGCACTTTAGTCATGAAATAGTGGGGTTTGCAACAGTATTAGCTTTTATTGTGACAAAAATTAACTCATGCGTATTAAGTATTAGCTATCGGGATTATGGTATTTTTGTTGATAATGTTTCAACTGCTTTAACTAAATATATTGCAGCTAATAATAAGGTGCAAGTAGCAGCCGATGGTATTGATACTGAATTGCATAATCTTATATTGGTTGATCACAGTGTAAAAATGAATGTAGTGGCAATTTTGCAAGTTATTCAAATTAATTTTTCAGAAGAGAGTCGATTGTTTCCTTCCTTTGTCAGTACTATTGAAGCGTTAACCTATAATAATGACATGACCGACGAGCTGGTTTTGAAGGCTATTATAAATAACCTGAATACGTTGTTATTAAGTAGTGTGATAAGCATATTGTTCAAATTGGTTTTGACTGCTATGTTGATATGGGCATGTCTAGCTTATGAGAAATCTGGGGGGGTAGATAAAGAGTATTTTTCAATTTTGGTAAATGACGTATTACATTTTATTAAATACATCCATAAAACCTTTCATCTTCATTCTTTATATAATTCATTTGACCCTAAAACGACAGAAGTGACAGCAGTGCAAAAAACCTTGCTTAAGATGAACGTTGAAGCAAAAGTTAAATCAATGTCTTATTACCAGCGCTTGAAAGGATTTTTAGTTTTTTCTCCTCCTCAACAAGCAATGGTTATTGATGGAAATCATATCCTTTACAAAATTTTTGTATGGCAGATGCACAACAAAAATCCATTCGGTTCGCCGTATGATGACCAAGGTAAATGGGGGTATCAACAAACCTTAACAGATTGCGATAGGCAGCAAGTTTATATTAATGGCGTGCATCTTTATCCATTGATAGGCGATTTAAAACAGTCAAACAGTGATTCGGTTTATGCTGAGATGAATCGACGGTTGAGCGCTATGACATTCCAGCAACTTAATGTTCAGGCTGGAAAATGGGAAAAAATAAAATTACAGGATTGGCAAGTTAACTTTTGTTTGAACTATGCTGCAGTTCAAGGGATTTATGAATTTGCCAATTATTTGTTTGGGAGCTTGCCTTTCTTTTTGACAAATACTTTTCAGATGGAAGGTGCAATTAAACAAAGTGATAAAGTTACTGAAATAAGAATATTGGATGAAAACACTATTCAGCTAGATGCTAGTATTTGTATTGAAGGACTTAATGATGGCGAAAAAGTTCATGCAATGAATCCCGCTATTGTAATTAAAAGTGACCTTCGGTGTGAAATGAATGATGGCCAAGCGGTCGTTACATGGCGAAAGTTTGAAATTACCGGTGTGGAACAAAATGTTCAATTACCAGAGCTGCGAGTGAAAGAAGTGCAACCGAGCATGATGGGTCTTTGGAATAGTCCTATATATTACACATGGCGAGATGTATTAACGGAACTGCATGACGTTTGCCATGAATGCGTCAGTCGGCCATTGCATGATAGAGGTTTAACAACGGCCAGACAAAGAAGTCAGCCAAATTCCCCAGTTAAATGGGGGACAATTGGCCAGGAAACAGCGGTTCCTTCTGAGCGGCTTACAAATGAAAAGATTAAGTCTATGTCCAAAATAAATATCCATCCACTCCAACAATTGGTTACAATACAGCAACCTCAACGTTTAGATTTTAATTAAGGCGACTGTTATGGAAACATTAAAACTTCAAAAAATATTGGCCGATGCTGGCTTTGGTTCGCGCCGTGAAATGGAGCGTGTGATTGATGCTGGGCGAGTGAAGGTCAATGGTGTTGTTGCTACATTGGGTGACCGTGCAACGACTGAAGATAATATCCGTGTCGATGGTAAAGCGGTTCGTTCGGTTACTTTGGCGCATCGTTATTTACTTTATTATAAACCTGAAGGTGAAATTTGCTCGCGCAATGATCCGGAACATGCGAATACCGTCTTTGACAACTTGCCTAAAGTAAAAGGTCAACGTTGGGTGATGGTGGGGCGCTTAGATATTAATACTAGCGGATTGCTATTGTTCACAACCGATGGTGAGCTAGCTAACAAACTGATGCACCCGAGCAATGAAGTCGAGCGTGAATATGCCGTGCGTGTGTTGGGTGATGTATCTGACAAACAAATACGCAATATGAAAAAAGGCGTGAAACTCGAAGATGGCATGGCGCATTTTGATAGTATCCGAGAAGCCGGTGGTACGGGTGCGAATACTTGGTATCACGTGGTGCTAAAAGAAGGCCGCAACCGTGAAGTCCGCCGCTTATGGGAATCACAAGATTTACGTGTGTCTCGCTTAATGCGCATTCGTTATGGCAATATCGCATTGCCTAGCTCGTTACGAGCCGGCGAATTTATGGAACTCGATGAAATTTAATCGTTGTTCTTCGCCCCGCGAGGGCGTT
>TARA_R110000868_G_scaffold401649_2_pt1 | contig 10181 bp, 21 predicted proteins | sample TARA_R110000868 | Tara Oceans TARA_R110000868 (sample SAMEA4397489) | marine metagenome | biome: Polar Biome; feature: [SRF] surface water layer (ENVO:00010504); material: water (ENVO:00002006), including particulate matter (ENVO:01000060) such as... | depth 5 m | reverse complement strand
AACTACATTAACCTAGTTGGTTACGTAACTGAAATTAAACCATGAAAGAAGAGACTATGAGAGTGATAGATAAAATTATTGAACAATTTCCAGAAGATAGATTTATACTCTTCGATGGTTTTGACGATGCCGTTATTGGGTTTGACCCATATAAATTTAGGGTAATCTATTCAATAGATAAATGTGTTGAGATTTTAGTCGAGAGAGATGAAATGACTCCAGATGAGGCGATTGAATTTTTCGAATATAACGTGGCTGGCACATTACTTGGCGAGGACACACCGATATGGTTTGACGATTTATATGCGTATTAATTAGGAATAGTCAAACTTTTTTAGTATCTTTGCAATATAAAAATTTAATCAATGCCGAAAGACGTAGAAATTGAACGTAAGTTTTTGATGAGGGTTAACCCCTTCAGATTCGATTACGATGACGTATTAGAAATACACCAGTGTTATCTACCTAGGGATGAGGAAGGTTTTACGGTTAGATATCGAGCAGTGGCTAACGAAGGAGTTGCAGTTTATTTTAAAACTAGGAAGAAAAGTATTTCAGATATGTCTTGTACGGAACTTGAAGAGAAGGTTACTAAGATGGAGTACGATAGAGCCGAGGAAAGTAGTCTAAAGAGCCTAGTAAAACTGAGATATCGAAAGAAGATTGGTGACTTAGTTTGGGAAGTGGATGATTTTTTGACATCACGACTTATGCTTGCGGAAGTGGAACTACCCAGTGAAGACCACGAGTTTGACATTCCAAAGGATATTGAGATTTGCATGATGATGGAAGTGACAGGAATGGAGGCATTTTATAATGAAAATATCGCAATTACAGATGCAGTTGCGGCAACACAAATAAGAATATAACTAAAACGGTTCGAATTGGTATTTTTGGGTGATACACACGGAAATTTCACATACCTTAAGTGGCTATGTGAAAGAATGGAAGGGACAAACCTTTTCCATGTTGGCGACTTTGGTCTAGTATACGATGAAAAGCGTACCAACGATACCCTATTTAGGCTTAACACTAAGTTAGTTGAAACTAATAATATGATGTGGGTAATCAGAGGTAATCACGATGACCCGAAGTATTGGAATGGTGATTACCAAATGTTCGATAACGTTAAGTTGATTCCTGATTATACTGTAGTGGAAGTAGAGGGTAAGCGTGTTCTTTGTGTTGGTGGGGCAGTCAGCGTTGATAGAGTCCCTAGATTGGCATATGGCGATGCTTTCTTTGCGGATGAGGTATTTGTCCTAGAACGGGAGAAACTAGCTGAGATGCGAGATATTGATGTCGTAATGACACATACCGCACCTCACTTTGCATATCCCATCGGAATCAACGACTTTGTGAGAAGTTTCGCTAAGAACGACCCTTTACTAATTCAAATGTTGGCACAAGAGAGAAATGACCTAACTGAGATGTATGAGATTCTTAAAGAGAATAATACCATTACAGATTGGGTGTACGGTCATTTCCATACCAATGAGTTGACACTATATGAAGGTGTTAAATTTAGAGTTATCGGGATTAACGATACTTATGACCTAAGAACGGATATTGATTGAAATATTTCAATCAATATCCTATTTACCACATAAACTACCACATAAACTACTATGGAAAACGAAATACTAAATAAATTAAGACAAAGATTATCAGAAGAAGTTAATAAGATTACCCGATTGGAGGTGTTCGACTTTGACGGAACGCTAATTTCAACGCCACTACCAGAGAACGGTATATCGATATGGGAGAAAGCATACGGAAAAGAATGGCCACATACAGGATGGTGGAGTAGACTTGAGTCTCTCGACCAAGATATCTTTGAGATGAGGGCTTTGCCACAGGTAACTGCGGCATACCAAGCAGCAGCAGCGCGACCAGACACGATGAAAATCATGATGACTGGAAGACGTGGTGGGCGTAAGTACGATGCGTTGATGGCGGCTGTTAAGTCTATCTTAGATAAGAAGGGGCTTGTATTTGATGGTTATTACTACAACTATAAGGGTGAGACGTCAGAATATAAGATTGGTGAGCTTAACAAGATATTGTCTGAGAATCCTAACATCGTTGATGTGGTTCTATATGATGACCGCGTGGCTCACGAACCAGCCTTCCAAGAGTGGGGTAAGTCACTACTAGATAATGGCAGATTGAAGATTTTCACCTTCAATTTGATAACTAGCGACCATCATTAAGAATCTTTTTTATCAGTTGGAAGTTAAATACCCTATTTTCCCATATGAGAAACATTTAATGGACGTTATACAGATATTATCTGATAACGGATGTGGTTTCAAATTACAGATATGCGGTGCGCTGCACGACACAATAGAGGACTGCAACATATCATATAACGACATCAAGGATTATTTTGGCGAAGACGTTGCAGAAATTGTTTATTGCGTGACCGATGAATTAGGGCGTAATCGAACTGAACGTAAAGCCAAGACTCTCCCTAAGATTGCATCAAACTCTGATGCGGTAATCGTTAAGCTGGCTGACAGAATCGCCAATATTAAACACGGTGGTAAAGTCGACATGTACGTTAAGGAATACTCACAATTTAGGGATGCCCTAAAACAGCCAGATAAAATGGTCGAACCATTGTGGGATGAGTTAGATAGTATTATGGGTTATAATATAGCCGTAAACGTCTTAACACTAGCGGAAGAATCACTAAAATAAACATAATAGAATGCAACATAAAAAAGATTTATTAACGGGGCGAGTCCTTAAGTTAAAAGAAGACGCATCGTTAGGGAGTAACATGACGTTTAAAAAAGGACAAGAGTTCGAAGTGGTTAAAAATATGGTATATATGGGTGGTTATCCAGTACAACCTAATATGCAACAATTTATTTATAATTGGATAACCAATAACCCAAAACTATTCGTAGATGACACAAGAACTTGGTAAAGTAGAAACATGGACGATGAAGGTACCTTATGATTGGTGTCTAGAATTTAATGTTAGACCATATGAACCAGAGAACTGGGGATTATCTAGTGATATCTATAGCTTTGGTCACTTCCATGAGACCATGATGACTGAAGAAGATTTTCTTAGTAGGTTGGCAGACGTAAAACACAAGACCAATTCCCGTCCACGTAAGATGGATGAGTATTTGGAGTTAAGGATGTATGGGTTAGTAATTTATCAATTGATGGGTATCCAACAAGGTATTCAATTCCAACATGCGGTAACTGATTACCAACGATTTTTAGGTTCAACAGTTGGTGAAATTGAGTCTAACTTCAGTAGAGTTGAGCTTGGGAATAGGTATGGGCGTTGGGCTGATAATTGGAAGACTAGCATTCTATTGAACGGTGGTACCACTAACGATAGTGAACAATATGTTGGTAGTATGCAAAAACACTTAGCCGAATTGAGGGACAATGGTGTGCTTGTTCAAATATTCAGAGAGCCAGATTTGGGTAATTGTCTTACTGCTATGTGTTTCTTAGTTGACGAAAGAGTGTTCGACAGAGAATCGTACCTAGATTTCACTAACTCACCATATACTTGGGATTCAAAACATGTGCCTAATGATGCCACATTTAAAAAGTGGGAAGATGACAATACCAACAATTACGAACGATGGGTTGAGGAAGTGGGAGGTCCTAAGAACGCATTCCTTAGAGAATTCATGGTCGGGAAAAAACTAGCCACTAATTAGACCCCTTAACATATCTGTTGACGTAACTACATAACGGTTGGAGATTGGTGTAGTGGTTTAACCTCATAATATCTTCCTCTGTAATAGCGGTTGATAACGGAATAATATGGTCAATATCCCAACCATAGTCACACTCACCATTGTAAAGCCCCCTGTTATCCCAGTCCATCCATGGTTCAAATTGAGCTTCTAGATGAGCCTTAAATTCAATAATTGAGCACCCTAATATATCTAAAGTTAAACCGATTTTAACTTTATTCTTAGACCTAAACGCACCACGTATAGCACCTTTAATTACATATCGTATCTTTGTATGAACATTAATCAAAAAGGAAAATGAGACAGGTAATTTTAACAGTAAACCTAATACTATTAACACTAGTCGGGTATTCTCAAGTACCGTCAACTGATGTGGTATTGGTGGATTCGACTGTGAGTAAAGAGGTGTTATTTGGTAGGGGTATGACATTTTTCGCTAACACCTTCAAGTCGGCTAAGGCTGTTATCCAACTTAGTGACCCAGTAAGTGGTAAGATTATGGGTAAGGGTATAGTCAACGATAGAGATGTGACTATCATAATTGATTGTAAAGATGGTAAGTATCGATATGATATTAGTGTTACACCAAAACTAATAACTGAAGAGATACCCATCACAGTATTTAAAGGTCGTAAGTGGGGGTATATGACCTCAGACACTAAAATAACGCTAATATGGGTTAACGGTGTCTTAGATATACCTTTGTCAGGGGTGTGGTTCACCCCTAGAGGTGGGACATCGTTTAGTTATTATACTGCGATGAATGCTAAGATTGGGAAACAGTATTGGGTGACTTGGGGTAATGATGTTAGAGCAGAAATCGTTAGGTTTAAACAGAAATACTCATCGGTATCAGACCCTAATAATAGTGCCGACCAACGTATATTGACCCTTCTAACTGAACTGATTCACAGTGAAATGACTAAGGTAGATGATTGGTAATAAGATAAATATCGCAAGTAATTTGTTTTTCTGACTTTTTATCGTATCTTTGTACCACTATGAGTGAGAACACAATAACTGTAACTGGCGTAATAGAATTTGACCCGAAGGATTATACTAAGAAACATAAGTCCCAAGGTGTTTGGAAACGTGTGGCGATGATTAAATTCCATAGGTCTGATTTATGTGAGTACTATGCGTGGTTTATCAAAACTAGGTACAACTTACCACTAGCAAAACCATTACGTAACGCACACATATCTTTCATTAATGATAGGGGTAGTGATACTAATGGTAAGTGGGAAGAGGTTAAGAAGAAGTGGAATGGAAAGAAGATTGATGTGACACTAAGTGTTGACCCAAGAACAAATGCCACCCACTGGTGGTTATTAGTTCCAGAAGAGAATAGAGAAGAAATACAGGCGATTAGAAAAGAGGTCGGCCTAGAAAGACCCAACTTTGGATTACATATGACGATAGGGTACGCTAGAAATAGTTACGACCCAGTTGAAGAAGGGGTAAATGGGGTTAAAGCAAAACGAATGAATGAAGAACATTCAGAGTATATTCATAGATTATTGAAAAAAGAGTTAATAAGATAATGGCTACTGCACCACTAAGACGCAAAGTACGTAAATGGGATAAATCATTTATCCGAGACCGTTGGGGCAACTTAATCGATTGTTATTGGAATGAGTTGGCTAAGAAAGAGATATTAAAATTGGAAAAACAAATTGAAAAATGACACAAGACGAAAAAGCACAATTGTATGATGACCTATTAAGAGCAGGTGATACCGTACGTAGAGAGATTAGTAAATTAAAAGCTAACACCATATCTGGTATGTCACCAGAAGATGAGCAGACTTTAACTAATCTTAAACAACAACTAACTAACTTAGAACAGCAAGTTCAAAGATTAATTACCTAAAAACTAGAAATCGTGAGTTACTATTCCACCAACTTCCAACCTAGCGAGGAAGAATTAAAAGCGCTTGACGATGAGAAGGCTAAGTATCAGAAGCGATATGAAGAAGCTAGGTTAGACTTGCTGAGTAAGATACCTGAGAAGTATAGAAAAAATGCTGGTGAGTTTGCCTATCGATTGGGACATTCTTCTGGTAATGAAGAGATTCTAATGTACTTAGAAGAACTTGTTAACTTATTTGAAGTGTAGGGATAAATTAGAATACAATATGAGGTTAAACGGCATATTACCTAAAAGAATTAGATAAATGGGGGGCAGAGCATTAAAATCAACTAAAACAAGACGTTACGATAAACGGGAATTTATCAGTATCACAACTGACTTAATTAGGAAAATTAATCGTGAGTTTGCTGACGCTAAAGTACCTAGATATTACCTCACCAAAGAGACTTTTGGTGATGCGGATATCCTTGTATCTCTAGATGGGTACGAAGGCAACGTCCACGAATGGATTAAAGACACCTTCAAGCCGAATGAGATATTTACTAACGGTAATTGCATTTCATTCGATTATAAGGAACTACAAGTTGACATGATGATGGTTGAGGGAGAACATTTCGATTCAATGTTAAACTACCTAAGCTTTAATGACCTTGGTAACTAGAATTTAATATTCGACTTTTACTGATTTTCCACATATTTATATGTATGGAAAAGAAGTATTATGTTTATATCTATCTAGACCCAAGGAAAGAAGGGGTCTACGTATTTAATGATTATCGATTCAATTATGAACCTATTTATGTTGGTAAGGGTTGTGGTAATAGACATCTAAAACACTTGACGGAAACCGAGGAAGAGACCCCAAACGTTTTTAAATATAGAGTTTTAGAAAAAATAAATGATGTTGGTTTAAAACCCAAAATAATAAAAGTTAAAACCAATCTATACGAAGAGGAAGCCTACGCATTAGAGACTAAGTTGATAAATTTAATTGGTAGGAGGTGTAACGGTTCTGGTAGTCTAACTAACATATTGACTAATAATAAACCACCGAGTAATTATATAAAATTAGGGGGTGATGTTATAAATGAAATTATTAGGTTATATGGTGATGGGTGGTACCTAAAACATATTGCAGACAAATTATCCTTAAATGAAAATAAAGTTAAACGAATTTTAATAGAAAACGGAATAACCCCCAAACGTAAACCACCAACAAATAGACTTCATCTAACCGTAGAAGATATTAAGGGGTTAGTCGATGATTATGAGTCTGGCTTATCTTTACGTAAAATAAGTAAAAAGGGGGGTATGTCATATGAAGTAGTTAGAAATGCTTTGAAATCCGCTAACGTTAAACTGAGGGGGTACGATTACACCAAAAGTAGGGAACACATAAATAAAATACACGAAAAACGTAAAATAGGTAAAGGTAAGGATAGTAAATGCTATAAATCATTATCTCATGACGAGATAGATGAGTTAAAGAGGTTGAGGTTTGTCGAGAAATTACCAATACGTGAAATTTTACTTAAGATGGGTATTGGGCAATCTAAGTATTATGAATATATTAACTCGTAATTACGAGTTAATATATTGTAATTCTCGTAATAATTTAGTATCTTTGTACCATAAAGTGAATAAGATGGGAGGTAATGCATTAAAATCAATTAAAACTGTTAGGCTTTATAGTCCAGAATATAGACAGATTTCTATGGAGATTTGTAACATTCTCACTTTGGGTAATATTGAGAATCAGTTGGTCTTATGTCATGAAAATAAGGAATCCCATGGCGACATAGATATAATAGTGAGTACATCTATGACACCTCCTGATATTAGGGAATACATTACTACCACCTTCGAACCTAATGAGATATATCATAACGGTAATTGCTGGTCATTTGATTATAGAGACGTACAGATAGACTTTATTATGTGTAGTGATGGCGATTTTGAGGCGTATTCTATGTTTTATAATTTTGGGTTAGGTAACTTTATTGGTAGATTGACTCATGGGTTCGGCTTAAGATATGGTCAAGAAGGTCTTTTCATGACTCATTACTTTAAGGATACTAAACATAAGGTCATGGTATCTAAGGATTATCCTAAGATTTACGAATTCTTAGGCTTGGACTATAGACGATGGTTGAAGGGGTTTGAAACCCTTGAGGAAATATTCGAATTCATTTCAGAATCTCCATACTTCAACTGGCAAAAGTTCCAACCTTCTGAATTGAATCGAATTAATAGAGAGCGTAATCTTAAGAGAGCGTCCTATATGACATTCTTAGAATGGATGGATGAAAATGTTGCTGATGAAGACCATGAGTATGAATTCGAGAAGGATAAGTCCAAATACTTATCGATGATTGATAGGTTTTTCCCAGAAGCTGGTCTATTGGATGAGCTAGCTAGGATTGACTATGAAGTATCGAAGAAGAAGTACGTGGTAACAATATTCAATGGTAAAATTGTAATGGACGCCTTTGGATTGAAAGGTGGTGAACTAGGTAAAGCTTTACAAGGATTTAAAGAATACTTAGAGCATAGAGGAGTAACCGATATGGGTGATTATTATATTCAGTCGGGTACTGATAAGATGGTGCAAGAGTTTGAGAATTATAGAGAACTTGTAACGTCTCACATGTAAAATGGATTTTCCTGTAAAAGAAGGCTGATGATTTCATCGGCCTTTTTTGCTTCTTCGGTAAAAGATATACGGTTCCCACATTTATAAGTATACACATTTTATTTGCATATGTCAAATAGTTTTTGTATCTTTGTAATAATGGAAAATGAAATAAAAACATATTTGTTCTCCTATTGTTATAGGTAGTACTAATTATTAAGTGTGAAAATTAACAGAATGGGAAAATCATGTAATTGTACTCATTGCGTAAATTATGAACTGTACAAGTGGGCTGTTGTGATGGAATGTAAATGTGGATGCCATACAGGTGATGGTATGACAGGGCATGATGGGTTATGTTGTTCCTTACCAAATGGATTAAAGAAAAATAATCCACATAAAAACCTTAAAGAAGCTAAGTATTATGAAAAAATATTAGACAAATGGGAAGCTGATGTTGTGAAATCGTTACCATCCGAAAACAAACCAAGAAGCATGAGTAATTTTATGATGATAGACGTGAATTGGATAGATTCTTCTATTCAAAATTATATTGATTTGAAGCAAAAAATTAATAAAAATGGTAATGACCCTATTATTACACAAGACTATAATGCTAAGATTAGAATTTTGAAAGAAGTTAAAAAACAACTAATTATTACTTCTAACGTTTGAGGCTATGAGCAGTTACCTTATGAATTTTAAAAATTACGAAAGATGAAAGATGAATTGTTAGACAAAATAGATGAGTGGCATGAAAGTGACACTAGAAGAGTATCAAGTTTATATAGATGCCGAGGATAAAGGTAAGTAATTTTTATTACTTATAACCTTTGTTGTAAAATAGTTAATCATGGATGATAAAAACAAAAGTATAACCTTTGATAAAAATGCACAAGATGCTATACCTAAACACATACGAGACAGGATGGATAAAGACAGATTGAAAGCAAAAGAATTTAGAGATAATTGACTAAAACTCATATCAGAAAAAGGCGCGTAGGCTTATGTTTTACAACGGAACGCTGCTATGATTAGCGCGATTGATTAACAACTGAAATAAATAGATATAAAAATGGAAAAGACAGATATAATTGAAAGACACACTAAAGCTCTAGAGTCGGTTGTGGGTCTATCTGGATTAAGCAAAATTGAGTGCCAAAACATTATTAGAGACGCTGTGAATGAAGCGTTAAATATGGCTGGTGTTGTAGGGCGAAGCGAACAGTTTTATTGCGACCAAGAAAAAACAATTAAAAGATGTAAAAACCAATGTATGAGATGTAATAAATTTTGGAAGCCTAAAAAGCAATAAAATTGCATACAACGTTTGGTATAAGATTAGTGCGCTAAACGATAAACTTTGAATTAAGCACTAACATAACCAAGCGCATTAATTTTATACATTGTTATGCGCTTTTAATACTTGAAATTATGAAAGAATGTACTGAAGAACTTATTGATATGATACTTACAGAAGTTGTAAAAGCTCCAGAAAGCCAAGTAGACAATGAAACAAGAACTAAACTTAAAGAATGTAAAGGAACTTATGCTGAAAAGTACGATACTATTGTAGAGGTCAGCAAAATGGACTTAACTAAAATAAGTTCTTTTGTTAGAGAACTTTGTGCTTTAGATAAACATTATGTTAGGCCTAATTGCGCATAACGTCCCTAATAAAACACGTAGCGATATGAAAGAACAAAGATTAGATATACTCAGAAAACTAAGAGCAAACACGATAAGTCCAAATGAAGCTGAAAAACAGCTATGTGATTTATTTATTGTTAGCATTAGTTCTTCATTTGAAGGGATAGAAAAGAAGTGCGACAGAGAGCAAAGGGAAGCGTTTAAAAACTATATGGATTTTGATAGAAGTTCATTTGGCGAGGGTGCATCTTATGTGATTAACAGATTAAAAAAGCGTTGGCTGAATTAATGCT
>TARA_R110000868_G_scaffold34144_3_pt1 | contig 10182 bp, 13 predicted proteins | sample TARA_R110000868 | Tara Oceans TARA_R110000868 (sample SAMEA4397489) | marine metagenome | biome: Polar Biome; feature: [SRF] surface water layer (ENVO:00010504); material: water (ENVO:00002006), including particulate matter (ENVO:01000060) such as... | depth 5 m | reverse complement strand
CGCAAGCTCAGTGCGCACTCAGGGAGCGAAATGGCGGAGACGGAGTCCGCCATACTATCGTTCACCTTGAGCCGTAATCCTCCATAATTTACTGCTAATTGCTGGATTTTTTGGTGGAATGTTTGGTTTCTGTTCGGATGCGTTCAGTTGCGTTCCCATAAAACCGCGCTATTATAGGGGAGCGGTTTTGGGAACGAAGCGTTCATGACACGAAGGTGGTGGTCAGAGCGAGGTTCGGTTCCCTCTCAGGGAGCCAAAATGCCGAAGAAACTTAACAACGTGCTCACGTCACTAAGTGTGAAGAACGCAAAGCCCGGTCGCCATGCCGATGGTGGCGGCCTGCATTTGCTGGTGAAGGAAAGCGGCGCCCGATCATGGGTCTATCGCTTCATGCTAAGCGGCAAATCGCGGGACATCGGCCTTGGTACGGCTGGCCCGGATGGCATTTCCCTTTCCGACGCCCGCGACGCTCGCGACGCGCTACGCCTTAAGGTGAAAGCCGGAATTGATCCCCTTGAGGAACGCCAGCGGGATGCTGCTGAAGCACTGGCTGCAGTCCAGGCTGCACAAGTCGCTCGAATAACATTTAAGGCCGTCGCGGAAACTTACATTAGCGCGAACGAGGGAAGTTGGCGCAATGACAAGCACCGGCAGCAATGGAAGAACACGCTGGCCACCTATGTCTATCCAGTGATCGGAGAATTGCCCGTTGCTGATGTCAGCACAGCGCATGTTCTGCAAATCCTTGAGCCGATTTGGAAAGACAAGGCCGAGACTGCCAGCCGCGTGCGAGGCAGAATTGAAACGATCCTGGATGCCGCCAAGGCGCGGGGCTATCGTGACGGCGAAAACCCGGCCCGGTGGCGTGGCCATATCGCCCAGATTCTGCCTGTCCGGTCCCGTCTAACGCGCGGCCATCATAAGGCTATGCGCTATGTTGAGATCCCCGCATTTGTCAGCGCACTTCACGAGCGGGAGGCCGTCACGGCGCTGGCGCTCGAATTTGCCATTCTGACCACCGCTCGTACCGGGGAAGTGATCGGCGCGAAATGGGATGAGGTCGATCTGGACAAAGCCATCTGGGCCATCCCCGCCAGCCGCATGAAGGCGGGTAAAGAACATCGCGTGCCCTTGTCGCCGCGCGCCGTCGAGGTTTTGAGGGTAATGGAAGGCATTGGAAGCGAATGGCTTTTTCCAGCCAGCAAAAGCGGGGCCATGTCGGGCATGGCAATGACGATGTTGCTCCGCCGGATGAAAGTTGACGTTACAGTGCACGGCTTCCGTTCTGGCTTCCGTGATTGGGCGGCAGAATGCACGGGTTATGCCCATGAGGTTGCCGAAATGGCATTGGCTCACACTATTGAGAATAAGGTCGAGCGGGCCTACCGGCGCGGTGATATGTTCGACAAACGGCGGCGGCTCATGAATGACTGGGCGAGTTACTGCGTCGGCGGCGGCATATTAGATGCCATTGTTACCCCCCTGCGGAAGTCCGCTGCCGGTAACGCCTAGCCTCGCTGGACATAGTTCTTTCGTTCAGGCTGAATTGTGCGCCCCCCAACTTTCGGGAGTGTATTTTACGACCTATAGTCAAGTGGGGATAGGCTGGCCAGCCGACAAGCGCGATACTCCGACGTGCTTCCCCACTACCGTCGGAGCCCCACCGGAGAGCGGGATGAACGAGGATGAGCCACGGGCCAACGATCCAGACGATAGCGCCTATCATGCAGTCCGAGAACTTCACTATGGTCGCTTAGGATGGTTGGCTGAGCATATCCGGCGCTCCGATTTTCGAATCGATACATTAGTCGCGCAAAAACTTCTCGCGATGCTTGAAGGAACAGAGCCAGATTGCTTATTTGAAATTAGACTGGCGCGGAGATCAAACATCCCGCCGCGTGCGAGCGATCCTCGCCTTCAAAACATCCGCAATTTCGAAATGGCAATGGAAGTTGCAAGGTTAGGAGGTTTCAAGAGAGGTCACCTGTTGCGAGCGTGTCACGAGGTGGCACGCTTACATGGCCTGCATCCCGACTATGTGAGGAAAAGCGTAAGTTCGCATCGTGAGACTGCGGTGCGAGCAGTTGAGGCGGATGAAATTCGCGAGGCATATGAACGAGGTGAAGTGGACTTTTTAGGCCGTTCAAAATCACCTCAAACTGGCTTTGTTCAGGACGATTAATGCCCGTAGTTGAAGTGTTCGTTTTCAACCGGAGGTATTCCATGAAGTCGGACATCAACCACATTCAAAAACTTGCCTACAGTATCCGCGAGGCTTGTTCAGTCTCCAGTTTGGGCCGCACGACGCTTTACGCTCACATTGCCGCTGGCCGTTTGCGCGTGACACGGATCGGCGGGCGAACTCTCATTCCCGCTGAGGCGCTGCACGCTTTGATCAACGGGCGGACGCAGTAATGCGTATGGCAAGCCACATTCTGCACCGTGTCCGAGCGTCCCAAAGCCGCCTCATCACGTGGACGGGCTGGAACCCTGTTTCCGGTACTCCCTTCTCGTGGCGCGTGCCGCTGCTCACGGAAACCAACTACGTCCCAAATCCGCTGACAGGACGTTTCCCGCTGGGCGGGGGCCTTGGTCATGACTGATCGCTACCCTCATGCTCCCGGTGCAAAAGGCAGTGACGGAACCAGCCAGGATGCTGCTCAATCCATTATGCGTAGCGCCTCCCATCTTCGTCGTGTGGCCATGCAGACGCTGGCACGCTTAGGCGAAGCCACTCCATTGGAGGCGGTCGCCGCCGCTGGCGTCACGCGGGAGTGCCTCCAACCACGCTTTTCCGAATTGCGGACCATGGGACTAGTTGAGCCGACAGGTACACGTCGGCGCAATCCATCCGGGAAATATGCAGCAGTGCTGCGTTTGACGGAAAAGGGCCGTGAGGCGCTCGGCAATGGCTAGGCGGAAGGCAAGGCTACTTCCAAATGGCCGCAATGCCGGATCGACAGCGTTTGTTATGCTGGACAACTATGTATTCGACTGCGTGGCGTTTCGCACAATGAAGGCTGGCCCACGCGCCTTGTTGTTCGAACTAATCCGGCTGCACAATGGCACCAATAATGGCTCGATCGGACTAGGCGCCAGGAGAGCGGCTGTACTCCTGGGGGCAAACAAGGATACGGCTAACAAGTATTTCTGGGTACTGATGGAGAGAGGTTTCATTGCCCCCGCTCGCCCTGGCGGCTTTAACATGAAAGACCCCGAGTCCCGCCGGTCGACCGAATGGCGACTTACTTGGATCAAGACCAATTGCATGCCCGCGACCAAAGACTTTCTGAACTTTGGGAAAAAAAATGCGGTCCCGAAAATTCAGACAACAGGTACGGAAAATGCGGACGTAAGCGACGGCGATGTCGCCAACCGTCCCAAAAAAACGGACCTATTGGGCAAATATGGCCAACCCGTAGGTCCTAAAAATCCGGACACATATACATCTAGCCATAGGCGGGGGTCTAATGCGGGCGAACATGATCGTGCCGTCTGCGCTCTGGCTTGGGAAGCGATCCGCAACCACAACTCCCATAACTTAGTGCGTTAGCCGGTTATTCTACCAGGACATCTTGTCCGTAGTGCAAACCCTCACTTAACCCCCACGAGGAAACTGATGGCCGATCTTTCAACAGAAGCGAAACTCTTTATCGTTCAGTCGCTTGCACGGTTTTCGTCGCCAGCAGAGGTGGTGGCAATGGTTTATGAGCAGTTTGAAGTTGAAACTAGCGTACAACAGGTACGCACATACAACCCGGAACATCCCAAATATGAAGCAGGTGAAAAGTGGCGGCCCATCTTTAATGCTGTGAGAAAGGCTTATCTTGAAGATCTTTCTTCTATTCCGATCGCTTCAAAGGCCTTCCGTTTGCATGCGCTCCAAAAGAATTATGAGCGAGCGACTAAGATGAGCAACCTCGTATTAGCGAACGCCACGCTTGAGCAGGCAGCCAAGGAAGTTGGCGGCTTTCTCACGAACGAGCGCAATATAAAACTGGAAAGGAGCGAGTCGAGCGTTCGCGATCTGTCGCCAGAAGAGCGGCGCAATCGAGTTACGGAGATCATTCGCGAAGCCATCCTGCGCGGTTCAGTAACTAATTCCCGGACTAGCAGCGCAAATGGATAAGAGTGCTTGATGACTCATCCATGTATCTTTCATGTATCTTCGGCTAGTGCGTGGGCACATTGTCGCGCGACGGCATTACGCTCCTGTCGCCGCTCGACTGATGGCCGGGCTTCCGGGGCATACCATGACTGTCGTGTGCCGAACGTAGGCGACCAATGATCCACTGATACCGCCAGGGCACCGCCCCAGATGGCGGCGCAACCGGACGGTAAGCAGCGAGATCGCTACAGATGTAAATGCCAAGATGAATATGCAAACATGCCAGCGGCGATCAAAGGCTCATTGCCCAATTTGCCACGCTGGTAGCGGTAGAGCGGCATGGCGATTATCATCGCGCTAAGCCAAGAACATTGATCTCCGAGCGCCTTCAGAAGACTATCTCGGCTTGCCATTAAGGATGCCATCACGCACTATATGCACATGCTTGGAATGGGATTGGGACTTGGGCTAGGCTCTAACCAACGGCGAAGGGTGATCCGGGGCGCGGAAGGCAGCCCTGAGATACTTTTGCAAACCGAACTTGTGCACTTCGGTGATAAAAACAACCGAGGCGTCCTGGTCACTCTCGCGGCCATACCTTGGCTAGAGATCGCCCAACGCCTCGGCCGTGACCCAAATTTCCTTTTCCAGTTTTCTCAGTACCCACGAAAGTTCGAAGAATTTATTGCAGCCTGTTACGTGAAGGCGGGCTTTGATGAAGTCACATTAACCCCACAGCGAAACGATCGGGGTGTTGACGTGATTGCCGTCAAAAAAGGTGTCGGTTCGATAAGATATCTTGATCAAGTAAAGGCTTATAAGCCCGGACATCGTGTGTCGCATAACGATGTTCGCGCCATGCTTGGGTCGCTAAGTCTAGATCCTGATGCATCAAGAGGCTTGGTGACGACTACGTCTACATTCGAGCCGGGCATACTGAAAATGGATGGGGAATTTTCTTCGGTCCTAAACAATACCCTCGAACTAAAAGATGGTGCAGCCACGTTGAAGTGGATTGAAGACCTTCGAAAACAACAAGCATGAACCCTGACCGCCGATAGGATGTTGGGTTTTCCTTATCGTGCGTCACCCGTAAGCACACCTTTTGGAGGTGCGCTATCAACTTCCGTTTCGGTCAATAGCCGACTTGCCGCAATGCACCCTTGATCCACCAGAGGATTCCCGCTTGAACATGACCGGTGAGCGCTAGCGAATCAGATGAAGATGGGGGCGAGTGGGTTCACCCTTTGCTGCCCGCCGCGCAGGGTTTTGAAGATAGTTCTGTTGTCACTGATCGTGAATTTGATCCTATCCCACGCGATGAATTTGAAGGTTGGCTCACCCCGCGAGAGGCAATGAGTGCATTAGGGTATCCAGCCGTCACAGGATTGAAGGCTTTTTTGCGTGAACTTGAAACAGGCCGGGTAAGGGCAGCGGCAGAAGATATCCGATGGTGGCGTGGGGGTGAGTCTGGACAAGAGTCATATGGCCTTATCGATCCGAGATTCTGGACAGTTGACCCTCCCACTGCCAGCAGCGACCTTTGGCCTTTTGGCCAGCATAAGTTCGTAATCCACCAAAACTCCTACGGATTGCAAAGCACCATTCGCATAACAATGTTTGACGTTAGGTTTGAACCGCGTTCGACGCCAAAAACGAAGCAAAACCTTTCCCTACCCCCGACCGAACCTGACGACCTTAGTGCAGCGTCTAAACGAGATTTGCCAAAAACCGACGCCGAACGCTTCTCAAAGGCGATAATTGCGGGATGGCCCGATGCGACGGAGCCATTCGCCCATCAAAAGGCGGTTCTGTTTTTTCCGGATAACAAGGTGCCGCGAGACTGGTTTCTGTCAATTTTTCGTTTAATCCGAGGGCCAAAAAGCCGTGGAAGACAGCCAAAAATTCGAGATTAAACGGCAAAATTCAGTCTTTTTCTAGTTTAATTCACGGGTAAATGGACCGCGTAAAACGGGTTCATCATATTACGACCCATCAACCCGGAAAACCGGGCAAACGATGGAGTTAAATATGCCGCCGCCATAGCAACGCAGATACGAAAAAGGCGACCCGAAGGTCGCCTTCCGAACCGGGGCCAATGGCCGCGATACTGTCTTGGTATTTCAGTTTTCGCACCATCGGTCATCGGATGCAACCCACCTTGCGAGAAAGGATGGGCCGATGGTCTACATCCACGCATACTACCGTATCCGGTTCGGTCGTGTTGAACACGTCCGAGCGCATTTCCGCAGTAAATAGTTAGTCCTTTGGGGCGATTTTTGTAGCGACGCCTGGGGATCGCTTCGGCGGTCCCTTTTTTTACCCAGTTTCACGTTGTCGCGCAGTTTGGCGGGGTCAACCCCAATGAACATTTCAAGTGCTTCAGCAAACGGCATATCCAGCCCGAGGGGCTTCGCTCGCTTGTCGCTCATGCCTTCAACGACCTGTAGGTGAGCCGTCAGGCGGTCTGCGCGAGTAGGGCGTTCACACGGTCGCTTTAGCCCATGCTGCGCACATTGAAGCGCCATGTCATCTCGCAAAGGTAGGCGTTCAAATGCTTGGACGAAAGGAAATGGTGATGGCGATGCAATGGTGCTCAAACAACGCCCAAACGCTGTCAATCCAGTTGGTTTGAAAGATATCATGGCGGACATACTCGCCGGCGCTATGGTTCACCCGGTGATGATTGTAAACGTCGGGAGCATTCTGCAATCGACCGCTGAAGGACGCTCTGGCGGTTGATGGGGCAAGTACCAAGGTTTAATGTATGCTGGTCGAGGAGATTTAATTCCGGCTGGGCGGCTTATTGCATGAACGCGCGGCGGACGGCACCTCTATTTCGACCTGACACCTTCCTCGCCTACTGATTGAATAGACATAGGCCTAGTCACCGCGTAGGTATAGTTCGCTGGTCCGGTCTCGTAAGCCGAAGCAGTGCGCGATTAGCGCGAGAACACGGGTTCGCTCATGTCGGGCGGCCCACGAAATACAATAGCCTCACGGTGAATACGTGGGGCGCGCTACCCCGTGTTCGCGCGTTACGAACCACCCGGCTTCAGCCGGTTAAAAACGGGGTAATGCTCAATGAGAGTCGCTAGTTGGCTGTTTCTAGCCGGGACACCGTTGCTCCTTTCAGGGTGTGCCACCGGCATGGCAGGCAGCGCGCGACGCATCTGCTACGATACAGGCCTACAGCCGGGAACACCGGAGTTTTCCTCCTGCTGGAAAGGCGTGAGGGATCAGCAATTTGCAACAGATGGCCGAATGATTGAGGGGTTAGTCGCAACCGCGATCGTGGTCGGCGCAGCAAGAGTGGCCGCCGAAAATAGCACTGTTGTTAACGCAGAACCCAGACCCAATCGAAGCCCCCAGCCCGCGCCAAATCCTGTCCGCGCGGCGCCTTACGTCCCATCGTCTTCATCTAGAGCATTGCCCTCGTATAACGGGGGCACACCCAATCGGTGCCCGGACGGCAAGTATGTTGTTGGGATGTGCACGATAGCGCCTGATGGCTCCTATGTCGGGGATCAGCCTCAAATTGCCCCCGACGGCACATATGTTGGTGGTATGCCCCGCCTCACTCCCAATGGCACGTATGTTGGTGGAACTGGGCCATTAACTATCTGCCCAGATGGCAGTTACGTTGCAGGAACCTCCTGCCGATTGATGCCGGACGGCAGATACGTAGGGCAGCCGTAACGCCAACAGCGCATCTTTGATTGCCGCTAGGCCGATCGCTTGGAGGCTACCGTGCGCGAAAAATGAAAAGAGGATCGATCTTTGGAGCAGCAGCCGAAAAAGCGATACGTTCCAAATCCCCGTTTACGAGACCGTTTAAGAAAAGCCGCACTGGATAATAGATTATCTGAACATCAACGTGAGAGAGCACGAGCACGCCTGCGTGATATTGCTACACTCGAATCTGCATCAATGGAATTTGACCATGCGGCCCCACAGGGAGTCGACAAAACTCCGTCCGAGATAATGCCATTTCTTATCTATGGATTAGCGCCGTCCATTATCTTTTGTACGCTTGGCGTACTTGTTCCTGCCGCCATCATCTTTGGCGACGCGGCATGGGAGTGGCTTACCCAGGACCGAATCATGGCAATAGTCGTGTTCGAGCGTGGGATCATGAGGGCGGATCCAGCCAGTGAGACCATATTTGGCGGCATCGCAATCGGCTTGCTCGTCTCAATTGGTATCCTTATTTATCGGTGGGTCAATGGCTACTGGCCGCATCAATGATGGCTAAGAGACGCAGGGTCGTCACTGTAGCGAACAGGTTTTCGGGGAGCCTTTGTGGTAACAATCCCCAATTGGCGGAAATTGTCTAAACATATCAGAGGATAATGGCGGAGACGGAGGGATTCGAACCCTCGGTAAGGAATTATCCCTACGACGGTTTAGCAAACCGTTGGTTTCAGCCACTCACCCACGTCTCCGCATGGCTCGAAAGAAGCGCGCTGGGTGCTTCCGGGCTATCGAGCGTCGGGCTATAGCGAGCGTCATCGAGCATGGCAACGGCGTCCGGGCATTTTTCATCATATCGTGTGTCGCCGGTTAAAACGACAATGTCCCAGTACAAAAGGATTCGTTCCGGCGCGAAATCGACTCATGTTGCCGTTCGTTCATTGCCGTTTCATGTGCAGGCCCTGATAGCATAGGCCTAATGGGCGCACCGGGTGCGGTTGGGGAGAATTGTAACATGCGCAGTTTGACGATGCTTGCAGGCGCAATTGCCTTGATTTTGGCCCCAGCGGCCACAGCGCAGATTCGAAACGTCGATCCCAATACACAGATCGACGCGGATTTGGCGCCCGTTCCCTCCGGGCGAAACGACAATAGCCCCCCGCTGGAGGTCAACGACCCACCAGCCGATGCAATAGGCTCGGCAACCCCGCCCCCCCCGCCCGCCGTCGTGACGGAAGACGGCGCTCCCGCTACTGCGACGGGTGCGCCCGTTACACCAAGCTCTCCACCGGCCGCACCGTTGCCAACGGCATCCTACCAGAAAGACGATCTGATCGGGGCAGCCGAAGGCGTTTTCGGTAAGGGTGCCGCGGGCCTTGCCGGGATCATCGAAAAAGTTCTGAAAGATCAGGGCCAGCCCAATGCCTATATTGCCGGACGCGAAGCTTCCGGCGCGTTCGTGGTAGGTTTGCGTTATGGCTCAGGGACATTGACGCACAAGATCGAAGGAACACGTGACGTCTACTGGACCGGTCCGTCGATCGGTTTCGACGTGGGCGGCAATGCGTCCAATACGTTCGTCTTGGTCTATAATCTCTACGATACGCAGGATCTCTATCATCGCTTCCCAGCGGGAGAAGGCGGCGCCTATCTGGTGGGCGGATTTACTGCCAGCTATCTGCGCTGGGGCCAGGTGGTGTTGATCCCGATCCGGCTGGGCGTGGGATATCGGCTTGGCGTCAATGCAGGCTATATGAAGTTCAGCGAAAAACGAAACTGGCTGCCGTTCTAAATAGCGAGCACCAACTGGGCCGGGGCAGTGTCCAAAACCCCGGCCACCGGTTCCAAATTATGCACCCCAAGCCCCAATAGCCGCGCGCCCATGCGCAGAGGTAACTCGCCTTCGAGCAATGCACGCCCTGTCGCGGCTAGTGAGGAGGGATCGGCTACGGCCGCGGGGAACGACCGCGATCGCGTGATGATCGCGAAATCCGCGAACTTGATTTTCAACGTCACTGTGCGCCCCCGCATATTGGACGCCTCGATCCGTGGCCACAGTCGTTCCGTTATCATATCGAGCTCGGCGATCAGCGCGTCGCGGTCCGTCAGGTCGGTGCCGAACGTATCTTCGACGCTGATCGACTTTGCGACTTCGCGCGCGCGCACCGGGCGGTGGTCGATCCCTCGTGAGGCACCGTGGTAATAGTCCGCCATGCTACCGAAATGCTGTTTCAGGAAAGGGAGCGGTTGCGCTCTTAAATCCGCGCCGGTTTCGATCCCCAGCTTTTGCATCTTGGCCGCGGTTACCGGGCCGATGCCGTGGAACCGGCGCACAGGCAGCGTGGCCACGAACGCTGCGCCCTGATCGGGCCGGATGACAC
>TARA_R110000868_G_scaffold13885_4_pt1 | contig 10182 bp, 4 predicted proteins | sample TARA_R110000868 | Tara Oceans TARA_R110000868 (sample SAMEA4397489) | marine metagenome | biome: Polar Biome; feature: [SRF] surface water layer (ENVO:00010504); material: water (ENVO:00002006), including particulate matter (ENVO:01000060) such as... | depth 5 m | reverse complement strand
GAGCCGGTCCCGGTTCCCGCCGGGCCGGTCTATCATCTCGTCACTTCATATCGGCAACCGCCGCGCCTCGCACTATAATGCGGCATGCCCGAATCCCCCACCCCTGCCGAAGCCGCCCTGTGGATAATTGCGTCCGACGCCGGCGGTCATCTCGCCATACCTTCAGCGGACATCCGGCGCGCTTTGCGGCCGGGCGCCACCCTCGCGTTCCACTTTGATCCACAAACCAAGACCTACTTTGTGGAGGCGGTCACTGTTTCCGATCCTTGACCGCGGATCCCGACGACGACCCGATCCAGTAGTTCACCACGGCGCCCTGCATGCCCATCAAGCCGCCGAACAGCATGTTGGCCAGGTCGCGGCTGGAGTCGGGCACGGCGGTTACAAAGATCATGCCCGTCACGCCGCAGAACGCCAGCGTCACAATCACGGAGATGGTGACCGCGCCGACGTCACGCGCATTGAGGGGAACGAGAGGGGGTGCAACCGGCACGTCGACGGGCTCTGCGGTGTCGGACATGGCTCAGGGCTTCCTTTCAGGGACAGTCATCATTGCGTGACGAGAGCCGACCAGAATCCGTATTCAACACGACCGTCACCGCCAGCCAGGCCGGCAGCGTTCGCCCCACCGCCCCCACCACCGCCTCCTGGAGCCGCGGCTACCGACGCCGCGGTGTTTACGGCCCCGCCGTCGCCGCCTGTGCCAAAGATTGTATTGCCGCCAGCGCCACCACCGCCACTCCCGCCGCCGGCACCACGCACAAACGGGTAGCCGCTCCAACTGCCGCCGACCGAGCCGGCCAACGAGGCTGAATTGCCCCCGCCCGAGCCACCCCCGCCCGTGATGAACATGCCGCCAGAAATGGTGGTGCTGGCCCCCACCACGCCGGCCGCGCCACCTGCGCCTGATGGTATGCCGCCACCGTTGCCGCCCGTGCCGCCAACCGCCGCCGCGCCCGCAGCACCACCCGAGCCGCCCGACAGGCGAATGGATGTCCCGTTTGCCCCGCCCGCGATCGTCAAGTTGCCAGCCGCGCCACCCGCGCCGGCCGCACCACCCGCGGTTCCAGCCGCGTCGATCGTGAAGGTCAGGGACCCGCCCGGCGTGACCGCAATCGCAAAGTTCAGCAACTGCTGCCCAGCGCCGCCCGCACCGCCTCCGGCCGTTGACGCCAGAGCCTGGCCACCAGCGCCACCGCCACCGGGAGCCGCTGCCCGCAAGATGGTGATGCCCGAAACGTCAGCCGGCACGGTGTCTACCCGGGACACGGTGACAGTGCGGACAACCCACCGAGCGCCAGGGGCCGATGACATGGCCTGGGCCAGCGCGACTGACGGCGCGACGAGTGCGGTTGCCAGTAGGCCGGCGAGAAAAGCCTTGCGCGCGATCATTGTACCGCTCCACCAATGAAGGCCGTTATCGCGCCTGTAGTTTTACTAAAACACGTCGCCGCAGACGAGACGACAGCCGTGATCCCCGTCGCATATCGTTGCACCGGGCCGGGTCCATAATTGATGGACGCAACCCCGTTGGCAGGCAAAGGCACGCAGGCCAGGGGCGTGATCGCCCCATCCGCCGGCGCCGACGTTGCGTTGATGATGACCAGGAAGCCGGCTGTGCCCGTCAGGTTCGTGGCATAGGCCGAGTAGAGGTTCCCGGCGCTGGCCTTCAACACCTGGGATGAGGCCCCGGCAGCCGTGACCACCGACGTGATGGCCACCCCGGCGGCCGATGATGGGGCGATCGCAATGCCGTTCGTCACGCCCGGGGTTGTCTGGTTGATCGACACCGAGCCGATGACCGCGGTGCCTGCCGCAATGGTGACCGGGCACGGCTGGCCCGGCTGCACGGGCACGAACGCCCCACCGTCAGCCTGCCGGCAATAGAGTTGGGCTTGCTGGGCATCGGCCGGACCGGCCCCCCATCCCACCGCAGCCAGGGCAAGGAGCCCGGCCAAACCTACACGCTTCATGCTCCGTCTCCTGTTCATGGCGGTTGCCCTTCGCGACGCGCCCGACCCATGCTCTGCCGAGTCATATCACGCATCATGCGCCCAATCGCCGTTGTCTCATCGTTAGGTTCCTGCATGGCCATCTTGCCGTTTTGCCGCCGCAGCCTGTCTAGTTCCACCTTTGCTGCCCGATATACCCCCAAAATGCGGAACCCTTCGTTTAGGTTCCCCTTCCCGAGATCCTTGATGACGCGATCCGCCGCGTCCGGGCGCCCGCTCTTGAGCAGGTGGTCCACCTCATTGATGGCCGTGTTGATTATCCTGGACTCGCTCATGAAGAATCGCTCTCGGTCGCGCTCGTCTATTGGCCGCACCAAGCGCCCCACAAACGGCAAGCGAGCGGCAGACGGTTCATCGCTGGTGAGATAGTCCACCGTCCGGTCGACCATGCGCCCGGGGCCGCCAGTCAAGGACGTGAAGATATGGCGCAGAGCGTCGGGGGAAACATTGATCGCCCCCTTCTCCACGTAGTCCCCGCCGGTGAGCGCGTTCAGGCCCTTAGACGCCGAAATCCACATCTCCGGCGTGTTCTGGAAGTGCCGCCGGTGCGCGGGCTTTGGGTCATCACCACGCACGCCGCGATCCCCGCTCTTGAAGACCGGGGCGCCGGTGAATGACGTGTTCTCCAACAACTGGACGAGCCAACGGAACGCTGAAGGCGCAACAAATTGACCGACCGACCCAACAGAGCCCATGGGATTGAACGCATCAAGCATCGCCATCGCCATGGAGGCGGCATACTCGATCGGCTCCTTGTGGGACCGGCCCGACGACCACTCTGACAACAGCCGACCGACGTTAAAGACTGAGTTCAACCCGGGCGGGTAGGGGAGCTTCACGGGCGGCCCAGACCCTAATTGGAAGATGAAGTTGTGCTGCTTCTCGAAATCAGGAAGTGCGTCGTAATCCTCGATCACCTCGCGGTTCACCATGTCGAGCAGGAACCCGGTCGCAGCCATGGCCCCCAGGGCCGCGCGTGCCTTGGGACTCTTGGCCGCGGCCTTAACTATCGACGACGTGCCTTGAACGCTCGCATTAAAGAACATGAACCAGTCATTGAGCAGAGGCGACAAATTCCCCTTGCGGTTGAAGTTCACTGTGATGTTCTTGGCGACGCGGGCCGCTTTCTCGGTGCTCAAGCCCTGCTTACGAGCCGCCTGGAACGCCGCCAGCCGGACGCTGTTTTCCACAATCGAGTTATAGTCGTCGACCATCTCCAGCGTCGCACGCGCCAAGCGCCGGGGATCGGCCTTCCCCTGCTGCAACTTGGCGACTTCCGACTTCAGGTTGTTCATGCGCTTGTCGGACGTCTCGTACATCTCCATGTAGCCGGTCGTCCCGCCGGCCGCGTCCATCTCCTTGGCATACCGCGCCCATTCGGATTTGCCGTCGCCACGGGACAGGTTGTGCAGGCCCTTCATGGCCCTGCCGATGTTGCGGGTCATCTCCCAGCGACCGCCCTTCATGTCGGTCCCGGCCAAGTTGAATTGCGCGCCACCGATGTCGCGAATGAAATTGGTTTCCCAGAACTCAGGGTTCCAGCGCGTCAAAAGCTGCGACATGAACCGGGCGGGCCACCCAAGCATTTGCGAGAACAGGCCGCGTTGCGCCGGGTCCATGTTCTTTATGCCGCGCGCAACCTCCATCGCCCGCTTGTTCTTTTCGTCGAACTTGATGAAGTGGTGCTTCCCACCTTCCTTGTACATCACCACGTTGTCGGCAAGCTGATAGAGCGGGTCCGGGATCGTCTCGACCAGCCCCGTGCTCTTGTTGATCTGCCGCGTGGTCGGGACCTCATCGACCTTCCAGAACCCGTCCGCCGGATACTGCTTGGCCAGGTCAGCCAGGGCCGTCGTGACCTTGTTCTTCTCCGCCCGGATCGCCGCCGTCTCAGCCTGCGCCACGATGTTGGCCAGGATGTTCTTGACCTCAAGCGTCGAGCCCATCGACCGCTTGGACTCAGGACCACGCACGTTAAAGCCGGAACCCTTGGGGGCTCCATTGCCCTCGATGTCGCGCTGCAAGGGGGCGTAGAACTGATATGCGTCCTCCCATGCCTTGATGGTGTCCGCCGTTTCCAACCCCTCGGCCTTGATGACCTTGCGGGTGTCCGCCGTCAGTTTGTCGACGTCCTTGGCGATGTCTTCCAGGCGGCTCAGTTTCGACTCGCCGGCAAACGCCTGCATGGCCGCCGCTGCGTCCGCATCGCTCATCCCGGACAGGGCTTCGTTGTCCACCCGGTCAGGGTTGATCGCCTTCATCGCGGCGTTGCGCTCAGGCGCGTGCCGGGCGAGTAGGTAGCGGTCCACGTCGTCAATGGTGACGCCCTCGCGATTGTCCGCGATCTTCTGGAGAATGGGCTCGACGTGCTTTTCGTGCAGGCTCAGGACCCGGGCCGCGACCTTCCCGTGGTAGTTCGTCTCCTTGAGAGACGCGTTCCGACTATCCGGGATCGAGCCGTATGCTTTCTCGATGCTCTTCTGGACCGCATCCATGTCGACCGTCTTGTTCACGTAGGTGCGAAGAAAACGGTCCACCATCGACGGGTCTTCAATCTCCCACGCCGAACGGGACGCGTCCAGTTTGCCCTGGCCGGCGGCCGGTCGTGGCTGCGGGCTGTTCTGGCCAACAGGCGCCGGCCTCCCGCTTCCTGGCAGGTCGGGCTGCGGCGTTTCATCGGCATCCCCCTTCGGCCGGCGGCGGGAAAGCAACGCCCCTTCCTCTGGCGCCTCCCGACCAAACAGCCCCTCATCCGGCCGCGCTTGCGGCACCCTCGGCTCCAGGCCGCCGCGCCCCGTCTGATCCCGAGCGGCCTGCGCCTGGACGGCAGACGGCTCCATGCCGGGCATCGCCTCCTGCCGTGGGTCGGTGCGGAAGGTCGGGACCGCGGCACGCTGCTCCGGCTCGCGTCTCCCCCCGCCGAACAGGTCGGGACCGGACGGCGGCGGTTTGGGTGGACGGCGGGAGTAACGAGGGTCATACGCCATAAATGGATTCGCGTCGTCCGGCGTCGCCCGCTGAAAGTCCCCACGCTCGAACGCGCCGAAAGTCTGCGCGGTGGCGCCGTCACCCCAGATGCGCTTGAACGCGTCCTTGATGCGCTGCCACAGCCCCCTGAAATGCCCGACGACGGAACGCGCCTTTTCGTCTGGCAGCCACTGGTGGTCATAGAACCGATCGGTCAATGACTCCGCGAAGTACTCCGACCTGTTCGTGAACCTGTAGGAGTCGCGCGTCGCCGCCAACGAAAGCTGGTTGCCGCCGGTCGGCAACTTCTCAAGTCTAACAGAAGACATCGCCTCCTCATTGCCGAGGTTACGCACAAGCCACGCATCCGCTTCCGGGCCGACAACCAGCCGGGTCAAACCGGAAGGTTGGTCAAACGGACGCGCCCAATCGTGTTCACGCACCCACCTTTCCTTGGCGCGGACGAACTCACGGCCGAGCGCCCGCCTTTGGTCGAGGGGCACCAGCCGTTCCAATGAGTGCCACAGTTCATGGACCATGGTGTTGGACATATTGCCCGATCGCAGCGCACTCTCGAATACCGTCACGATCCGATCGGCGCTATTGAACTGCCCCAACTGTTCTGGTCTGTCCCCCACCCGCACGTGCAGGCCAACGTCCCGAACCAAGTCTTCACCGACAAACCGGATGAAGTCGTCCACCTCGCGGATTTCGTCTGGATGAACGCGCGGCCCATTGCCTCTATCCGCCTCCGCCCGCCGCTTGTTCGCCTCAAGGTTTAGTCGGCTGATTATGGCTTCCGCACCGCGACGACGGACAGGGCTCCCGGGACGGCGGGCATACTGAGGCGAACCGCCCGCCGGGGTATCGTCTTGGCGCACACGATGACGAGGGTCGTGGTATTGATGACGCTTGTCCTCTGGCACGTTCAGGTCGGGAAATGGGTACCCTTCCGGCGCGTAAGTTTCGTGTGCGTATTTGTTGTCCCCGGGGAACTCCCCAAAAGGGACATCCATTCGCACGTCACGAGGGAAAGCAGCATCTGGGGCAAGACCAAGAGCGAGCGCGCTTGCTTCAGCGTCCGCCAGCCTGGCTTGTGCTCTTTGCAGGGTCCCATATTTACGTTCGGCGCCACGGTCGGTTAGTCCGGGCTCACGCAGCTGAGCCTTGGAATCTTCCACTATCGGACGTAGCCAATCAACCCGCCCCCACGCCTGCCTCTGCGCGTCCAAAAGCGCCCCGTACTCACGCCCCTCCGGCGAGGTGTAGCGCGCGGCATTGGCAGTTGCTTCGGGCGATAGAATCCCGACGTTTCTTTTCTCCACCCCCTCGCTGAGTCCGCCGCTCGCAGGAAGTCGCGGGTCCAACCCTTCCGGTAGCGGCCGGCGCGCATACTGAGGCGAACCATCCGCCCCGCCCTTGCCGTCCCCCTTCACGCGGCCCTGCATCACGGCCCGGAACACGCCGTCCGCAGACCAGAAGCCTTGCCCGCGCAGGCCGGAGCCAATCGCCTCCACCGCCCGGTTCATGGCTTCCACGGCGCGGGTGGTAATGGGCGCCTCACGACGGGCCTTGGCCACGACTTCTTCTGCCACACGGGCGACGGCTTCTTCGCGCATCTGCTCCGGCGTGTAGCCAAGGTCGGTCAGTTCCTGCCGCCGGCCGGGTTCAGTAAGCCATTTGTCCGCAGCCCGCATCAGGGCGTTGCGCTGCGTCGGCGTCAGCACGCCAAGCTCCGGGTCCATGAGCGCATGCGTGACTTCGTGGAACAACTTGGTCGGCGCTTCTGGGGCCGGCGTGTCGAGGGCGTAAGTGACCAGGGACCGGGTGTAGGCCCCATCCGCCGCGTTCCCCTCCGCGTCTACCAGCCGGTCGACCAGCTTCAGGCCAACCGACGACGGCAGGCCCGCCAGCCGCATCAGGCGCTGCATCACCACAGCCAGTTCCTGCCGTGCGCGGCCGGCTTCCGGCGACGGTGCGCCCTGCGCCCGCTGATCGGCCTGCCCCTTCTCCCGGGCCGAAAGCATGCCGCGGGCTTCGTCGTAGGCCTGCCCGCGCTCGATGTCCGAGGCGCGGACGGCTTCGTAGACCGCTTCCTCGGGACGCGCGCCTTCAGCCATCAACCGGGCCGCGTGCATTTCCTCATCGGGGGTCAGGCGAACGCCGCTTTCCTCCGCCGCCGCACGGGCTTCGGCCGCCAGTTCCTCACCCCGGATGCGCTCACGATCGGCTGCCTGGCCATCTTTCCACTGGCCTACCTCGGTTGCGTACTCGGGCGGGTAGACCGGGCGCCCCGTGTTTTCCTCGGCCAGGGCATTGTAGAAATCCGCGAGCGTGGCATCCGGTGGCAGGTATCCAGCCTCAACGGCAGCCTCGCGGGCCATGTCGGCCTTGGCGCCCTTGTTGTTCAGCAGCCGGCCGGCGCGCTGGTGATGCACGGTATCCAGGCCGAGGGCGATCAGGTCGCCGTCCGGTCGAATGCCGCCCTTGCTGATAAGGAAGTCGAACAGGCTTGGGGGCTTGGGCGGGCGCTTCGGGTCGCCCATTGGGGGGAGCGGTGCGGCCTCAACGGGCTCGGGGAACACAGCATCAGGCGCGGGGGCAACGTCATCGGCCGGGCGCCCAAGATCGGCGGGCAGCGCGTCCTGCACGGGCCCCTCAGGCACTCTATCGGGAGCCGCCTCGGGCCGCACGGGCACGACATCCCCCGGCTCCGGCGTGATCCGCTTGGTCGGCATGTCGGGATTGAACGGCAGCGGCATCGAGCCCTGCGCCGGCGTTGACGGTTCGCCGCCAGGGGCAACCTCCCTCGGTTGCAGCCAAGGCGGGAGCCCGTCCACCGGCACCGCCTCGGGGGCAATCGTGGGCTGCGCCTTGGCCGCCAGCCGTTCGGTCTGATTCAGGTCGGCCCGGAACTCAGGGGATGCCGCCTGGCCGAGTTGGTTGCGGACCACGCTGCCGGCTCCACGACCGGCTGCGGCCGAGCCAAGCATGAACGGTCCGACCAGCAACCCGGCCTTTGTGTCGCCCCACACGCCTTCGGTCAGAGACTGCTTGGGGTCGATTTCCTTCTGGTAGATGAAGTTCTTAATAAACCGGCCGAGCGCATTGGCGGTTCCGAACTCCAACGAGGACTGCCCGTACTTGACTACCGTCTTGATAAACTCGTCGCGGAAGCGGGCGGGGATCCTGCCTATCACGCGGGCGAGCGGGACGAAGTTAAGAACGGACTGCGCGCCGGCGTTCTTCGACGCCACCTCGGCCGCCTTCTCCGGGGTTGCTCCCTTTTCAATGGCCTCCTGGTAAGTCGACTCGTAGGCCTGAGCGTAAATAACCGACGTCATGCCCGCGAAACCGCCTGCGGGACCACCCGCCAGCGCGCCGAGTGCTCCCGCACCTAATGCGACAGGTAGCGAGGCAATCATCCCAACAGCGTTGGTCAAATCCCCTTGCTGTGCAGGGTCAACGGGAAACTTGTCCCGGCCGTATTGGGAGATTGCGGCCCCTCTCTCCACCATAGCGGGCGTGCCTTGCGTCAGCGCGCTCTGCCATTCGGCCTGCAATTCCGCCTGCCGCTCTGGCGTGGCATGGCGGTATGCCGTCAGAACGCCGCGCTGCACTGGTGTCAACGCCCGGTATGCCGCGCCTTCGTCAGACGCCAGCGTCTCGACCGCACGAAGCATCGTGTTCGCATAGCCCCTGTCGGCCGCCTGGATCATGCGCGATGGGGTCGCGACACCCAGCCCCACGCTGCCGATGATGCCCGACATAGCGGTGTTCCCGAGAGCAGCCGGGAGGGACTGCTTGGGCATCAGGTCATCGAACGACGGCATCTGCCAGCCGCCAGTGTTAGCGCCATAGTCGCGCCCCTGCTGCTGGGATAACTGCTTGGCATATGCGGTGGCATCGTCGGGCGTAGCAAAGATACCCAAGTGCCGACCGCTCTGACGATACAGTGCGATGGCGTCATCATCCGAAAGAAGGCGCCCGTCGTCACTGATCGTCGGGATCAGAACCTCGCGCCCCTCGCCATCGTTGAACGACATGCTGCGTACGGTCGCAATCGACCCATCCGGCATTGGGACCGTGGGGCGAGTAGTAAGGTCCACGGTGCCGGGCGTAACCATCCCCGGCGTAGGCGCAGGAGCCGCGGGTGCAGCACCTGCGCTCGGCAACAAGTCGTCAAACGACGGCATTTGCCACGCGGTTGCCCCGGCCATCAGAAATCATCCGGCACGGTTACGCCCGAGGCGCGTAGGCGCTTGATCGCTTCTTCCCTGGGGAACCCTCCCGCTACGGCCTTCTTCGCAATGCGGATGGCCTGCGCCGCCTGCTCTGGCGTGGGCTGCGGCTTTGCGACTGCGGCCGGCGCGGATGCCGGGGCATCGCCCCTTCCTGGCAGGGAGTTGTAGTCCTTTATGGCCTGTTCCATGGCGTTGCCACGGAAGGGGGGCATCTGGCTGTTCAACTGCCCGAGACGCCGGGAAATCCAATCGTCCCGTGCCTTGTCCACGCTTGCCGTGGCCGCCGGGCCCTTGGCTTTCTGTTCTTCCTCCTTCAGGTCAAGCCCTCTGCTCTGGAAGAATGCCGCCTGGGCCAAAGCCTGCCCCTTCAGGTCCATTCCTTTCTGCTGAAGCCCCTCCTGTATCTTGCGCCAATCCCGGTTAGCGTCAGCGCGCACCGTGGCACGGTCATTCAGGCCTTGTTGAGTAATTGCCGCCTTGCCGCCTGCGCCCGGTACAAAATAGGGCTTGCTGCGGTCATTGTTGGGAAGCCACTTGTGCCCGGGTATGACTTTGCCGTCGTCGCCTACTTCCTGCGCCTCTACCCACGTCCCCTCCGCGCGGCCACGGCCACCGCCGCCCCCAGCCGCTCCGACCGCCGCGACCAGTTTGTTGGTCTGCGCCTCGCTGCGCTTGATATCAGCGTCCGTCTTTAGCTCCTGCATCTTCAGCCGCTGGGCCGCAATGTCCGCCGTCTGCGTGCGGTAGCGTTCCAGCGCAGACGCGTTCGCCCGCCGAGCGGCCAATGCCTCGGCCGTCGTGCGCTCCTTCCCGAATTGCTCCAGGCCCGCCATGGCCCCGCGCCCGATGTTCGTCAGGGCGTTGGGGGAGTTGCCGCCCATGGTGCCGAGCCCGGCATACATCAGGGCGTTCCAGGGATTGCCGGCGGCCATGAAGCCGGGGGATTTCGTCGCCACGTC
>TARA_R110000868_G_scaffold226542_1_pt1 | contig 10183 bp, 10 predicted proteins | sample TARA_R110000868 | Tara Oceans TARA_R110000868 (sample SAMEA4397489) | marine metagenome | biome: Polar Biome; feature: [SRF] surface water layer (ENVO:00010504); material: water (ENVO:00002006), including particulate matter (ENVO:01000060) such as... | depth 5 m | reverse complement strand
CTTGATGGCGGCGAGCAGGATGTCGAGATCGGCGAGCATCAGATCGGCGGCGCGCACAAGCTGGACGTTGAAGCAGGTGTCGAGCACATCAGACGAGGTGAGGCCCTGATGGACGAAGCGACTATCGTCGCCGATGAATTCGGACAGATGCGTGAGGAAGGCGATGACGTCGTGTTTCACTTCGCGCTCGATCTCGTCGATGCGCTCCACATTGAAGACGGCCTTGCCGCCGCGCTCCCAGATGTTCTTGGCGGCTTCCTTGGGGATGACACCGATTTCCGCCAGCGCGTCGCAGGCATGGGCCTCGATCTCGAACCAGATGCGAAACTTTGTTTCGGGGGTCCAGATGGAAACCATTTCAGGCCGCGAATAGCGGGGGATCATGGGCATAGCCTCTCAACAGCGGGTGGGATGGGCACGGTTTAGCAGAAGGTCGGGGGGGCCTCAATAGGACGGGATGTCTCCTGAGTTGCTTGCGGGCGGAAAATGAATAATTCTCGCATATAGGGAGAATGAGGCGCGGAAAGCTGCCGAAACGCGATAAGGGGAGTGGATATGGCTGGGTTTGTGGATGCTGTTGAACAAGGAAACCTCGTTCGTAAGAAGGAGGTGACACCGCTGGAGCTGGTCGAAGAGACCATTGCCCGGATTGAAGCGGTGAACCCCAAGATCAATGCCGTGTCGGCCAAGGACTATGAGCGCGCCCGCGCCCGCGCCAAGGGGCCTCTGCCGGAAGGGCCACTATCGGGCGTGCCTTATCTGCTGAAAGACATTGAGAACTATGAAGGCATGAACGCCACCATGGGCTCGCGGCTGCTGGCGAATAACTTGGTGACGGACACAGCGCCCGTGCCGCAAAAGGCAGTGGATGCGGGCATGGTGATTGTGGGTAAGACCAATACGCCGGAATTTGGCTTGCTGGGGACGACGGAAGGGTTGCTGCTGGGCGCCTGCCACAACCCTTGGAACCTCGAGCATTCATCGGGTGGGTCATCCGGCGGTGCGGCGGCGGCTGTGGCGGCGGGGATTGTGCCGGTGGCCAATGCTTCGGATGGCGGTGGCTCGATCCGCATTCCGGCATCGTGCTGCGGGCTATTCGGGCTTAAAGCCACACGTAGTCGCATGAAGATCGGCCCGACGCCGCTGGCGGCTGACATTGTGTCGGTCAACAGCGTGAGCCGCACCGTGCGCGATGCCGCGATGGTGCATGCGCTGGCGGAAGACCGCGACGATGACGCGAAATATGTGCCGGATGGATTTGTCTCTGGTCCGTCGAAGCAACGGCTGAAGATTGCTTTTCATACGAAAACGCCGACGGGCCAAGAACCGCACCCTGATGTGAAAGCCTCGATTGAAGCCACCGCAAAGCTCTGCGCTGATCTGGGGCATGACGTGGTGGAGGTGAAAAACCCGTTCTCAGGCGATGAGTTCATCACGCAGTTCTTGACCGTTTGGGCATCAAGCCCGGCTGACATTGTGAAGATGGCGCAAGAGGCGGGGCTGAAGCCGGAAGACGTGCTGGAGCCTTGGACCATTGGGCTTGCCAACCTGTTTAATGGGATGCCGAAAGATGCGCTGGCAAAGTCGCTGGCTTATTTTGACAAGGTGGAACGCGAAGTGGCGGCGTTCCTCAACACATATGATGTGTGGTTGACGCCGGTGCTGGCGGCACCGCCGCCGAAGCTCGGACAGCAGGCGCCGACTGTGGATTTTGATACGCTTTATCAGCGTACGGTCGATTATGTCGCCTATACGGCGCAGCATAATGTGGCGGGGACACCGGCCATGTCTGTGCCGCTGGGCATGAGCAAAAACGGTTTGCCGATTGGCAGCCAGTTTGCGGCTGCGCAGGGCAAGGACGCTTTGCTGTTTGGCTTGGCCTATGAGCTGGAAGCTGCGGCACCGTGGATTGATCGCAAGCCGTCAACTTATGTTGGCGGATGAGGGTTTGAAGGGTGTAGGCGCTCAACCTGCCGATTGAACACTTGCTTTGAACCTCCAAGCAACAGGCTGTTCGGGCCGGTAGGAACAAAACACGCCGGTGCGGAGACTGTTGGCGAGGTGCATGCCGAGTGACGGGTGCGCGGCTTCGATCTTACGGACAGCATGGCGTATGCGCCACGTGACCGTGGTGCGTGCTCTCTCGGTCAGGTCGCCCAGACGCCGGCTGCGGCCGCCGAGGCCCAGCGCGCTTGCGAGCAATTCAACCAATTGGTCCATCTCGGTGCGGGCACGTTCGGCGCGACCAATGTCGTTCATATCTTCGGCCTCGGCCAAGTCTTCCTGAAGATCGCGGATGCGCGACTTCAACGATTGGCGCGCCTTGTCGTCAAGCGCGGCGTCACCCGTATAGGTTTCGTCGTTGCGCTCGGTGAGATCGAGGCAATGGATTTCGTCGCCGGGGCGCTCCAGAAGCCGACGAATGTCGTGCAGGCCTTTCATATCGGGGAGGATGACCTGCTGGTTTGCGTATTCGAAAAGCCAGCTGTCGGCATGGCGCATGAGCGCCGGGCCTGATTGTTTTTCGGCTGCGGGCTTTGCCGGGGCGGGTGAGGCTGCACTCTTTGCTTCGGCGACGCCCAACATACGAAAACCCTCGACGAGGAAGTCGTGGTCTTCTTGTCGGCGATAGGGATTGACCTCTAGGAGCCAGCGGCAGGCTTCGCCGGGTTCCGGCTCGCGGCCGGGGGTGATGCGTTGGCGGAATTCGTCATTGTAGACGGCGAAGTATTTTTGCGCTTCGTCAGTCTGGCCGAGATAGGCATGGGTGATGGCGACATAGGCGGGAAAATCCACAAGCGGTATGCCGATGACTTTGCCCCCGACTTCGAGCGCTGTGGTGAAATTCCGCTTTGCGAAATGAGCCAGCGCCGCGTAGGCGTAGTAGTGGTTCGGGTGATACGGATTGAGGCGCATCGCCTTATCGGCACGCTCGACACCGGTTTCCGGTCGGCCAAGGAACACTTCGTAGCTTGCCAGCCGGATCAGCGTGTCTGCATCGTTCGGGCACAGTTGGACAGCGCGGTCGAAATACCAAGACGCCTGCTCGAATTCGCGGTGGTAGAGCAGCACCTGACCGATGACCAGATGCAGCATCGGGTCGCAATCGTCGAGATCAAGCGCTTCGTGCGCATGCTGGTAGGCGCGCTGGCCGTTTTCCGCGAAGCTTTCCCAAAACTGGCAGCTCCATTCGTTGAAATAGGAAAGGGAGAGCCCTGCGTGAGCGCGTGCATATTGCGGATCGAGATCGAGCGCTCGCCTGAAAAGGCCTCGCGCCTCATCGTCAGCTTGCACATGACCACGCCTCAGTAGCGTCAGGCCACTGAGCGTCAGCTCATATGCGGCGAGCGACTCTGTCGGCCTTCGGCGGGCCAGTCTCAGCGTCGCTTCTTCGAGGCGGGCGCTGAGGGTCGCGGCGATCCTTGCAACGATTTCTTCCTCAACATCAAAGATGGCCTCGCTCTGGGTTTCGAATTTCTCGCTCCAGAGCTGCGTCCCGCCCGCGCATTCGCTGAGGTTGGCGGTTATGCGCAACCGTTCACCCGTCCGGCGCAAACTGCCCCGCAGGATATGGCTGGCACCGAGACGTTCGCCGACCTCTTGATCGGGCAAATCGGCGACGGCGAGGCCTGATGACCAGGCAATGACCTGCAATGTGGGAAAACGCGTCAGCTCCGCACAGACGTCTTCCAGAAGACCCTGCGCGATAAGGGCGTCGCCGTCGGAAACCCTTCTGGTTTCGAAGGGCAGTAGCGCGAGCACTGGACCCTGATTTTTCATGGCGAGCAGACCCGTTTTTGCCTCGCCTCACATTGTGAGGCGGTTCCTCACGTCCTTCAGTCTGAGAGGCCGGAAGTGGCATGCCTTGTGGTGCTTCGGGCCGGACGTGATCGAAAAGGACGCAATTATGAACAATTTCAAATACCACCTGCCGCAGCTTGGTGGCGATATTTTTCTGACCGATGCCGGCATTGAGACGACATTGATCTTTCAGGAAGGCTTCGAACTCCCCTATTTTGCGGCTTTTGATTTGCTGAAGGACCATAAAGGCACAGAGGCGCTGCGCAATTACTTCCGAGGTCATGCTGCGATTGCACGGGACGCCAGTGTGGGGTTCATTCTGGAAAGTGCCACTTGGCGCGCGAGTGCTGATTGGGGCGATAAACTCGGCTATTCGGCTGAGGAACTGGCCGAGGCCAATCGTAAGGCCATTGTGCTTTTGCGTGAATTGCAGGCCGAGTTCCAAACCAAGCGCTCGCCCATGGTGATCAGCGGTTGTGTTGGCCCGCGCGGCGACGGCTATGTTGCGGGTGAAGTGATGAGCGTGGAAGAGGCCGAGGCCTATCACGCGCATCAGATACGCGCTTTTGCGGATGCGGAGGTTGATTTCGTCACCGCGATTACAATGACCAATACCCAAGAAGCGATTGGCGTGACCCGTGCCGCACAGGCAGCGGGGCTTCCTGTGGTCATTTCCTTTACGGTCGAGACCGATGGGCGCTTGCCCACCGGCGAGACACTGAAGGACGCGATCGGCACAGTTGATCAGGCGACCGGCAATGGACCGGTCTATTTCATGATCAATTGCGCGCATCCCACCCACTTCGACAACGTGCTTGATGGTGGTGCCTGGATTGAACGCATTCGCGGCATTCGTGCCAATGCGTCCAAGTGCAGTCACGCTGAACTCAACGAGGCCGAAGTGCTTGATGCCGGAAACCCGGTGGAGCTTGGTGAGCAATATCGCGATCTGCGCAACCGCTTCAAGCATATCAACGTGCTTGGCGGCTGTTGCGGTACCGATCATCGACATATCGAGCAGATCTGCATTAGCTGCATGGAAGCCGCGTAAACGCTTAAGCGGGAGTTGGATCAATGATTTGTCAGAACTCTTCAAACGTTTCTGATCTGAATATCCGCTGGGCAACCAGTAAAGAGGCGGGCGAAATCGCCCGTCTCTTTCTGATCTCGTCGGACGGGCTTGCTGCTTATATCTGGAGCCGGATAGACATGCCGGGTCTGACTTTGGAGCAAGTCGGCGAAGCTCGCTATGCGCGCACCAATACGGCGTTCTCCTATGAGAACTGCCTGGTGGCAACACGGCGGGGAGAGATTGTCGGCATGGTGCACGCCTTTCCGATGGAGGTGGACGAGAGCGGAGAAGAGGAAACGGATCCGGTTTTGCGACCTTATGCAGAGCTGGAGGATCCGGGCTCGCTCTATGTGTCCGGTCTGGCCATTCATGACCGCTATCGCGGGCAGGGGATCGGCGGTGAGCTGATGGACTGCGTGTCCGGTTTGGCGCTGGCGAAGGGACTGTCGCGCATTTCATTGATCTGTTTTGAGCGCAATGAGGGTGCACAGGCCTTTTACCGAAAACGCGGCTTTCGGGAGCTTGCGCGACGGCCAATCGTCCCGCATCCGTGCCTTCACTATCAGGATGGCGACGCTGTGCTGCTGGTCGGGGATCGCTGAACCGACAGGTTCAGTGATCTGTCATCAAAGAGAATATTCCTATGCAAAATTCTATTACTCCGACTGCGGGGGCTGCGGTCTATGACCGTCATGCTGACGGTTATGATCGCAGGCACAAACGATTCCTGCGCATTGCAGGCAACGCGACGCAATCTGCTGTCGAAGGCATGATGTCGGTCGTCGTGCGGCGCGGCATGAGATTGCTGGATGCTGGCTGCGGCACCGGGCGGTTCGGACATTTCCTTCGGACGTTGGAGCCTGAAATTGAGCTGACGCTGCTTGATGCCTCACCTGCGATGCTGTCCTACGTCAGTGATGAAGACGCACGGATCATTGAGGGCAGCCTGATGGATCTGCCGTTTCTTGACGGCACCTTTGATGCTGTCGTTGCCACATGGTCGCTGGAAACTCTTGCAGAACCTGCGCTTGGACTGGGTGAGTTGATGCGTGTGATCAAACCCGGCGGCGCGCTCTGTATTGCGATCTGCGTTGAGCCGGAGCACCGCGTCGATGTGTTGACCAAGTGGCTGATGCGCCGTGTGCACAAGAAGTGGTTCGGCCAACAACAATCTGTGGGCTTGATCTGCTCTACGATCAGGGACCTCGGCGGATCCGACATCCGTGTACGGCGCGATGGCGCGACTGCGGCTATTTTTTGCGCGGAAGGACGCATGCCGACATTTGTAGGGAGATAGTGAAGGGGAGCAGGTCTGCGCCACCAGCAGGCTTGCCTCCTCATTTTATTACATTGACATATCAAAGTAAGGTGATAATTTGCGCTCCATTCAATGCGAAGGAGTGCGAGATGAACCTCATTCACAAATTTATCGAACAGCGCGGTGCGTTTGAAACGGCTTATGAGAATGGTGACTGGTCATTGCTTGACCCGTTTCTGCATGAGGACATCACCTATGAGGTGATGAACATGCCATTTCATTGTGTGGTCAAGGTCCGCGAGGCTGTGGTTGCCGGTTTCGAGCGCTCGGTGGAGCGGTTCGACAAGCTGTGCATCAGGACGGTCGGGATCGATACGTCGGTGCATGAAGAGGGCGCGAATGTGCTGGTGCATAGCGGCATTCGTTTTGAGCGCCCGAATTGCCCGACGCTGAATTCGAGCCTGTGGGAGATCGCCACTTATCGCGATGGCAAGGTCGAACGCATTGTTGATGTGTATGACCCCGGCACGCGAACCGACTTTGAAAAATGGATGGCGGAGTGGGGCGCAGGGCTTGATCCGCGTTATGTCTGAGGGACTTTAGGCGTCCTTCGTCAACAGGGTGGTGACCCATGACAGGAGCGTGTCGGACGAGGTTTCCGTGAGATTGACGCTGCGGAGCATGGCATCACCTGTCAGTGCCTGTGTGAATGTGACAGCACTCAGAACGGCGATCTGTTTGCGGCTTTCCTTTTTTGCGGGCGCGGGCAGGCCTGCCGCGCGGGCGTCACGCGTTTTTGTTTTGTGAAGCCAATCGACGAGTGGTTCGAGCATGCCGGAGCCTTTGGGCGACCAGCCTGACAGGATCAGCCACATGGCGAGGCGCGCCGTGCCGCGCTTGTCATAGAGATCAGACAGGAGACGAGCGGCTTCGTCGATGTCGAATGTCTTTTCATCGCTCTCGTCGATGGCGGCGGTCAGTTCCGCGACGAAGCGACGACCGGAAAAACGCAACAGGGCTTCCAGCAGTAAATCGCGATTGCCGAAATGATAGTGGACGGCGGCATCCGTCATGCCGAGGTCGTGGGCGACGCGTTGTACTTTGACGCCGTTTGGCCCTTCGGCAATCAGATAGCGTTCTGCGGTTTCGAGGATCAATTGTTTTGAGTCCTCGACGCTGCGGCGGACGCGTTTGCGCGGTTGGTTTGTCATTTCACATGTTCCGGCGGGCAGCGGCAGTGGCATTTACCTCGGTTGATCAAGGTACGATGGCTGAACGGGCGGGGCCAGCGGGGAATTAAATCAATCCCAGCGATTTGAAGCTCGCGTGTGTGCCTTTGCCGATGACGAGGTGATCGTGCACGGAGATGCCCAAGGGCTTGGCCGTGTCGATGATCTGTTGCGTCATGGTGATGTCGTCGCGCGAGGGCGTCGGGTCGCCCGAGGGGTGATTGTGGACGAGGATGATGGCCGAGGCGTTGAGCGCCAGTGCGCGTTTGACGACTTCGCGGGGATAGACCGGTGTGTGGTCTATGGTGCCGGTCTGCTGTACTTCATCGGCGATGAGGACGTTCTGGCGGTCGAGGAAGAGGATGCGGAATTGTTCGATGGTGTTGTGGGCCATGGCGGCAAAGCAATAGTCCAGCAGCGCGCCCCATGAGGAGATGATGTCACGCTTCATCACCTTGGCTTGTGTGAGACGGGCGGTGGTTTCGCGCAGGATGGCGAAATCGGCGATGGTGGCGTCGCTCACGCCTTTGACATCGTTGAGACGTGCAGGCTCGGCGTGGATTGTCGCGCCGAAGCTGCCGAACATGGCGATGAGGTCTTTTGCCAGCGGTTTCACATCGCGGCGCGGGATGGTGCGGAAGAGAATGAGTTCGAGTAACTCGTAATCAGGCACGGCTGCGGGCGAGGCGACGAAGCGTTTGCGCAAACGCTCGCGGTGACCCGTCATGTGGTCGGTTGGATTTGGTTTTTCCGGCTTCGACCCGTCTGGCATTTGCCCCGTCAGGCATAGGGCGGGCAGTCGAGACCTGCCGGCGATTTGGTGAAAATCTCAAAGCCGTCGGCGGTGACGCCGATGGAATGTTCAAACTGCGCTGACAGCGAACGGTCGCGCGTGACGGCGGTCCAGCCGTCGCCGAGAATTTTGACGCCGGGTTTGCCCGCGTTGACCATCGGCTCGATGGTGAAGAACATGCCTTCTTTGAGCTTCGCGCCTTCGCCCTTGCGGCCGTAGTGCAAAATATTCGGCATGTCGTGGAAGACCAGGCCGACGCCGTGGCCGCAGAATTCGCGCACGACTGAGCAGCGTTCGCCTTCGGCATAAGACTGAATGGCGTGGCCGATGTCGCCCAAGGTCGCGCCGGGTTTGACCACCGCGATGCCGCGCATCATGGACTCATATGTCACTTCGCAGAGGCGCGCGGCCTTGCGCGGCACATCGCCGACGAAATACATGCGATTTGTGTCGCCGTGCCAGCCGTCGAGAACATAGGTCACGTCCACGTTGACGACGTCGCCGTCGCGCAGCACGCGGTCGGACGGGATGCCGTGGCAGACGACATGGTTGATGGAGGTGCAGCAGGAATGACGGTAACCGCGATAGCCCAATGTGGCGGGCAGCGCGTTATGGGCTTCACCGAACTCGAAAACAGCGCGGTCGATCTGGTCGGTAGTGACACCGGGCTTGATGAATTCGGTCAGCATGTCGAGCGCCGCACCTGAAATCTGCCCGACCTTGCGCATGCCTGCGAACCCTTCGGGGCCGTAGAGCTTGATCTGGCCGGTGTTGCGCACCGGGGCGGTCTGGGCATCGGTATAGGTCATGTAAAAGAGTCCGGGTGTGGGAGGCGATGGCGGCTGAAGCCGTAATATAAGACGGAACGAGCCATATTCCTAGGCGGCAGGTAAGCGGGGCGCTAAGGTGGCACTCCGCCAAACCACTCAGACCGCCCATAAAGGCTCTTTTCATGCCGGACCAAGCCTCGCCCATTCGCCCGAAACTCGTGACAGCCTGTGTGGTGCTGATCGGCGATGAAGTTCTGTCGGGCCGCACGCGGGACGCGAATCTTGGCTATATATCGAAACATCTCAACCAGATCGGCGTGCAGGTGCGCGAAGCGCGCGTGATCCCTGATATTGAAGATGTGATCGTTGCCACAATCAACGAGGTGCGGGCGACATATGATTATGTCTTCACCACCGGCGGGATTGGTCCGACCCATGACGATATAACCGCTGATGCCATGGCCAAGGCTTTCGGCGTTGCCATTGGTCACCACCCCGAAGCTATGGCAATCCTTGAGACCCACTATAAAGAGACGGGTGGCGAATTCACCGATGCGCGCAAGCGCATGGCGCGGATCCCCGATACGGCGAACCTCATTGCCAATCCGCTGAGCAAGGCGCCGGGGTTCCAGATCGGCAATGTGTTCGTTATGGCCGGTGTGCCCATGGTGATGCAGGTGATGCTCGACAGCCTGACCGGCAGGCTCGAAGGCGGTGCGACCATGCAGAGCCGCACGGTCAGCGCCCAGATCGGCGAGGGGACAATCGCCGAACAGCTCGGTGCGCTGCAATTGCGCTACCCAGATATCGGCATCGGCTCTTATCCTTATTATCGTGGCAAAGTGTTCGGCACGAGCCTTGTGCTGCGCGGCATCGACGAGGGGATGCTGGACAAGGCGACTGCCGAGGCGCTGGTCTTGCTCAAAGGATTCGGGGTCGAACCCATCGCTGGCGAGGCTGTTTGAGCAACGGACAGGGACGCGCGAGGCCGGTTTTGCATTTTGTGCAGGGCAGACAGGTCAAATGTCGCCTATTTGCAACAGAATGGCCCGTACATTACGAAAGTTTCAGCAATTTCCCCGTTTGCGGGGGATACAATCTTTCGAGAGTCAGCTAGAGTTTTGGTCTGACAGGGTCCGACAGTCGCCAAGAATTGTTCCGAAAGTCCTTTAGAAAAAGGAGAACGGAGCGGGGATTTGGGGGGAAACCGACGACCCTGAAAAAATAAGGCCTGGGAACGAATTTTGGGTCAGCGATACC
>TARA_R110000868_G_scaffold411764_2_pt1 | contig 10184 bp, 6 predicted proteins | sample TARA_R110000868 | Tara Oceans TARA_R110000868 (sample SAMEA4397489) | marine metagenome | biome: Polar Biome; feature: [SRF] surface water layer (ENVO:00010504); material: water (ENVO:00002006), including particulate matter (ENVO:01000060) such as... | depth 5 m | reverse complement strand
CTCTATTGCTCCTACAGTAACTCTCAGCAGTGGTGGTGGGTATGGTGCGACTGCACAAGCCATTCTTACTAGTGATGTTGTTACGTCAATTGTTGTGTTAAATCCTGGTGAAGGATATACGTCTGCGCCTGTAGTAACCATAACAGCTCCTGAGTTATCACGTGGTATAAATGCTGCAGCAAACGCGGTTTTATCTTCTAACTCCCTACCTAATAGCAGCGTTATATATTCTGTGGCTAATCAACCAGATGTGAGACTATGGGATGATGATCTAGCTCGTTCGTTAATAGCGCGTAGAACTCTTCCTCAGTATGAAAGTGTGCATCATTATGAAGATGCTATAGGAAACTGGGTTGATCTATCTATTAATGTTAATGGCATTGGAGTTGACAATACTACTGGAACAGTGGCTAACTACACTTCTGTAACCCACCTTGAAAGGCTTATAGAACAAAATACTAGCCTTGCGCAGATCAAAGTATTTAAACCTGCTGTAGCAGCTCAAATTGATGCTGAATTTCAGAGATTACTGAAAGCTAATTAATATGGCCGAAACACAAATTTCATCAGGCGAACAAGTTAAGATTATTTCTATAATTTTAGAATCTGATCGCATGAGTCAGCCTATAGAATTATTTGCTCTAAATCAAGATACTGTAGTAGCTGAATTCAGCATTTACGAAAAAATTGATTCGCCGTTCTTAACAGCTAATATGCAGTTCTTAGATGATGTGGGGCTGTATCAAAATGTTGGCATAAGGGGTACAGAAAGAGTAACTATTGAAGTTGCTTCTACTGGTAGTCAAGATGAAGATGTAATTAGTAAAACGTTTATTATCACTAATGTTGTAAGTGCTGACAAGGTTAACGATTATGCTACTATGCTTACTGTTAGCATGATTCAAGATATAGGGTTCTTTGATAGAATTCAAAGGTTTAGTAAATATTATGATGGCCGAGGCGAACAGATTATTAAAAAAATTGTATCTGATAAACTGTTTAGTAATGTAGATACTACCAATCTAAAAGAATCATTTCAGGCCCCATTTAGATATATTGTTCCTTATCAAACTCCACTTGATGCTGTTCAGACTGTTTTACGTAAGATGACTACAGAGCTAGGAATGCCTTATTTTTTCTTCTCTACTCTTAATAATGATGATTTTGTATTAACAGATCTTGAAACAATTCTCAATGATCAAGAACAGCCCTTTAATAAAGATTACCCATTTGTGTTCTCGCAAGCTAAAACAAATGATACTAATGATTTTAGATCCCTAGCTTTTACTATGCATAACTTTGAATCGCAGAATATGGAAGATACTCTTTTCTTAGCTCAGACAGGCGCTTTGGGATCTACATATAATAATATTAATATTACTACTGGTGCAACCAGAAAAACTAATATTGATATGAACTCAAGAATACAAACACTTGTTGATAATCAATTTATACCCAAAGAATACTCAAATATAAGAATTGATACAGAATTTGTTCCAGATCCTTCTGGTACGAATCAAAATAGTATTAATCTATATCAGTCAAGAATAATATCAGAATTGTCAGCATCAACCTTTCCTTACGATAAATTAAATAATTTTTCTGAAGAAGAAAACCCTATCTTTCATGATGTAAGAATTGTACGAGATAATATGCTAAAATTCTTGACTAGTAATATCTTTACAGCTTACCTACCTGGTCTATCCTTTTTGTGGAAAACAAATGTTAACACAGTCGGTAGTCTAATAAACATACAAGTATTTAAAAACGATATTGTCGATGATGCAAGAGTAATTAACGATGTAATCGACACAAAAAGATCAGGAAACTATTTGATCCTTGCTAAAAGACATCTATTTAATGTGTCTAATGACACTCATAACGTCTCGATTGAGATTAGTAGAATTACCGATGTGGGGACTGCTATATGATAAAATCAGACTTTTATGGTGATAGCACAAGATGGTTTGTTGGGGTGGTTGTCAATTATAATGACCCCGAAGAAAGGGGTCGCGTTCAAGTTAGAATACATGGTATTCATACAGACAATTTAATTGATTTACCTGATTATGTTCTGCCATGGGCTGAGTGTATGCTACCGTCTACAGAAGGTGGGGTATCTGGAATAGGCAAAATAGCGCAAATACAAAATAGTGCTATGGTGTTTGGTATATTCTTAGATGGTAAAACATCACAATCACCGCTGGTACTTGGTTCGCTTACTCATAATGAAGGAGCATCAGAGACTCAAAGATATATGGCCGGACAAAGAGGTCAAGCTGGAGCTTTTGGTATAGGTAATAGTGGTACAGATGGCGCTATAGTATCACCTGCAGCAATAAATATTTGGGCGGATGGAGACGCAACTATAGATCAACGCCGTTTACTGATTATGAAATTTCTAACAGATAATAGATTAACAGCTAATACTGCAGCTGGTATAACAGGTAATTTAGAAGCAGAGAATTCATCTTTTGAACCTGCCTTTGCTCCCTCACAGTCTCAGTATCGGGTGTCAGGGGTGAGAGAAGGCTCTTACGGCATTGCGCAATGGAACAAAAAGGCTGGGCGATTTGATAAGCTTGTCTTGTTTGCTAATAATACTGATCAAGATCCAGAAGAAATCTTTACTCAATTAAAATTTATACTTCACGAGTTAAGAGGTAAGAGTAATAATAATGATGGTGGAAGTGATTTCTCTAATGTGTATGTTAAATTACAAAACTGTAACACATTTGAAGGTGGTGTAAGCGAAACTAACTCTACATGGCAATTCTGCAGATGGTATGAAAATCCAGCAGACCCACAAGGTAACCTATCAACAAGAGAAATATATGCCCGTAAAGCGTATGAACAATGGTATGACTATCAAACAACATCAGCAAGCGCAGGTTAATATATGACGACTATAACAGCAAAGAATCAATTAGAAAATGGTATAACCCAACTGTCTGGATTGTTTAATACGGATAAGTTTAATAGCAGCGTGGGTATTCTTGTAAATCAAAAACTAATTACAAGCACCACAAAGCTTGGTACCACACCTGGACAGGTTGTTAATGGATTTCAATCTCTTTCACCCGCAATAGATGATGTTGTATCATCAGTACCAGGATCTGTACCCTCTCAACTAACAGGTTCACTGGTAATTGCTCATTTAACAAATGTGCCACCTCTAGTTGGTGATCAATTAGTCCGTACAGCAAGTACCGCTGCAGATCTTAAAACGATTACTGGTAATAATACAGCATCCACACCAAAGCTTTTAAATGTAGCTGTAGCGGCTGCAACTCCAGCAGCAATTGCTGCTACTATGAAAAATATATCTGTAACTACCCCTCAAATCTTAAACAGCTTTGCAGAGCAGATGTTAGACCTTTCTATTCCTATTAACCAAGCCTTGTCAGATATAGGGCATGTTATTGATGTAGTGCTGGGTAAAGCAGTAGATCTGCTAAAAAGTGCAATTGGAGCTGTCACTGGTCTAATACAAAATCTTGCGTCATTAGCGGTATCAATTGTAAGTGATATTGCTAAAGAAACATTAAAAATTATTAATAAGATTGCTTCTGGCTTTGGGTCTTTAATTGAGAACATCGTAGAGAAAATATTCGCACCTGCAGCTAATACAATATTTGAAGTGGCTAGAATAGGTGGTATTATTCAAGTTGTTACACAAAAAGATTTAAAGAGTATTATTACACTAGTAGCTATTGGAGAGTTTAATAGCGCAGCAAAAGCCCTGCAGAAATTTTCTGATCGGCCTATTAACGTTTTAGAAGATAAATTAAAATCAATTGATGCAAGTGGATCAACAGCTATTAAACCTAAATCTACAGGCGCACAATCCACAGCTATAGACATAAAAACTCTTCAAAATGAATGGAACGGTGGTAATACACCTAACAAAGCCTTTACCTATATTGATACTAAAGAAGAACTACAAGCTGATATTCTAAGTAGCTCGAGATCTTTAACCGAAGTAGTTATTCATCACACCTTCACAGGCACTAACCAGAATTTAACATCTGGTGATATTAATACATATAGTAGTGAGACATTTGGATATGGAATTCCATATCATTATATTATTACCAGAGATGGCAGAATTCAGCGTGGTCGACCTATTAATATAGAATCAGAATCATTAAAAAATAATCATCAGAAACACTCGATACAACTAGCTATGGTTGGTGGGATGAATGTACCAATTGGCACAGCGGCAACTGAGGATTATCAAAAGTATCTTTCTAAGAGCTCATTTCATACAAAGCAGTGGACAGGACTTCAAACTTTCTTGCGCGCTGTTTATGCAGCTTATCCAGGTATTCAGGTTGTAGGTCATAGTGAAATAGACGACGAACAGCTTGACCCTGGTTTTGTTGTGGCTGATTATATCTTTAGTAAGTATGGTAAGAAGTCAGTATATACTGATCCACAAAATCAACCATCTCCTACACGAACTGAGTTACTTAATAGGGCAGGCCCACAATGAGTATTACACCAGACGAAAAAGCTAAACGCCTATCAATTAATAATGGTCTAGAGGTATCTACTGGGCTTTTAGACGTTGGAGCTTTTGAAGATGCAACAGGCATTTTTCCTCTGCCAAAATATCATGGCTCGACTAATATAAACTATGCAGCTGTGGGTAGTGAGAGGAATGACCTGGTAATACCATCAGTCGCAGAAGGTGTAGAGTTTTCACCCACAGGTATAGTACAATCCACATATCCACTTAATCAGGTTCAACAATCTGCTGGTGGGCATGTTATTGAAATTGACGATACAAGTGGAAATGAAAGAATTCTTATTCGGCATATGGAAGGAACTGGGATTGAAATTAGACCTGATGGGTCTATTCTGATTACAGCGAATAACCACGAAGTAAGTATTGGTGGGCAAAGTCTTGTTGTTGTAGAGGGCGATGCAAAGGTTGTACATAAAGGCAATCTGGATCTGACAGTTTATGGAAATTACAATTTAAATGTTAAGGGTGATATTACAGCCACTGTTAATGGTAATAATATTAAAAATATTACAGGGTCAGATAGAAGTACTGTAGGAGGCAATTTTGGAGAGATTGTTTCTGGGGGTTACTCTTCTACAGTAGTGGGTCAAGTTACAAACACCTTACTGGGTGGGATGTCTAATAACGTCAAGGGTGTCTTTAGTAATAACGTAGACGGTGCTGCTAATTATGTTTCTAGCGGTGACGCTGTTTTAACCTCTGAAGCAGAAATGTACATCTCATCTCCAGATATTAACATGGCTGCCACTAATCTGTCTGTCTTTGGTACAACCGGTGTTATTGGAGGTGAAGGTGTTTCTCTAAAAGGAGAAACAGCTGTAGCAGATACATTTTATGGTGATTTAAGTGGTAAAGCAAAGTTTGCAGCACTGGCTGATAAAGCTACTGGTGCTGATACAGCTGGCGCGATAGGTAGTTCTGGCACAGCTGGCTCTATTACAGAAACTGAAATTGCTCATCCTATGCCTACTTCAGCTATGTTGACTGATTATCTTGAAAGAACAGCTGGTGGTATTAGAAAAATTAGCATTGACATTGGTAATTATATTAAAAATATTATCGATAAGACATTTGATACAGGTGGGGTTTCTACAACAGCTGTTAATACAGCTAGAGCTAGATCGAGATTAAGAGACGTAGCTAATAGAAATAATTCTCAATTTGTCGGAGAAATGTTATCCAACGAAACTATTACTGCTGATTTTAGCGCGCCTACTCCTAGGGGTATTGGTCGAATAATTAAAGGTGGAGGGACTTCAGAGCCAAGTGAAACAAATATCGGGCCCAGTGGGTATAAAAGTGCAGATGCTTATATCCCCGTCATTACACCTGTGCAGCTTGTACCTGAGTTTCAATATAACCCTCTGTTTGCTGGTCAGATTACTTCTAAGACACCTCTAGCGCCAGGTATTACTATGGCTAAGTTTTTAGGATCAGATGATCCTACAACTCTAAACTTTATTAGAAGTAACATTGAAAGAGTAAAGATTGCAAAGTATTATTATTTGCACGCCAATATTATGAAAACTCTTCAATCAGATAACGATAAGTTTAAAGGATTTAACCTTGTTGTATCAGAAGGATTGTATAGGCCTGGTCCAAGTGAGATAGTGACTCCTGGTGGTATTAACGAACTTAAACTACAAGGCAGAGCTGTTGTATATAACCTAATTGATCGGACAGGTAAATCTAACCCTACTATTATGTTTGATCTAGCTGCTTACTGGAAGAATAAAATATATTATGATAAGATGATATTATCTTATGACACCATTGATAGTAAATTAAACGCTAGATTAATTATCATATTGCCAGAGATTAATGATGATTGGTATGGGAATTACAGACGTCTACTTGAGACTGAATATAATAACACCCTTCTTTCTCGTAATGAGCTTACCGAAGCTTTAATTAGACCAAGTGCTGGGTCTTATAATTCTTCAGCCAACACTAGTGTATCAAAAGATTCTTATACTGGTACTGTCCAAGGGAATGTTGATGGGCTGCATCCCAAGCTACTTGAATTGCTAGAAAAGGCAATACAAACGACTGGTATCCAAGCCGTTGTGTCAAGTGGTAATAGAGGGTCTGGTGGTTCTGGTAGACATGATGGGTATGCTGCAGATGTATCACTATACGTCTCTAATAAACAGCTATCAGTAAGTTCAGCTTCTGAAAGAAAACTTATTGCTAGCTTTACAGAAGCATTTATTAAAGCAGGCTCGTCAATTGGTATTACAGTATGTGTAGGTGCGGCAAATCACAAATATCCAAGAGATCAGTGGTATATGGGTGGTAACTTCTTCCACTATGATATTTTTGGGAACCCACCCATTACTCCAGCTCTAAGAGCCAGTCAAAGTCGTAGATGGGCCCATGATAAAGTCGCGCAAAATCTTCCTGATTGGTTGACTGCTATTGGTTAATAACAGTATAAATAAAAATAAAAGAAATAGACATGGCCACGAATAGAGTTCTATCTAGAGAAGACGGAGATTTAAATACAAGTAGTATTATCACTACTCGTAGACGAGTGTTTAGAGATATAGATTTAACCTTTTCTATAAAAGATAATGGTGAGCTTTATGTTAAAAGAGATGCAGCAGCTGTTAAACAAGCGGTAAAAAATTTAATCCAGACTAATTTTTTCGAAAAACCGTTTCTACCTTTTTATGGTGGTAATGTCAGAGCTTTACTTTTTGAATTAGTAGATGATACTACCAGTCAAGAAGTATATGATAACATTACTGCTGCTATAGAAAGATATGAACCAAGAGCTCAAATAAGAAATTTAGACGTAAACCTGCAACCAGATCAGAATAGTCTTAGAGTAACAATAGAGTTTCAAATTGTTAACTCGGAAGAGGTAGTAGTGTTTTCAACTGTAGTATCAAGGTTAAGATAACATGGCAACAACAATAAAATCGTCTGCATTAGACTTTAATAATATTAAAAATAATTTAAAAATTTACCTTGCTAATCAAGATGAGTTTAGAGATTACAACTTTGAAGCTTCTGGGCTGTCTAACATACTTGATGTTTTAGCTTATAATACTCATCTCAATGCTCTTATTGCTAACTTTGCATTAAATGAGTCCTATCTTAATACCGCTCAATTAAGAAGCTCGGTTATTTCTTTAGCAGAGGGTATTGGATACATTCCAGATACTGATACCGCTTCTCAAGCAAAACTAAGAATTACTTTTACAACAAGCACCTCTCCAAGAGATAATACTATTGATCTTCCAGCCTTTACTAAATTTACTACATCAGTAGATGATGTAGCTTATACATTTCAAACTATTGAAAAGTATTCTGCGACAGATGACGGCACGGGGTTTTATGAGTTTAGAACAGGCCAAGGCTCAAATCAAATTTCAGTATATGAAGGCACAAAAAGATCTAAAACATTCCTTGTGGGTGAGTATATAGACAATCCGGTTTATATAATTCCAGATACTAAAATTGATGCTGATACAGTTACAGTAAATGTTTATGAAAGCGCAAGTAGCTCTGTAGCTATAGCTTACAACAATATTCTTAATGCTGTGTCTATTAGCGCGCAATCGACTGTTTATATATTAAAAGAAGCTCCTAATAGTTTCTTCGAGCTATCGTTTGGTGATGGTGAAACATTTGGTATTGCACCTGCAGCAGGCAGTAGAATTGAAGTCAGTTATATTGCTACGAATGGATCTAATGCAAACGGCGCATCAGTATTTACTCCAGCTGTACAGTTATCAGCAGGTGGAGTTGTTGCAACACTTAATGTTAGCACTAAAGTAAATTCTCTTGGCGGTGACACAAAAGAGACTATTGAATCTATTCGTAAGAACGCCCCATTCCAATATGCTACTCAAAACAGAATGGTTACAGCAGAAGACTATTCTTCTCTTATCCTTCGTAACTATTCAACTTTAATTAAAGATATTGTATCCTGGGGTGGTCAAGACGATCTTTACCCTGAGTTTGGTGCTGTGTTTACATCTATCCTATTTGAAGATGATGTTTCTTTAGAGACTCGAAATGCTACAAAACGCGCTATTCTTGATCTTGCAGCTCAGCTTGCTATTGTTTCGTTTAATCTAAGATTTTCTGATCCTATTACTACGTTCATTGAGATGGATATATTCTTCCAAATCAACCCGAACTTGACAGATCAAACTCTTAATACTGTACAGGCGGCTGTTACAACTACAGTTAATAACTATTTTGTAGATAAGACAGGTAAATTTAAACAGTCATTTAGAAGATCAAATCTGTTAACAAATATAGATGAGTCTAATGCAGCTATTCTTTCTTCGCGCGCTAATGTAAGAATGCAGCAAAGGTTTACACCATCAGCGCCAAATCTAATCAGGGTTATTAATCAACTTGCTCTGGGCAGTATTTCTGATACTCAAATTAATATTATAGTGCAATATGTTGTTAGCAACCAGTATGATGAAGCGGCTTCATATATGGTAAATAATAATCTCACTGCTAGTAATTTTACCGTTGTACGTACAACATTAGCTAGTGTATCTATTTCTAACAGTCAGCAGCTTAGATTTCCAGTTAATATTGCTTTACCTGATGATAACGAATATATTGTTACGAGTAATCAATTTGTGTATAATGGTACAACCTGTATTTTGAGAAATGCGTTGTCAAGCAGCATTATCCAAATAATCTCTCTTGCTTCTAATGATGTAGTAGTAGATAATATTGGATCCTATAATGCTACTACAGGAACAGTAACTATTAATTACTTTAACCCCTCTAGTATTGGCGGTGGTGAGACCCAAATTAAACTAGCCGTGGTTCCTGCAAACCAAAGTGCTATTTCTCCGACTCGCAACGATCTACTTGTTTATGATACAAACAGATCAACTATCACTCCAGTTATTGTAAGTGCAACTAACTAATGGCTAATAAAGATAAAACACTATTAGATAATAATAGGACGCTACTTAATCTGCAAAAAGCAGAAATAGGTAGTGTGTTGCCAGAATTTTATGGTGAAGAGTATCCTAATCTAATAACTCTATTTGACAAGTACTACGAGTGGATGGACTCTTCATCTAATCCTAGTGGCCAGATAAAAAGACTCTATGCATCTCGTGATGTCACACAAGTACCTACACCCCTATTAGTAAATCTCGAAGATGAGCTTCTATTGGGTCAAGCTTACTTTGGTGGTTTTATTAATAAAAGAGAAGCTATTAAAAGATCTAATCTACTTTATAGATCTAAAGGTACAAAATATTCTATTGAGCAGTTCTTTCGTGCGTTCTTTGGCATTGATCCTGTAGTCCTATACCCTAAAGAAAATATCTTTAAGGTGGGGCCATCTATTGATTATACTCTAGACAGCATTAACTCTGCTGGTGAACAAATTAAAGAAGAAGCATCAAAGCTTGGCCCTGAGTCACGTAAATATATTACTGATGATAAGTTGTATCAAGTGCTCTCTATTCTTATTAGAGTAGGGATTCCTTTGAAAGACTGGATTGATGTCTATAAACTCTTTGTTCATCCAGCAGGTACCTATATAGGCGCTGAACTGTTAATTGAGATAGTTAACCTATCGTGGGATGGTGTTGAAAATACCAGAGGATTGTATGATAATGGCGGTATAGCTATAATACAAGAAGATGAAGGTACAGCGCCA
>TARA_R110000868_G_C10967318_1_pt1 | contig 10184 bp, 11 predicted proteins | sample TARA_R110000868 | Tara Oceans TARA_R110000868 (sample SAMEA4397489) | marine metagenome | biome: Polar Biome; feature: [SRF] surface water layer (ENVO:00010504); material: water (ENVO:00002006), including particulate matter (ENVO:01000060) such as... | depth 5 m | reverse complement strand
GGGGGGGTACTTATTATTTCTCTATATTTTAAGGGGGTAGTTTGTATAAAAGTACTATATTTGTTCTCTCATATATATATTTTCCTACTAAAAGGATAACTTTTTCCCAGAGTTATCCTTTTTTTATTATATCTTTGTACTTGTAATTGTTCTTCATAGACTCTCACTTCAATCTAGTTTGATAGGAAACGAAATTTACTAGGTTAAAAAGGAGATGCTGAAGATTAAGTTCTTTAATGTAATAAGGTGCGCGGATACTAATCAGAGTCTAAATGGGAAACTCCGCTTCAGATAGGATTAAGTCTAAATATGAAAAATTAATCATTACAAGTATTTTTACTAGTTAATGACTGATATATACGACAAAATCAATAACCAGCCTTAAAAGTTAAATTAAACATTGCGTCTTCATAAAAATCAAATTACTGGAAAACCCGGTATAAATTCCTTATTCTTTTATTCTACTTATTTAATAGAATAACTACTAATTTAGTATTCTATAGTGTAACTGTTGCGTCTTTTTAGTAAATTTGTAGTATGGAAACAATTGATGCGATAGGAATTAGTGGGACTATAGCTTTATTGATATCTTTATTCAGGGATGCTGCTTTTCTAGGACTACTCAAAGATATATTTGTCAAGCCCCATCACCCCGATGATCTTAATAAGATTGAAACTCTTACATTAGAAAGAGATGATCTTCAAAAAGACAAAGAGATAGCTGAAGCTGTTTCTAAAGCAATGGATAATCCTGATCTACAAGCTAAAGAAGAAAGAATACGAAAAGTACTTACTTCTGGAAAAAGTTACGGAACTAAAAAGATAGACGGAAACCTTTAAATATAAGTATCTTTATACTTTTGTATAAAATTATTTATATGAGAAAAAAAGTTCAATTGGATTACGCTTATAATAACCCTGAATTATTAATATCCTGTTTAGATTTACTCTGTGGAGATTTTATAGGATCTGGAATAGCCAGAGATGTGTATGTTTATGCTATGAACTCTAACTACGTAGTTAAGATAGATAACTCTGATGATAGTGGGCATAACTTTAATGAATACAATGTTTGGACTAATGTAGTAAATCAACCAAAGTATGCTAAATGGTTTGCCCCAATTCTTTGGAGTAGTTCTGATCATAGAATTATAGTGCAAAAAAAAACTAAACCAATTACACAATTACCAAAAGAATTACCCTCATTTTTTACTGATTTAAAGTTAGATAACTTTGGAAAAATAGGGAGTCAATTCGTTTGCCATGATTATGCTTTCACTTCTGATCTGTTAATTAGCAAGGGATTTAATAGCAGGATGAAGAAAGTAAAGTAGTATAAAGATTTTTATACTCTAATATAAATATTTGTATATCTTTGTATAAATATTTATATACAATGGAAAATACAGAAAAAATTATTGAAGGGGTTACCCCGCAAATTAAAGTTAGTTTAAAGTTAGAATCTTTAAAACTAGCTTTTACAAATTCTAAAAATAAAACTGAAGGGCTTAGTTTAGCTCAAGAGATGTACTCATTTTTAATTAGGGAGTAATGGATATATACAATACACTACGACTTACTTTTCCAACTCAATTAATTGAAGAAGTTGAAAAAAATATGTTAATGGGATTAAATAAAGAACCTGAAACTATAAACGAAACTCTTATAATTGATATTAATGATATTAAATATTTTAGATTTAGTCTTGAAGAAACAATTGTGGGTTTATATAAAAAATCCAATCTTAGTAATATTCCAAAAGAGCTTGTTGTTATTGAAACAGAGAAACAAATTCTAGAACAAATAAAAAAATTACCCAAAAATCAAAGTTTAACTAATGAAAGTTTAACTAATTTAAGTATACACTAATGGAAGCACAAGAAACGGCTATTGAAGAAGTTTACAATGGAACACAAGAATTAATTGAGACTGTGGAAGGTCTATCAATTATTTCAACTACTGCGTATAAATATTTAATGATGATTTGTGATTTACATAGGCTATCTCCTTGTGAGGTTTATGTATTTCTAGATTGTTGTAATGTTAGTACAAAAGGAGAATACTCAGATATTTCTATTAAAAAAGCGTTAAAGAATCTTTTAGATAGAAAGCTTATTACTAAACCTAGTTTAGGAGTATATGTAGTTAACTCTTATCTTTGGAATGATAAACTAAGACAAGCTGAAGAAATAAGTCTTACAGTTACCAGTAATAATCTTTTAATTAATTGTAATGAACTATAAATATTCTGGAGATTTTACTAAATATAAGTTTAAGAATAAATTTATTGTTGACTGCAATCTCGTTGATCCTGTTCTAAACTATTACAAAATAGATTTACGAAAATGGGTGGGTTGTTTAAATTCTAGTAAAGTCTTCCTGTACTCTAGTTCAAAGAGTATTGATTTACCCAATATAGATGAAGATTACTCTTGTATAGATATAAATCACTTATCAACGGATGAAAAAGAAGATCTTAGAGATTTATTCAAATCTAAAAATAATGAATAGAAATGATTATCAAAACTACCAAAGAAAATTACTATGCTAGTATTATTAATTTCTTTAATTCATATTATGGGTTTACTAACCTAGAGATTAAAATATTAGGAGCTTTTCTTTATCATTATAAAAGAGCTTTTCCCGCAGAAGATTCTATTTGTTGGAAGTATGCTTTCTCAACTGAAACTAGAAAAGAGATTAGAGAATATTTAAATATGGATTCTAACACCTTTAACACTACTCTACACAAATTAAAAACTAAAGATATTTCGGGAATAAACGCTGCAGCAATATACACAGATAACAATATTTTAAAAATAAATAGTAATTTTATTTATCCTGAAAATCTAGAACTAAAAGTTAAATTTGATGCATCCGAAACAACAAAAGCTAATAAACCAAATAGCCAAGGAGAACCAAATATCACCAAAGGAAGCGGAGAAAATCTGGAAGAGTCAGTTCCACTTCTTGAGGAAATACCTAAAGGAGAATAAATACCACGTAGTTTTAATAAACAAATTTGGAAAATTTTATGGAAAAATACGAGAATAATTTTTGGGAGACATCAGATCTTAAATTAATTGAGCCATTTAAAGATTTTTATAAGTCTGACAAGTCTAAAAATAAAACTAGAAGTTCTCTCGTAATGTGGTGTATTTATTACATCTACAATAGGAAGTCGGATCTTTATTATATTTCAGAGAAAGAAGAAATTGTTAAACGAGATATATTACAAGATTCGACTTATTCTATTCCTGAGAATTTAGCAGAAGCTTACTCTGACGCTGTATTAACTCAATCTGAAAAGTCTTTATTAGTTTGGGAACAGATGATGTACAAAAGAGATAAAGTATTAAAAGAAACAGAATACACTTTAGATAAACCTTTATCTATAGGGGGAGAATTTCAAACAACTAGAAGTGGTCAAGTAATTATGGTTCCTGGAACAGCAGATCAATTAGATAAAGCTAATAGAGCTACTCCTGCTATGATGAAAGACCTTATAGATATTAAATCTAAACTCCTTAATGAAGATGCTGAAATAGATCCCTCTAAGATGAGCTTATCTGAATCAAACGAAATTTAAAATAAAATACAGTGGAAAATAAAAAAGAACGTAAAGTAGATATAAATAATAATTACTACTACTACTTAAAACTATTAGCTTATGAAGAATTATTAAGTTTACATAGTTTTTGGGCAGACTCATCTGATTTCAATACTAAAATAAAATGTTTTATTTTAGGATTAAAAGAAGAACAATTAAAAGTATTAAAAAATTTAAACCTCAAATGTTTTTATTATAGAAACGAATTTAAAGAAGAGGTTATTTTAGATTTTTATACTATTGATTTTAAATCAGATACAACTTATTTATATTCTATAGTTAGAAATGAGCAAGGAATAGTTTTAAGGATTAAATCAGATTTAGTAGTTAAAAATCTTCTTGAGGTATTTATTAATGCAAAATATGATTTAACATATAAATTAAGTAATGTTCAAAATTGGAATCATTTTAAATATGTTTTAGATGAGTTAATCTTATATTTTGCTGTACAGCAAGAAGTATTTAATATTTTTAAAAAATCAACCGATTATAAATTTGTAGAATTTTTAAAAGAAGAATATTTATTAAATGTTGGACAAACTCGTAAGTCGAGTAAAGGTTTAAGTGATACACTAGCTGTTTTAAAATGTTAATTAATAATTCTCTATTTAAATTAGAAGAGATTCCCAAATACAATCCCGTTACTCAAAGGTTTAAAATGATAGACTTTTGGAAAGGGGAAAAAAGGAAATGTATAGAGGGGTATTGGCAATCTGGAAAATGGATGTCAGGACCTCTTTATTTTTATGTTAATTTCTTTCCTATTAGAAGAGAATCTGAAAAGTCTATGGGACAACCTTTAGACTTACCTAATCTTAGAGATATTGATTGGGAGTTATTTTTATATTATGAGGAATGTAGAGGATTCTCAGGGTTTAGTTTAGACAAAGAATATACTTGTTTAAGAGCTTATGGTCCAGATAGAGAAACTGCTGAAAAAATGGGATTTAAATTTGATCCTAATTTAAAGTATATATCTGCTAGAGAATATTTAAGAAAAATACAAATAACTAGTTTAGGTAAACCTTTATATGAAAATAGTTCTCAGAATTTTATATCTATACAAGCTAGGGGTTCCGGAAAGACTTATTCCTCTGCTTGTATAGGAGCACATAACTATTTATTTGGAGGGGTTACAGATTACGATTATTACTTAGAGAACAAAGAAAGGGGAGTACTAGATCCTTCTGAAACTTTAATTGGTGCTATTAAAGCTGCTTATTCGGGGCAATTAGTTAAAAAGGTTAGAGAGGGTTTAGAAAATCTAAAAGGTTCTTATAAAGTAAATGGAATAAAATATGTTTCTCCTTTACAACAACAATGGTCTGGAAACTGGGAACCCGGAAGTAATACTCCAGTAACCTCTATAGTAAATGGTTCTATTATTTATCATAGAACTTTTCATGATAATCCTTTAGCTGGTAACGGAACTAGATCTAACGTATTTTTATTTGATGAAGTTGGTTTCTGGGATAATATTATTGAATCTTGGGCTGCTACAGAAGGAGCTGAAGTTTCTAAGCAATTTAGAAGACAGGTTATTTGGGCATTGGGTACAGGAGGTTTAGTAAAAGGACAAGCTGCTTTGCACGTAGAGCATATGTTTAGAAATCCTAGTAGTTTTAATGCTATTGAATTTGATGATATATTTGAAAATAAAGGAGTTATAGGATATTTTGTTCCTATTACAAGAGCTTCAAACAGATTTAAAGAAGGTCTTAATTTAGTTACAAACGAAGCAAAAGCAATAGATGTAATTACATATGAAAGAGATAAGTTAAAAGAAAACTCTAATAAGAAAGCTTATCTTGGTATGGTTATTAATGCTCCATTAGTACCTTCTGAGGCTTTTCTTTCTGAAGAAACAAATGAGTTTCCTTCTTACTTAATTAGAGAACAACTATCTGAGTTAGCTACTAAACCAGAATTAACTAATGGAAATTGGGTAGGAGAACTAAAATTTCAAGGAGAAGATCTACAGTGGATAGATAGAGATGATTTAAAACCCATTACTAATTTTCCTATTCAAAGTAATGAGTCTAAAGAAGGAGCTATAGTTTTATATGAGAAACCTAGTTTTGATTGGCCTGTATCAAATCCTTATGTAGCTGGAACAGATACGGTAGATAAAATTAAATCTACAACAGATTCTTTATTTTCTGTTTTTGTTAAGAATCGGTGGACAGGACAAATAGCAGCAGAATTTACTGGAAGAAGAGAAGACCCCAATGATCATTACGAAATAGTAAGAAGACTATGTTTATATTTTAGATGTAGAGTAATGTATGAGCAGCAATTAACTGGAATATTTGCTTATTTTAATGGATTAAATCAAACATATCTTTTAGAGGATACTCCGTCTATACATAGGAATAGAGATACATTTGTTGAAAACTCTAATACAGGTAAAGGAATTGGTGCTAGTGCTAATGTGAACAAAGAAGGTAGAAAATTATTAAAAAGTTGGTTACTTACTCCTGTTTCAGAAAAAACTCCAGATTATCGAATTGTGAATACAATAAAATCCATACCTTTGCTACAAGAAATGTTATATTGGAATCAGGATGGAAACTTTGATCGTATTTCTGCTATGGTTCAAGTAGCTTGGTATGATCAAGCTTTGTATAAGAAAAAAGAAGATGAAGAAACTGCGGAAAATCAAAGAAAACTATTTTTAGAAAGTAGTTATTTTAACAAGTTTAAAAAGAAACAAAATATAAATGAATTCCAATTTAAGTAATTTTCCAAGACAAAAGCTTGCCGATTCTAGTAAGAATGAGAAGTGGTGGAAAGAATGTATTGATACTGCTACTTATGTACTAAGACCTAATAATGAGTATATAAGAAAAAGTTACAATAATAAGCAAGCTAATTATGATCTAAGGGTAGGAAAGTTAAATTTTAATGATTTAAAAGCTCATGTAGATATAATGGAAATAGGCATGAAAGCTCTTCCAGATACATTCAGACATATTGGTAGGGGTAACGCTTATATTAATTTATTAATTGGAGAAGAAATTTCTAGAGGAACTAACTTTAAAGTATTCATATCTTCTTCTGATACAATGGGAATTTCCCAAAAAGAAGATAAGTTAAAAGAACTTACATTATCTCATATTAACGATCAGTTAATGAGAGGTAAACCAGAACTAGATGAAAAATCTTTTCAAAAGTTTCAACATTTTAGCAAATACGAATGGCAAGATTTCAAAGAAATCACTGGGGCTAAAATATTAAAAGCAGAATACCAAAGAAACAGAATTGATAGGTTATTTACTCAAGCCTTTGAAGATGGTTTAACTTGTGGAGAAGAAATAGCTTGTGCTGAACTTCATGGTTTTCAACCTATTGCTAGAAGATGTAATCCTTTAAATATTTATACTTTATCTTCTGGTGGTTCTAATAAAATAGAGGACGCTGATATTATTATAGAATATCAATTTCTATCTATAGGTCAAGTAATTGATAGGTACTATCGTTATTTAAAACCTAAAGATATAGAAATGTTAGAGGGTAAAGGAGCTACAAGAGCTAACTTAGTTAGTGGTAATCCTAGTCCAATGTCTTTTAGTAAAAATCCCACTTCTAACTTGTTAATTATAGATCCTGAAAATAGTGAACTATTAAATAACAATTGGGATGCTAATGGCAACATTAGAATAGCTACTGTAAATTGGAGATCCCGAAGGAAACTTCAAGAATTAAAATATTATGATGAATTTGGCTATGAACAATTTAAATATGTTCATGAAGAATATATAGTTGATGAAGATTCAGGAGAAGAAGCAGAAGATGTTTGGGTTAACGAATGGTGGGAAGGTACTAAAATTGGAGGAGACGGAGAAGATTTGTATGTAAATGTAAAACCAATTGCTTATAGAGGAGCTTCTTTAGCTAATGTTAGTAAAGGGTTACCCAATTATATTGGACAAATTTATAATATAAATGGGGGTCCTGCTCAATCTATGATTGATATTATTAAACCTATAGATTATAGTTATGACTTAGTTTTTTGGAAAAGAGACAAAGCTATTGCGGCTCATTTAGGAACTCCTCTTCTTATCAATAGTTCTATGGTTCCTTCAGATTGGGACCCGGATCTTTGGTTAGATTATTTAGTAAATAAACAAGTGGGCTGGTTAGATCCTACTCAAGAAATTATGAAAGGTCCAGCACAAGGAAAATCTGCTGGAATGTTTAATACTCTTACTGCTACTCAATTAGATGGTTCTTCTGCAAATGATATTTCATTGTGGACAAATGTTCTTTTATCTTTAGAAGATACTCTAGGTAAAATTACAGGTATTTCTCCTCAAAGAGAAGCTCAAACTAGTTCTTCTGAAACACTTGGAGGAGTTCAAAGATCTTTAAATCAATCTGCTCATATTACTGAAAAGTGGTTTGCTTATCATGAAGATTTTAAACAAAGATTTTTAACTAAGTATTTAGAACTTGTAAAGTATGCTTATAAGAAAAACCCTCAAGTAGCTCAATATGTATTAGATGATGCTTCTTTGCAGATAGTTAAAAACTATGATGAATTTTTAGAATCAGATTATGATGTTCATATTTCTAATGCTAGAGCAGATCAAGCTTTAATGGAGATGTTAAAGAGTCACGCTCAAGCTGCATTACAAAATCAAATGCTTACTTATTCAGATATTGCAATGATTTGGAAATCTGAATCAACTCAAGATATTGCTAAAAAATTAGAAAATTCTAGAGACAAAATTATTCAAGAACAACAAAGCATTAAACAACAAGAGTCAGAAGGGAATATGAATATTCAAAAAGCTAAGGAAGAGTTTGAAAAATATAAGTTAGAAAATGATAATAATCAGAAAGAACTTGATAGACAAAACAAATACAACATAGCTGAACTTCAAGCTTGGAGTAAGAATAGTTTTGATGCTGATTCAGATGGAATTCCAGATGTTTTAGAACTTGAAAAATTTCAATCTGGAGTTGCTTTTAAAAGGGAAAAATTAATGGAAGAATCTAGATTAAAAGAAAAAAATATCCAATCTAAAGAAAAAATAGTGGATAAGACGTTAAAAAATCAAAAAGAAATTGCAGCTACAAAATCTAAACTAACTATTAAAAAATGACATCATTAGAATCTTTCAATAAATTAAAAGAGAAGTTAAAAAGACTTGTTTTTGAAGGTAAGTCTAAAATTTTACCACCTAGAAGAGTTGAAGATGAAATAGATTTAATTCAGACTTTAAATTATTTAGAGGAGGTCGCAGCCGCGGCCAGCGCTTTTAACGTGGTAGAAGATATTACTCCTCAGTTAGGCGGTACGTTGGAGGCTAACGGTCAAATAATTGACATGGGTACTAATACCATTACCGACACTAAAGTAGGCCAGTGGGACACCGCATACGGGTGGGGTGACCATTCTACAGAAGGTTATGTTACAACATCGGGAGTAACAGATGTTACAGGAACAGCTCCAGTAGTTTCTTCAGGTGGAACAGCACCAGCTATATCAATGGCGGCCGCAACCACCTCAATAAATGGATATTTAACATCTACAGATTGGACTACTTTTAATAATAAAACTAACAATGTAGGTACAATTACATCTGTAACAGGCACATCCCCTATTGTTTCATCTGGAGGTGCTACCCCAGCGATTTCAATGCCTGCTGCAACTGCTGGTGCTAGCGGTTACGCAACAGCTACCCAAATCACTAAGCTAGATGGTATTGAAGCTTCAGCTAATAACTACACTCACCCAACAGACGATGGTAACAAGCACGTACCGGCTAACTCTACTACGAATAATGGTAAAGTATTAACCTCTGGCCCTACTGCTGGAACTTACACATGGGAGACTTCTGCATCTGGTGTTACAGACCATACTTTATTATCAAACATTGGTACTAATACTCACGTCCAGATTGATACTCACTTAGGTTTAGCTAATGAACATATTGATTGGTCGTTAACTAATTTAGCTAATATTCATGCTGATAACTATACTGATACAGACACAGTTTATGCTCACCCTTTAGGTGATGGTAATTTACACGTACCAGCTACTTCAACCACAAACAATGGCAAAGTGCTAACTGCCGGTGCTACTGCTGGTTCATTGAGCTGGTCGGCTAAGACTGTTAATACTGATACAACTTATACTGCCGGCACTGGACTAAGCTTAGTGGGGACTGCGTTTTCGAACGCTTCCCCCGACCTAATTGTAGCATTAACAGGGGCCGGTTCGACTGCAATTACTGGAACTTACCCGAGCTTTACTATAACATCGACCGACACAAACACAACCTACCCGGTTGGTGACGGTGGATTAACAGAGATTAACTTTACTTTAGCTGATAATACTAAATTAGATAATATTGAGGCTTTAGCAGATGTTACAGATGCTACAAACGTAACAGCCGCAGGAGCCTTAATGGACTCTGAGGTTACAAATCTTGCGGAGGTCAAAGCGTTTGCCTCCAGTGATTATGCCACTGCGGCTCAAGGAACATTAGCCACCAACGCCTTACCTACGGCCGGTGGAGCAATGACTGGTGCTATAACTGGCAACCAAGACATAACGGGCAAAAGA
>TARA_R110000868_G_scaffold7826_4_pt1 | contig 10186 bp, 10 predicted proteins | sample TARA_R110000868 | Tara Oceans TARA_R110000868 (sample SAMEA4397489) | marine metagenome | biome: Polar Biome; feature: [SRF] surface water layer (ENVO:00010504); material: water (ENVO:00002006), including particulate matter (ENVO:01000060) such as... | depth 5 m | reverse complement strand
CTGGTACTCTTTCATTAAGAATCATTGGGTTAATTATACCCTGAGTCAATATGGTTCTATCAGCCAATGTTCTGTCAGCTCTAAGAACTCTGTAGCCAACTGGTTGTTGATTCTTTTCAAACGTAGTATTATCTATCCAATCAAGAAACTCTTGCTTAACACTAAAGATTACTCTATTGTAATTACCTTGTAAGTTACCTTCAGGAGCTTGTATATCACATAGCCACTTAGGTGTGCTTTTTTGACCTAGTTCATTATAAAATTCTATTCCGAATCTATAGATATCATTATCTTTTAGATATTGATTACTATCCTCGCTTCCATCAGTAATTTCTGATTGATCAATAATAATTTGAAAATACTTTCCTTCAGCACCTCTAAAGCTACCGTCCCTAACTCTAGTGTATACTGAATAATCTCTATTAATTGAATCATGCTTCTCAGGAACAGCATATGTGTTAGTGTCTATTGTCAAAGAATCACCTGTAAGTGACGTTCCAAATGAAACGTTGTCCCAAATAACAGCTGCTCCAACAACATTATGTCCATAACATCTAGCATCTAAATCAACATCAAAAAACTGTTCTTTTATATTTATAGAAAACAATCTAGAATCTTTTGATGTAATGTGTTTTGGTATTGATGGGTTTGAGCCTAAGAAAACAAATTCTTCTGTTGATAATGAACTGTCTATACTTCCATCATCATAATAAGAAAAAGAATCATAATTAGATAACTCCCTGTCAGCAATTAATGATATGCTAGGAGACTGATTATAAGATGTGTATTTTATTGCATAAAGTTTTATATGCGTGTATCCTTTATCTATGTTGTTTACATTAACTATAACTGTCTTTCCAAGAGATTCATTTAATGCGCCTCCTCCAAGATCATCTCCTTTAGTTAAAGATACTAATTCTGAAATTGGAGATATAACTGTTTGAGCTCCATTAAGAATGTAAAGATTATAAGCGTATTGAATTCTACCTGACTCATGTGATCCGCCAGATATTACTGAAAGAATCTCAGGAGATGATAAGTCAAATTTACCAACTATATCTATAGATGTAGACCTCATGTCAGCAAGGTTTATTAAATCACCATTGTCAATACTTTGACGAATATTCATATACCTAAGCTGATTAACTCCATCAGCCATGTATATTTTTTCTATTATTGAATTTTCATAATTATAAAGAATTTGAACTAAAGAAGATGAACTTAAGTTTAAAGAGTTAACATATATTAAATCTAACGTGTAATTGTCTTCTGATTCAATGTTATTAAATTCCCATATACAATCCCATCCATTGTTATCAGTAGTAACTATTACTGAACCTCCTCTAGTGTCTGCTGTTCCTATTATAATTTGAGTACCAGAAGTAACGCTATTTTCTCCATTAGGAGTATAATTATTTTCTAATTCACATCCAGGGTTAACATTAGTTTCCTTCTTGTAACTAAGTGTTTTAAGACTAGTGCTTGGAGTTCCATCAACATTAGTATATTGAAATCTAGTTTTACTTGGAGTTATAGTAACTGAAGGAATGGTGAATGTATGTTTGTTACCCTTTTCATTTACAAGTGCATAACTAGTCTGACTATCAGTAGCTAATAATCTTATGTTACTTGCTGAGAAGTATTTAGAATTATCTGTTTTAGATTTAGACATGTCTTGAGACATACCTGTATACCCTAAAGGATGTTTCTTTATCATATTAATGAGTCTTTAAGAATTCTTGATTACCTAAATATGCAAACCTTTCTTTGTGCTGTGTAGTTGATGGCAGCATTTGTGTTATAGAATTTGTTAAAGCTTCCATTTCAGCTTCATCAGGCATTTGTAAACTTGACTGTGCTTGCCCAACATAATATAAATAATCAACCTCAGCTTTATTTAGCTTAGCTGATGATATTTTATCCATGTCATTTAATATGTCGTACCATTGGTATCTAACGTATGCTCTAGCAGCCCTTAAAAATTCTGGGTTATCAGGAAGTAAAGGAAAGCAGTCCTCATCAGTAGCTATTGATTTATATACAATTAATACTTTACCAGTTTCAAATGATGTATGTATCTTTGAATTTCCTAAAGAAAACTTTGGGCCACCAATAATTGTTGGGGTGGAAGAAAAAGAATTGTAGTGATCACTGAGATCATCCTCATTCGAATCCATTTTTAACATCTTGTTATCATCAACTCTAAATACTCCATCAATCTGCATAACATTTAATGGAAGAAGTCCTCTAAAGTGAGCAACCTCTATAGTCTCTTTACTAGAGATATACATAGGCTTTGTGCCTACTATTCTCATGCATTCAACAACATTTGATATTATGAATTCCCAAGGAACATCAGACATCATAGGGTTTTGCATTAACCTGTCTGCTACTAATTTAATTGATACTAATTTACCTGTAGTCATTTTTTATGGATTTAAAAAAGCATCTATCTTTCCTTGAAAAATACTTTTGCTTAAGTTTCTTTTTAGTGTTCTATTAAATCTAGCTTTGTAAATACTCTTGTTCTTAAATGCAGCTTTGCTTTTTAAATAAGAAACTTTAAATGTGTATCCACCGGTATGTTCATTTGTGAACTTAATCTTAATGCTTTTATTCTTAGCTTCAGGATTACTTCTCCACAACTCCCTTGTAGCCTTCCAGTTTGTAGGTAGATTGTTTACTATCTTTCCTTCTTCATCAACTTTAACTTCCGTTTTAGTCTTTCTAAGTTCTACCCTACCAATCCTAGATGGAAATATTATGCCAGCTCCTTTGCTTGAAATTCTATCTCTAAGATGAGAATTAAATTCTTTTAAAATTTCTCCAAATTGCTTTCTTGTAATTGGATCATTTTTGTTATTCTTTTTAAAGTAATTGTAATAATCGTTAGACCCATAATCAGATTTAATAAAATGTTTTCTATTCTCTTTTTCCTGATCTATCATTTGTTGAGTCATTAGTTATATCAGCGGGTAAGGCTATTGTTTGAAGTAAGCTTTTCATTATGGTTTCTATAACAATATCTTGCATAGATAATTCCATTGGATACTCTTCATCCCAATTGTCAGGCTGAACAATTTCAATATTTGTTCGTGTATTATAATTACCGGTTGAACCGTATTCAATACACCTCATATTAAAAGCATCTTCTGGTGATTCATAAACTCCGTCAACCTTAACAACTTCTAACCCCATTAATTTTCTATTACCTGAAGCAAAGTATATTTTTCTGTCTATATCTATAGCGCAGTATAATAGTCCAGATGTAAATTGATCTTGACCTACAAAAGGAATTCTTTCCATAGGAACAATATTTAATTGAATATTTTTTCTATCGTAAGTTTTAACCCTAAGCATTCCGCCATCAACACCTTTAAGGCTAATTCCTTTTGGTAATGACTCAACGCTTCTACTAGTTGACCCAAAGCAAGATGCCCCATTGACATTGTCAACAGGGGTTAATGCTAAACATATCTCTTGTTTAATCTCTACAGGAATGTTCCATCCTTTCTCACTGTAGAATTGTTTTACCAACATAGCTCTTGTCGAGTCTATCATGCTAGAGATTAAATCTGAAGATATGTCATTATCATCACTTTCAATTTTAAGCTTCTCCATTACTGTGTAAATAATGTTTCTCTTAGTCATCTTGTTTTTGTTTTATTTTAAATTGACATGGGTATTGCAATTGGAAGTGTACCTTTTCTTAAAACAACTCCACACCCTATAATAGGTTTTTTGTAGTTTTTTCCATAAGCCATACTGTATGCTAATCTGTCGATTCCACATCCAACTTGCATTCCAAATACTAAGAACTTACTACCTGCTAAGAAATCACAATAAAACTGTGAATGCAAGTGTCCTTGTACTTGAGATTGTAATTCATTTTTAATTCTATTTCTTGCAGTACCACCTTCTCCGTGATTAAAGTTAATTCCAAAAAGCTCTAAACTTTCTGTAAATACCCAATTTGGAGTGTTAAGTACATCACTATATTCTCTAACCCATCTTTTTGACACACCACCAGTTGTAGCTTTTCTATAAGCCATTCTATCGTGATTACCAATTATTACTGTAGCTATAGGAAACACCTCATACCAATCAGCTATTCTATCTATAGCTCTATCTAGCTCTTGTCCAGCTGAATAACCATCCGGATCTGCCTCATGATAAGAACTAAAACAGTTGTCTATTACGTCTCCTATAAATATTACTGTTCCGCAATTGTTTTTTTCTTGCTCCTCTCTACAGAAGTATAAATAGTCATCTAAACAAAATGGTTCGTGTAAGTCACCAATAACCAATATGTTATCTGGGTCACCAGTTGTAAAAGGTTTAGGAAGATTTTTTCTTCTTCTTTCTGCCATTACGAAATTCTCACTTACCTTAGGTACAGTAACATTTGAATTAGCCTTTACGTAACCAAGCTTATTTGCCATTTCTAAAAATTTCTTTTCAAAAGCAGTTTCATCACTACTAACAATTTTTACAGATAATTTTTTGTTTTTCTTCTTTAAAGCCTTTTTAAGACTGTTTATTTTTTCTAGAGTGTGATAATCTGGCTCAAACTCTCCTAATGCATTAGCTATTCTCTCTGGCCCGCATTTAAGGTATGATGGCCTATTGTTTAATAATTTAATAACTCTGGTTTCCAATCCCATATATAATATATTTTATTAAAATTTTTAACAAATATAGTTCTTTTATGCACACAAGTCAAGTGTTGGTGTAATACATTGTATATTATTTCACAAAGCATTACACCAAACTTTATTTATTATGAAACAAATATACCCGAAACATCAGCTATTTCAAAGCTAAAATTTTCAATTTCAAGAACGTAACTCTCTGAAGCTCCGTGATAAGTAAGCAATCCTAAATCTATGTCAGAAAATAATATTTCTTCATTAACAGAGATTGTTACTCCATTGTTTTTTATTACATGACCTGAACCAGGCAATGAAGTTATTTTAAGAGTTACAGCTGGATCACCTTCAGGATCAGAATATGCCGGAATAGTATCAACAGTAAACATTGCTCTAGTAAATACAAGTGTTTCTCCATAATCTATAGTAAGAGTATTGTCACCAACACTTGATGGAGGAGAGTTTTGTATGGCACTATATTCAAAAGTATATGTTCCTTCATCTAAACTAAAACTGTTTGAACCTACATCAGAGCAGGTAAAATCAAATGTTTCTGTGTGAATAATTGTACCTGAATCAACTAATATTAAATTACCAGCTGCTATATCTGCAGAAGTAACTTCATCACCAACAATTAAAGGAGTTCCTGACAATTCTAAAGAAGCAGATACAAATGTAATTGCATTAATCTTTACTTTAGACATTTCATCTCCTTCGGGATCAAAGTATTTAGGCACTAATAAGGTAGTAAAATCTTCTACTGTAAATACATAATTGGTAGAACTTACTGCCTTAATATATCTATTTCCTATTACAGAAGGAGGTAGGTTAGTCTTTAAACTAGTTGTTATTGTAAATGTTGCCATTATTATGTACAGTTTGAATTAATTAATTTACCGTTATCACTTATAGTGATAAAAGCATTATTTTTTATATTATAATCTTTTGTTGTAGTGTTGTTATACAATGTTGTCAATGCTTCATCAGAATATATAAAATCACCTAATGAAGGAGGTGTTGACGCTAATTGTAATGCTGCATTAAGATTACCATCATGATAAACCAATACAGTCGGTTGAACATAAGTTAAAGGATCGTTGCATCTATTGGCTCCAATTTCAGAAATATAGAATGCATTTAGAGGAAGAGCTTCTACAGTCTCTTCCCCTTGTCTGTTTGTTATAGTAAACCTTGACATTAGCTCACCCATATTAAGGATCCAGAATCTCTAACTGATACATCTATTGAATCCGTTGTTATTGTATTTACGTTTGCTCCATAATGAACAAAATCTCCAGCGTCTAATTCAGAAGCAAGTATTACTTGACCAGCAACAACTGCTACATTTTGATATCTATATTCACCTTGATTTATTATTGATACAGAATCAACTCTAATTGCATCAAGAGGATCTCCATCAGCATCTAAGTATGTTGTAAACATAGCTGATGTTATAACAGTAATAGCTTGGTTGTCAACTAAATAAGCTTCGTCATCAATAGTTGCTGATAAGTTGTCAGTAGCACTTAATCCAGTCATAGTTATTGTAGCTATATTACTCCAAGCTGGATTAGACACGTAGTCATCAGCTATTCTAAAAGTAAACGAAAGAGAATAAGCAGTATCAATTATTTTCCAAAATTCCAATAATGAAGCATCAGTTATAACTTGATTAACAATAACAACTTCCTTGTTATAAAGCAACCTTCCTCCAGCAGGATCAGGCAATGTGAGTATAACAATCTCTCCAGGGCCATGTGAATCTGCATCAGAAAAGTTGTTTTGAAAATCTGATTGTACAAATTGATTTACATAAGTATATATAGGTTCTATTGTTATACCGCTATTATCAGTATTAACAGGAATTCTAGATAGTATGTCTACAGTATAGTCGTCTACAGTTGGAGCTGTGTTTAAAAAAACGTCACCTAAAACTGGACTAATATATTCCGGAAAGAAATTACCATTTATACTATCTTTGCATATTAATCTACTACCTCTTTGAACCTCACTTATCATAGCATCAAGCCTTTGTAGTGCAGCTTCTGTTGGAGCATAACAAGCGTACTTGTATATTAACTTAATCATACTTATTTCGGCAAAGTCTCCTGTTCCGTAGTATTTAAGTAGGTCTGTGTAGTTCTTTACAGAACAGTTAAATACATTTGCATTGTTTAAAGTCATCTCCATATTGTTATAAATTTAAGGTACAATCAATTACACCTACGCTAACTATGTTTCCTGCTGTTGATACCACTGGTGATATCTGAGCACACTCTGCGCATTCGTAATCATTGAATATGTTAATTTTATTTAAATGTTGTATAGCATCTTGAAACCTACCTAATCTAATAGAGTTTACCATAGCTTGAACATAAAGATCTAGCAATAATGCATTTTGGAAATTAGGGTTGCAGTTTAAACAACTTAAATCTACGTTAGCAGTTAGCTGGGCAATTACTGTATAAAACCTAGTTAAACTTAATGTAGCTACTATTCCTGGAACGTCAGCAACATCACTACTTTCTATTTCGCAAAAATATATTCCGTCAAGAGGAGTCTCCTGCATTTGAGAAGCAGTTATGGTTATATCTTCTTCATTTGTTGCTCCTGAAATCAGAGAGCTTAAGTCTATAGATGCAGTATTACTTTTATAAGTACTGTCCGTCCATAGAGTTATGCTTGTTACTGTTTCACCAACACCTACTGATACATTAAGATTCATACTTAATCTATCAGATGACACTTCAAATTTAGTTACTGTGATCATTTAGTTTTTTTGTATTAAAAAAGGGGTAAGAGACTAGCTCCTACCCCTTTGGTTATTAATTGTTGTGTAATCTATTAATTAAACAGTTGGCAATGCAACTACTGAACCTGCTCCTAAAACTGTGTTAAGTTCGGCAATCAAAAGATTAATTACTGAGTTACCAGCTAAATTAGTGAAAGGTAAATTAATTGTAACAGATTTTTTACTTTTCTTAGCTTCATCACGACCTTCTTCGTAGAATCCAATCTCGATAGTGTTGTAAGATGCAGAAGGGTCAGCAGTGTAAGTATTCTTAAAGTTGTGTGGATATCCAGCACCTCTCATGAAATCATTACGCTCACCTTTTAAATAAAACTCATCAATTGCAACTTGTTTACCAGAACCAACACCTGGTGATGATGCAGTAGCAACTACTGTAGGTAAAGTTGTAAATTGTGCGTTTACTAAAAAGTCTAAATTTAAACGTTGCATTGTGTCAGGATCGAATGATGTATCCGCCCAGTCAGTTTTTTCAGTGATAACTAATGCAGCTGTTGCGCCAGTTCCAGTTTTAGCAAAACTAAAATAAGGGTTAGTAGTTGATGTTGCTCCAACCTCTCTTGAGAAGTTACGAACTAATGAAGTAATAAGTCCATCAACAATAGCTTCTTGATCGTCACCTGTTACAGCTTTGTAAAAAGCTTTCTTTACGTACTCATTTTCAGGAGAAAGAGATCCATATCCACGGATAACTAATTCAATTGTGTAAAGAGTATTAACATCTACAGTTAATGCAGACACAGTTGTAGTACCTAGTACTGGTGCAGTATACTGTACAGACTTTGCGTACAATACGTTTGCTGGGTTAATAATGTCAGAGGAAACTAATGTTCCTTTGTTACTTTTACTATATAACATGAATGCCTCTCCTGCAGCAGCAACAGTTCCATCTGCTGATAAGAGAGCTAAGTCTCCATTTGCTCCAGCCTTTAGGTCTGCGATTGTTGCATGTTCTGGAAAGTCCAATCCAACATATAGGTTTCTTACTTGATTTTGTGCAGCTAATGCCATAATTTTTAATTGTATTTAATTATTTTAACGTCCCACTATTGGTAAGTTAATTGCGAATATAGTTCTTTTTTTTTTTACTATATCGTCATTTTGTTTGTATTAATTCTATTTGCTAAAACATTTTCTCTTTCTTGGAGAACAGCTAAATCTATAGCTCTAAGTAAAATATCTCTGTGAATCTCTGTATTAAGTTCACATTCAGTTTGATTGTTAATGCCATCAACTGTAAGTCCTAACCCCTGAAGCTCAGCTTCTGATTCAAAGTTAGCTAAAATAATAGGCACTGGCTTCTTAATATATCGTATTTGATATTGAGTAATAGTTCCAATAGCAAATAATTCAGCTTGCTGTATTGCGCCTGCTTTGAAAAGATCTAATCTCCAAGCTCTCCTTTTATTTGGTTGCTTAAATGGATTTCCAATGTTTACATTATACTCATCGTGAGTTACTGGCTTAACAGTCACCTGAAAAGAACTACCTTCTAAAGTTACTTTTTCTAATATAATATACATTAAATCAAGTGGTAATGCAAACAATTGTGATGAATCAATTAGACTCATATCTACAGTATTAGTTTTACCTCCAAATTTAGTGATTTCACTTATAGTTTTGTAATCCCTTACAAGTTCACTTAATTGTCTTCTTCTTTTCTCTGAGCCTTCAAAGCTTACTCTGTTAGGAGTGTATCCTGAATAAGCTTCTTTAACTATTTGTTCTTGAGCTTGAGTTAATAATACAGATTTCTCATACATGTCTAAACCCGGAGCTCCTTTACTCGCATTGTCGTAACCTAAATCAAATTCATTATTAAACTCTGTTGTTGTCATTTATTTAATCTTTAGCATTTTTAATTTTAGCTTGAAGTGTTAACCTCATATCTTGACCTAAAGCGTTATCTAAATAACCTGCTGCAACTTCTAGTGATGGTGTATCTCCAGAAGAGATAGGTTGATCATCAGTCGTATAATATTTTCCCTCCTTTTGTATTACCACTCCAAATTCAACTCCTTCTTCCAATAATACTTTCATTGAAATCAATGGGTCATTTGTAACGGCTACAAATAAGTTTGGATCTGCTTCTATTAATTTAGCAGCCTCTACTTGAAGGAAACTAATTTTTTGACCTCTACTAGTATACTTACCTAAGTTTCTTAAAATATATCTTAAGACAGCAGCATTATTTTTATATTCAACATACTTTTCAAAAGCAAGTACCTTGTTTCCAACAGCCTCTTTATCTCTTTGCAACTCTTCTCCTTCTGATACAATTACGAATCTATAGGTAGCTTTGTTACGTATCTCATTCATTGAGCTTGCTACAATATTACTTTCTAAAAGAACCTTGTATAAGATGTATTGAGTTGGATCGGAAAGATCAAGCTCTGTGTCATCTTTACCAAGATAAATTGGAAACATAGCTCCTCTTTTAAATTCATCTTTCCAGAAATCACCGTATATAGATAAGTCTCTACCTAATAAATGTTCTAGACCAGCTTTTTCAGTTTTGCTTAAGATATTTTTCATCTTAAGATTATTTAATGTTGGCGCAGGAATTGCAATTGAACTCCCTATAAACAAACCACCATAACCTACATGCTTAGGATCTTTTATATAAGCTGACTCTTTCTTAATGTATTTTACAATAACTTTTTCATTCCTTAAGAATGAAGTAGATGGAGCAACACTAGTTTTGTCAACTTCTCTAATTATTTCTTTA
>TARA_R110000868_G_scaffold5917_12_pt1 | contig 10192 bp, 6 predicted proteins | sample TARA_R110000868 | Tara Oceans TARA_R110000868 (sample SAMEA4397489) | marine metagenome | biome: Polar Biome; feature: [SRF] surface water layer (ENVO:00010504); material: water (ENVO:00002006), including particulate matter (ENVO:01000060) such as... | depth 5 m | reverse complement strand
TATAATTTTACGTAGTATTCGTAGTTCCTTTGTATCCTACCAACTAAATCAAATAACTGTTTGGCTTTTTGAGTTTTTTTAAATACTACCACAGTCGCCCAGACAAATGCTAAACTTAATATACCCATATCTCCGTCTTGGCTATGTGTTGGTGATTGATTATTTGACATTATTTTATAATCGTCAACAGTATCTAAGATCTTAATCAGGCTGTTGTCAAATATCAAATAGTCACTGTCTAACAATAAAGTTTCATCATAAGGGCTAAGTTCATAAGCACGATATCTATCACCATTAAACCATTGGCTACCGTTTTTATAACCTATCCTCTCATTGGTTTGAGGACTCTGCATATCAGTTATAATGGTAACAGGTAATTTTAAATTGTGTTCAATCAATCGTGCGGCACGTTCTGCGATTTTAACGTAGTCAACACTGTCAGTGTTGTAGGCAAATAATAAAACGCCTCTAGACTTTGCGTTGTCGTTTAAGTTCTGCATACTCAATATGCCACGCATTCATCACTGAGTGATAATGTTCTTGGCATTTAATTAGAAACTCTTGTCTATTGACGGGGATTGGATTGTTGTATGTATCTTCTACAAATAGTTCTTCGTCGTTCCACGTTGAAAGGAATGCTATTAGTTCAACAGAAACTAAAAATAAACCACCGTTGTGTGCTACGTGCAAGTCTGTCTTAATCTTTTCACGTAGGATTTGTTTATTGGTCTGAAAATCTGTTGCCTGCTTGATGTGTTCTACTAGTTTATTGATTTCGCTCATACTACTATTTATCGGCCATTGGTATGAGGTAAAAAAAAGCACCCCGCGGGGTGCTTTTAATGTGTGTTTTATTAGTCTAACGCAACCACCGGAGTGCCTGAGACAGCGGCCAAATAAGTTGTTGAAGGATACTGTATGTCCACTCTGTGACGTAAGGTCATTGAGATAGTATCGTTCCAAGTTTTGTCAGAAACAAATAGATTTACTCTAAATCTAACTAGATTTCCTTTAGCACCTCTGTCTGTGGCACCTTGGTAGAATGTATTCAAATTAGCATTGCTGGCAGTGTATGCCGCAGTAGTATCAGTTACTTTAATTAACGTTTGTTCACTGGTAGTAAGATCGTAATAACCAATCGATGTAGTATTGGTGTTTAGTGTAATACCTGAACCAGTACGTCCACCGTTGTCTGTAGTTCTAAAGTCAACACCACCAATACCGGTTACCAGACGATCCACTGACGATTCACTACCAGTACCACCACCACTAACGGTACTCACTCTATATTGTAGTTCACCACCTGCGTTAAAGAAGTATCTAGCCTGATCAGCTGATGCAAATGTTACTGTTACGTCATAGTTTGTTGAGAGACTCAGTCCAGTAGTTGAACTTATTGCATCGTCTAAGTTACTGCCTGTTGTTTTTGTACCTACAGCGAAATGTGACAAATTAGTAGTGTTAATTTGCGTGGTTCCTGTTAGTACATTTGCAAATGATGTAACAGTTTCTCCAGCAACAATACCAATATTACTACCGTTAGCTAATTGTGTTTGTCCTTGGTGTGCTAATGATTTATTTACGTGATATACCAGTCCACTCCAGCTTGCCGCTGTAACTAAACTGCCAGAAGTAACTACTGGAAACGCACTAACATCCTGGCCATATCCTTTTTGGCCTGTACCAACACCCCAGACTAGAGCGAGATTATTAACTGCTTCAGTGTAAGTGCCACTGGTGTTGCCTCCCCACGCTAATATATTGTAGTCCCATTCTCTTATTTCTCCGCCGCTTGTATATGCCATTACATTCTTTTCCTAAAAATAGTTCTAATTAATTGTTTAGTTTTACTACTGCTTCTACTGTTCCTGAACCGCTTGTTGTTTTTGTTTGTAATGATCTACCTATAACATTAAATGCCGACATCTCTGTCCTTAATGCTGATCTAGCGAACCCGTTACCTGCTGATACTAATCTATCGCCTTTCTCTACTGTACCTAGTACTCTAACAGGAACTCTTCCTTGTACTGCAATTGCTGGGTGAGTAATATCATTCCCTGCATCACCATTCATCAAGAATGCCGCATTAGTACTTACTACACCAAATACATCTTCTGATAAATCTTCACCTACTGCTGTAACTTCTTTAACACCGCCTAATGACACAACAGTGCCAGCTGGTAGTGATTTATCTGCTTCAAAGCGTTCTGCCAAATCCGCATATTGTGCAGTAACAGCTCTTCCATTAAATGTTGTTGCGTATATTGTACTAAATTTAGTACCACTCGCACCTATATCAATGGTATTGTCTGCGTTTGGTAAAATCTTATTTTGTACTGTTGTAATTCCAACTAAACTTGTTGTGCTTGAATGTGTAACTGCTCCTGTGGCTGTTACTGTTCCTGTAACTGCAACCGCATTTGAGAATGTAGCAGTATCATTTGACCCTTTAAGTTCAAGTATCTTAGTACTAACTCCACCTTTATTAACAAAGAACTGTATATCTTTGTTAGCTGTAGCATTAGTCATTGTAATATCACTTGATGATGATGCAATAGTTAAGTCTGATCCTACTAGTAAACTACCAACAGTTAGTGCATATGATGTACTAGCCGCTTGGTCGCTACGTAAAAATTGTCCTGATGTAATGCCTGACAGTGATGACGCATTAGTAACAGTTCCTGTAACTACTGCCCCTGTAATCGCTGTTGATAATTGGAATCCTGGAACAATTGTAGTAAATCCACTTATGCCTGTTCCTGGAGTATATGTAGTATCTTTACTTAAAGTTGCAACAACTGTGTTACTGATATAAAATTTAACAATAACGTGGCTTGCGGCAGAATCGTCTAGGATTGTTTCTACTACTGCTCCACTAGTTCCACTTGCTGTTGTGTATGTTGGTCCTACAGTTATAAATGCTGAACCACTCCATACTTTTAATTGTGCGTTAGCTGAATCATACCATAAGTCACCAGTTACCGGACTTGCTGGTTGTGTTGCTCCACTTGCTGAACTTGAAATTGGTTTCCAAATTGTTCCGTTATAAACTTTTAAAAGTTGATTTGTACTATCAAACCAAAGTTGTCCTTTTAGTGGAGCACTTGGTTCTGTACTGCTATTGAAATTTTCTAATAACTTAACATAATTTTCATTGAGGAATATACCATAGCCTGCATAGTTTTTTCCTATTAGAGTTAAACTGGTAGCGGTGCTGTTGACCGTCCCATCTGCTATGGATGCTAGTGTTGTTCCAGCTGTTGTTGTAATTGTATATGCCATCTATCTATGTACCTATATTATAGTTATATTTATCGTTGTTTAAAAACCTATGCTTCTCTTTGGAACCAAAAATCTCCATCTTTACCAGCACTTGCATCTGGTTCTGCTGTACTTACCCACTTTGCACTACCACTCCAATACTGTGTTGCTTTACTAACATAATTACCTGTTGCAATAGTAGTATTACCTAATGCACTAGTGTTAGCAAAATATTGATGGAATGCTGTTGGAGTAATAATACCTTGTGTTACTGCTGTTGCTCCACTAGTTAATGCTACTCCACTAGTTGTTGCACTTAGAACCTGTGTATTTGCAACCACAAGATTAGCAGTTGTAGTATCCATCCAAGCATACGTCCAACTTGCTTTATTAACCTTATAAGGATATAATCCTGAATTATTTGTTACCCACTGTGTAGTAGCTACTGTAGTATCTGCTGTACCTGTACCTTGTGTTACTGCTGATAAGTTGCCACTAAATGTACCTGTTGTTCCACTTAATAGACCAACTACTGTTGCTGTTGTTCTAACTGTTAAATTAGTTGTTATATCTGCCGCAACCATTCTAGTCATACTAGAATTGCTATCTATGGTTAGTGTTTCTAGACTACCATTTTTAAATACAATATCGCCAGCTTTGTTGTTAGTTATCGTAACATTACCTGTTGAATCTGAAATAATACTAGCATTAGTATCTAGTCCTATTACAACATTTGCTAATGTAATTTTATTTGTAGCAGTGTCTTCAGCATCCGAACGTAGATAACTTGCGGCCAATTGACCACCTAGGTATGAAGCATTATTTGCAGTAGCCCAAATTGTAGCTGAGTTAAGACTAGTATTACCATTGATACCTTGCTTGATTGTTGCGTATCCAATAATTGGAGTTTGTGGAGTAAAGTCAGCATCTTTTGAAATTATTTGTGTACGTGCATTATCTAAATATAAACTAAGAACATTATGACTTGATGCACCACTGTCAGTGATAGTTTCCCAAAGTGCACCACTACCATTACGTTGAGGTCCTACTAATTTCCAGCCTGCTACATTAAATGGCGTTGTTCCATCATAAACATATAACTGTCCGTAACTGGTATCCCACCAAATATCGCCTGATACTGTTGTTGTGGGTGCTGTTCCTTGTGATGTTGCTGAACTAACTGTTTTAAATGCTGACCCTGTATACACACTTAATCTATTAGTTGATGTACTCCACCATAATTGGCCGGCGAGCGGATTAGCTGGACTCGATGAACGAGCAAAGTTCTCAATCATATGTACTAAATCATTAGCAATTAATTGACCATAGTCACTATAATTTTTACCAATTAATGTAACACTGGTAAAGCTAGTATTAATCGTTCCGTCGACGATTGTACCTAGTGTGGTTCCGTCTGTTTTAGTTATGGTATATGCCATTGTTTTTCCCTAGTCCTTTTATCCCTGACTACTTAAATTCGTCAATGTCTGTATTCTTACTGTATAATCAATTTGTATTAACCTATTCAATGATTTTTGTATTGGGCTAAAAATCACGTGTGTTAATAACTTACCTGTTCCTGCACCATTAGTACTATACCCTTTGAGTCCTAACTCATCGAAAACAAATTGTCCATTTAAATCTTGACTATTATCAAATACACTTTGCCCACTAGGCTCACCGTAGTCTAATAGACAACTAACTATTATATCAGTATAAACAAATCCTGGTGTATGTGTAACAACTATTTTATTTCTTGTAGGATCAGTATTCGTTGCATTTGTATCGTCAACTATTTTATAATACTGCGGACTATATAAGTCAGCGTTTTGTACATTGGTATTAGTAGGCAAGTATGTAATTACACCAGTTGTGTCAACTGTTGTCCCACCGTTACCAAACCACATTTCTGATATGTATCCAGTGCCTTTATTACTAACGCTAAGTGCAAGTGCTTCACTCATATTTTCATAGTGAATAGCATTACGCTTATCTACGTAAACTTCTTCACTTTCAGGGTCAAATATTTTAATATGACCTTGTACGTGAACACCACCTATATCATCAGGTTTCTTTTCTTGTTGAGTCACTTCCGTTTCCTGTTTGTTATCTTTATTATCGTCCATATGCTTATTTATCGCTTATTAACCATGGGGTATTTTAACCTACTCTGTACCATATTCCACCAGTACCACCACCAACAAACATCAATTTAACTTCAGTGTTGGCCCCAAGAGCAACGTTTCCTAATCTTGTTACTGTGCTTACCCATGGACTTATTGTTCTTAAGAACTGAATTTGTACATTCGAGCTAATTGTTAACATTCTTCCATCTTGCACTGTGTTAGGTAATGTTACATCTGTAAAGAAACTAACTGGTGCAGGGTCTGATGTTGGTGCAACTAGCAATCTTGTGTTAGTTGCCGCTATTGTAAGTGCTACATTAGCTGATGGGTTTGTAATTTGATATGCACTTGTTATGTCAGCATCATCAATATATCCTTTAATGCCAATATTTGCTACTGATACTTTGTTGTCAGTGTAACCTATTTGCCCAATATTTGCTACTGATACTTTGTTGTCTGTATAACCTATTTGCCCAATATTTGCTGTTACTATGCCAGCAGTAACAATAGTATTTGCTACAGTAACTAAATTAAGTGTGTACCCTATTTGTCCTATATTAGCTGTGTTTACTCTAGATGTTATAACACTATCTTGAACTGTGTTAGCAAAATCAGTATACCCTTTTAGTGCAAGATTTGATCTAGTTATACCAGTTGCTGTTATAGTATTTGCTAGTCCAACAAACCCAATCATACCTGTATTAGCTGTTACTATGCCAGCAGTAACTATGGTATTACTTAATGTTGTTGCGGCATTAACAGCACTAATTTGTCCATTAACATAACTAATTGTGCCAGTACCAACGTTGGCCGCGGCAACTTGGCCATCAACATAGCCTTTCATTATAGTGTTAGCGAATGCTGTTGCTGAATTACTAGCCGCTACATTTGCATCTGTTTGTGCTACCACAAATGTTTTTAATTCGTCTACTGTGCTTTTGAGAGTGGTCGGCAAGCCAATGAGATTACCTACCATAGGTAAGTACACATTTCCTGTAAGTCCCTGCACTGTGGCTGTTATATTAGCCAGTTCACTTATTTTAATTGCCATTTAACCGCGTTCCCCTTCGAGTAAGTCTGTTCCATCTTCTGTAGATATTGTATTTATCGCGTCTTCAGTTATTATTAAATCCGGTAGTGAATCAAATAATCCATCAGCATACGCCGCTTTTAAGAATAATATTTGACTTGTAGTATCTCCGTCAAATCCTCTACCATCTGTAGCAGTATTTGCTCCAGCTGAGTACCAACTATTTGTTTGAGTTAATATTGATCCTTTTCCAATAGTAACATTACCGCCACCTACCCAAGGTGTTACGTTGCCTTGTAGCGTTCTTGCAATCGGATACACATTAGTAAAGCTACCTTTAACTGTTAGGTTTGATGATAACACTGGAACAGCATTTGAATTTGTAGGGAATATTGTAACATTACTACCATTAATAGCAATAATATTTCCTGTGCCTAATAATAAAGGTGTAATACCATTATAGCGTATCTGTACACTTGTTTTACCAGCATTTGATATTGATACTTGTGCATTTGCATCACTACTTGGTTGTGTAATTACATCACCAACATTAGCTGATACGTTTCCACTTAAAGTTACAACTACATTTGAATATGTAAAGTTATCAGTACCATTAAAGTTAACCCATATTGATTTAGCAATTGAATTACCACCTATCACTGTAACGTTTCCGCCTGACGCTTGTGTAATTATATCTCCTACATTAGCTTGCAAGTTTGCACTTAATTCAAGTATGTATGGAACAAACGTTGTTGCAACATATGTTGTATTTGCACTTAGTGTAACATTGCCAAGTGCCGAACTCGGAACTATTTGATCTTTACTTCCATCAACTACTCTAGTGCCAACAGTTTGTAATCCTTGTGCTGTACCTTGTGTTCCACGTCTAACCTGACCTAATGTATTTCCAATCACACTCCAATACGTTATTCTTTCTGCACCAAGCCATATAACTCCTGGTGTATTTTTACCTGCATTTGGTATTGTTAATCTACTTGCGTCATCAACTGTAAGTGTGTCTTCTTTACCACCTTCAGTAAGTTCTGTTGTTAACCAAGTACTGAACGAATCACTAACACGTGTATACACTGTGTCATCGACCATATTATCCCAAAGTCTATAAGCAATTACATTACCTACATTAGCAATATTTCCGCCCTGGTTAATTTTAGTATAAGTTACAATTTCTAAACTATCAAATGTTCTACCTGGAATTAGTTCTTGTGGTGCGTGACTTCCGTAAGTATCAACATATTCTCCGCCATCAACATCAATTTCTTCAACTGACTCTGCACCTGCGTATGTACTTCGTATAATAGTATCTAGATCATATGAACTAGAAGTAGCAATACCATCTTCGTCATATTCAACATTATCAAATACACTAGTATCATATCGTGTTCCGGCTGTTGAGCTAAGAATATCTACTGATAGTGGATATGCAGATTTCCATATGCCATCTACCTGAACATTACCACCCCTGTAAGATACATTAGCCTGTGTATTCGCTGTGTATCCACTTATGAAATCAGCTGTAGTTTGTATAGTACCTTGTACTTTGACTGATGACCAAACTTTAGTAACTGATATTGACGCATCTACTACATCAAACGCTATCTGAGTATTACCGCCAATTGTACTTGATATTGGTCTAATGATTGAGTTACTCCAAGTATACGCTCCACCAAAGTCTAGATTAGCAACGAATACATTTGCGGCAAGTGGTGCACCGTCTAAGAATAAATTACCTGTAGTATTAAAGTTATTATTATTATTTTTAAGGAAGTAGCCACTTAGTGAGTTAACAATATTGCCATGGAAAGTTCCATTTTGTACAGTATTACCATATACTGTTACATTTGCAAGACTACCATCTTGTGTAATAAACTGTCCAACATTTGCTGTAATAGCATTAGCAAAATTTATTAAAACATCAGCTTCTGGTTGTACTATTAGATTACCTGTATGTCCAGATACCAGACCATGGGCGGCATTAAAGGTTACGTTAGCCGTTATTGATCCTGCAAATCCATCACCTTGATTAAATGGTATGCCTGTAACTTTTACACCTGGATAATCAATTCCGTGTATTAATTGTTTTAGATCTTTAGCTGGCATATCATCTTGTGGATCGTAGTATGCCATTATGCGATCATTTGCATTATTAAATAACTCAGCTGAGTAAACTGTATAATCACTAGGATTAAATATTATTCCTGTTGTTAGATTTGCAGTTACTTTATACCCTTCTCCAAGATAACTTACAATAGTATTTGCTTCAAAGAATGTATTAGACTGCCAGTTTTGTACACTGCTGTCATATGTAATACGATCAAATTTTAATGTACTATCAAATGTTCTTACATCATTATTTTCTAATACTGCATATCCTTCTGCAGGAATGCTTGATGAGCCATTAATAGTTACTGTTGGAGTCAAGTAATATCCACTACCTTCGGTTACTACTGTGATACTAGTTACTGTTCCTGTGTCGCCATCAATTGTTGCAGTTGCAGTTGCCTGCATATTAGCATTTCCTTGTCCGCCACCTGATACTGTAACTGTAGGAATGTTTGCATATCCTTGCCCTGCATTAGTTATTATTATTGTTGAAACGTGGAAGTTTCTATTTTGATACCATTGAGGATACATCTCATTAATGAGTGTACTTACTCCACCTTCATTGAGATATCCTGTACTCCATAGCTGTGTATCTTTTGTAGGATACGTTCCATCTGGACTACGATATCTTTTAAGCTCAGGATCATAGTAGCTTGGTAAATCAAAGTCAGTTGTTGACCCTTGATAGGTATCATCGCCTTTGTATTCAGTTATATACTCTCTAATCTTAGTTCTGTATGGTTTGATTTCTTCAATATAACTTTGATAATAGCTAGTATTATCTCTAATATAATCAGGTGGTTGAGTTAGTTCTCTCAAGAAGTGTGTCACTGATAAGAAACTTGATTTAAATATCCAATCTACATTTTTCTGTTCACTGAATAGATAATTAATCATTACAAAGAATAAATTATTAAATTCACCTTGTAACTCATTAATGAATATATCATTTTGAAGTGCTTCGATAATATATCTAATTTCTATGTTCGGGCTTTGATCAAATCTGTTAGCTGAATATCCTTGGTTACCAAATCCAATACCGTTGTCGTTAAAGTCACCTAATGTTTCATTTAATTTTATAGTTCCGTTTTCTATTCCTACTACAACGTAAGTACCATCTTCCGCAACAGTTAATAAATTCCATCCGCCACCTTGACCGTTAGCTACTTTAACTAAAACTTCATCACCAGGTCTTACTCCAACACCGGCTACATCTGGAAGTGTCTCAACTACAAATTCAATAAACTCATCTGGACCAAATCCTGTTGCATACCAATCAATGTAACTCCAATACAACGAACTCTTATAACTTTGTACCTGTATTATTTCCCAAGTCTTGTCTGCGTTTAATGAATGTAAAGTCCAAAGATTATCTTGTTCTGTATTTTGATTAACTAATACTTTATATCCTGTAGCTAAAGGAGTTGTGTTAATGTATTCTAGATCTATCTCTGTATCTACCTCTAGATCATACTCACCTAACTTCAAGCTAGGTTTAGCTTCTTGAGCTAACATACCTGTTAAATCATATTGTCTTGCTATTGGCTTCTTAATTAGCACACTGTTTACGTATAAAATAAGATCAGTCATTGCTCTTAATCTGTCAATAAACATACCTTGTCTAGGACGTATGAATATTCCGTATCTATCTGCT
>TARA_R110000868_G_scaffold408357_1_pt1 | contig 10192 bp, 14 predicted proteins | sample TARA_R110000868 | Tara Oceans TARA_R110000868 (sample SAMEA4397489) | marine metagenome | biome: Polar Biome; feature: [SRF] surface water layer (ENVO:00010504); material: water (ENVO:00002006), including particulate matter (ENVO:01000060) such as... | depth 5 m | reverse complement strand
TTCAATAGCCGATCTTAAACAAATGTCTAAGTATTCTGGATTTCTATAGGTTGGTATAACTAAGCTTATCATATTTTTTTATTTATTTGTTCCCAGTCAATTATAGGACTCATTAAATTAGACATTACGTGAGTAGATAATCCAGGTACAGCAGATAATATAAATCTTCCTTTTTGTTCATTTATTGCTAACCATTTATTATGGTCTCCTTCAAGTGAAACATGAAAAACATAATCTTCTTTCCATAATTTTTTAGACACTATAAAACTACCACAAGTGCTTGGAGTTGTCCTCCAATGGTGTGTATCTGAAACGAATATTTTAGATGCTAAATTATCATAGTCCTGTGCGAAATATTTGTCATAATGGTCATAAAGTGTTACATAATTTAATCCTTCTAAACAACTAAATAAATTTATAATATGTTTGTCCCATCCTTTAATATGTAAATAATCATTTTCTAAAAAATAAATTAGATCATCATCTTTAATAGTAACTAAATCTAAAGCTATTTTAAACATCTGCCACCCAGCATCTCTCATATTTCCTGCTGTAACTTCATGGGATATGTATCTATGTTTATATTTATGTATCCAATTATTTTCAATTTTACCATCCATTATAAGATGTAAATCTATGTCTTTACCTTCTATAGTGTCTAATAAATTTATAAAACATTTTTCATAATCAAACCATGATGGTCTAAATTTATTATCAGTGCCTTCAACATTGTAATGGCTGTAAAATATATGAATCTTCATATTGTCAATTTAATTAATTTTTTTAGCGTATCCAAATCCTTCTTTACCATAGTTGTTTCCACTATAAAACATATAAGTGTCATTTTCTAAAGGTAAAATATATGGATAGCATACCATTTCAGAATCCCATCCTGTGGAAGATGAAGTAATGATGTTAATTAAGTCTTGTCTTTCCCAATTGATTTTATCAGATGAAACAGCATAACCCATTTTATATTTTTCTCCTTTATTAAAACTATCTCTATATCCATACCACATATGGTACAGATTATCTATTTTTTTAACACATGGAGCTCCTAATGCTTCATTATCGTGAATAGAATCTATACAAATATGTTCTTTAAAATTCCAATCTAAACCATTGTCTGATTCTGCAAATCTGATGTCATATGCAGGTCTATAATTATCATTTATATTAACCCATGAGTTGTAATGAGTATACCACATATTAAATTTATTATTTTCAATAATGATGCTTGTTTTAGCTACTCCAAAAGGAGAAAATCTATTTAAACCTATGATGGGACCATCACTTACTTTATTAAAGTTAATTCCATCTTCACTTAGTGCTAAACCAAGAGTAGTAATATAAGGTACTGTGCTACTTCTTTGCCAACCTAAATAATATAACCAATATTTGTTTTCATGAAATATAATTTCACTTATCATAGTACCATGTTCATCAAATGAACCTGGTTTGCCTAATGGTAACAATGGTTTATTATGAATATAAATAATTTTATTAGGATCTTTTTTATCACAATCTATAAAAGTAATTTTTGTTTCATAATTTCCTTTATCATTTAATTTAGATCTAGTAGTAAAATAAACTCGAATGAAATTTTCACACTCAATAGGACATACTTGAGAAGCATAATTATACATCCAATTGTAATTTTCTTTAGGAGAAAATATTTGTCCTATTTTTATCCAATTCATTTTTTAGTTATTTCAAGCATTATAGAATCATATTGGCCTATTTCTCTAAGATCAAATATTTTATATTCACTTACACTGATATCTATACTTTTTAGTAAAAAATCTAATGATTCATCTGGGGATAGAGTATTATTGTTATAGTCTTTACATCCTATATCTTCAATTATTATTTTTCCTCCAGATTTTAATTTATTAATCCATTTTTGTATAGTAAATTGTTGAGATACTGGAGAATGGGGACCATCATCAATTATATAATCAAAATAACTATCCTGATATAGATATAAAGCAGATTCATTATATGCATCTGTTTGAGTAAAATTTACTTTTGGATTATTAAATGAATTAATATCTAACCCATGTATTTCACCATTGATAAACCAACTATCCCACATCAATAAAGATATCCCGGATCTAACCCCTATTTCTAATAGTGTTATTTCTTTGGTTTTAATATTACTAAATTCCTTATCATAATATTGTTTTATATAAGGGTGTGGGTGTAATTTAGTATTATTAGAAATAAAATTGTTATTGATTATATGTTCTAAAAATTTCATTTTATTTTTTTATCGTTGTTAGCTTTTCTAATAAGTCTATAATCTAATGTTGATGTTGGCACAAGTGAATCAAATCCCATCAACATATTTAAAAATGGATCCTTAGGTATTTTAAAGTTAAGTAAAGCTGGGATGTCTATTTGTTGTTTAAGTATATATTTTGTATATAAATGATTAAGACCAATTCTTTTCTCTTGAGATGTATTTATTCCTGTTCTATGAAATAACATAGTATTAAATAAGAATACAGAGCCCGCTTTTGCCTCAATACTAATACCATGCTTATTAAAATATTCATCAGAAGGAATATATTTTATTTTATGGGAATGAGGAAGTAATTGAGTAGCTCCTGTTTCTAAAGTAAAATCAGTAAGACAAAAGAAAGCATTTATTGCTAATGGAGAATCGCTTACATAATGTATGTTAGGAAAATCTCTGTGCCATTTATTTTGACTATGAGTTAAATTAGGTTCTACCATTACTCCATTTTGTTGGCTTAAAATAAAATAATCTCCTAATACTTCTTTAATAAAAGGAATAATTTTTGGATTATTTAAAGCTTTATAAAAAATATCATCATAAGCAAATGGAGCCCTAACAATATTATTTTCAGCTATTTCTCTTATATCAAATTTACCCGAAACTTCTTGTTCTTGAATTTTCCAAGTATCTTCAAGTTTAGTTATAATTTTCTTAACTTCTTCAGGAGTAATAATATTTTCAATTAGAGTATAACCTAGTATATCTAATTCTTCTAGATGTTTTTTCATAATCTTTATTTTTAAAAGTTAACTTCAAAAGCAATTTCGTCTGTAAAAAACCAACAGTTGTGATAAAACATAACACGTTTATCTAGTTTTTTAGCACAATCGTGTACTGCTCTTTTAACAGTATCCCATGTATAATCATCACCTGTTAATTGTGCATTAGGCCAATTTTCATAACACATCATTATATCTCTAGTTACACCTTCATAACTGTGATCTGCGTCAATAAATATTAAATCAACGGGAAAGTCATATTGTTTTACACTGGTTAACCCTATAGGAGTTTTAGCACGGATTGGAGTAAGATGGTGTTTTTGTTCCCAAGTATTGTATATAAATGATTCCCATATTTTAGGAAGTTGAAGTAATTCAGGATCGTTATCTTCATATTTAGTTGTTCCCCCATTCCCATGATCATTTACATCTGGACTCCAATGATCAAAACATAATATGTGAGAATTAGGAGCATTTTCTAATATAAATTTAGTTGAACATGCTCCTGTCCAACTTCCTAATTCTATTATGAATCTAGGATTTAATCCTTGTATAAAATATCTTAAAACAGCAGCACTAGCTCCTGTAAACCACCCATTTGTTTCGGGTGTGATGTTTGGTCTTTGGTCAGGCCATTCATATAGTTGTTTTGCTTGATCAATTTTTTCTTTTAAATTATCCATTTTTATTTATTTTTTTAGAAGCTGGTGAGCCAAAATATGTATTGTTACTGTCTGTGTTCTTGGTTACTAAACTACCCATTCCTATAATGCAATTTTCTCCAATTGTAATTCCGTCTCTAAGTGTTGCATTAACTCCCAAAAATGCTCCTTTTTTAATATGACAATGTCCTGACATTACAACATGTGAAGTAAAAAACACATTATCTTCAATAATACCATGATGTCCTATGTGATTTCCACTCCATAAAATAACATTATTACCAATTGTTGTAAATGGTTGTAATGTATTATCTTCTAAAATAAAACAATTATCTCCAATTGATGAAGCATAATTAATACATTTAGAAGAAATATAAGATACAAATTTATATCCTTTTTTGATTCCTTCATTGTATATTTTTTCCCTTAACTTATTGTCTGCTATTGGAGCAAATAAATAGTAATCTGAAGGTGAGTAGTATTGTTCTAATTCCTCAAAAGGTACCACATTTCTTGAATAGAAGCATTCATTTTCTTTTATAAATTCTTTATTTTTAGTAAAACCAAATACTGTCCAGTCTGAGTCATGTGTAAAGTAATAAAGACTAAGTTCTGCTAAATCGTTTGTTCCAAATATAACTATGTTTTTCATGTTTTAATTTTTATAAATATAAATTGTGTATTCATATAATCCATAATCATTTCTAATTATAAAATTACGAGATAAATTATTTTTTAAAAACAACCCTAACTCATCTATAGAAACATGAAATAAATCATCTCTTTCCCAATCAACTAATTTAGACATAACATTAAATGCTATTCCTTTATTTGTTTTAGTCCATAGTTTTTCCAAAGTTGAAGTCATAAAATTCCACATTTCATCTTGAGTAAGAGTATCTTTAACTGTAAATGTACCATTACACATGATGTAATCAAAATTTGCCTCAAAAATATCTTTATGAACGTCAGATTCCATCCATGTTATTTTAGGATATTTTTCTTCAGCAACTTTAAGTACTTCTTTATTTATGTCTAAACCAATATATTCTACTAGTTTTTCGTGTTCTTTAATCCATTTATAAAATCCTCCATATCCACATCCAAAATCTAAAACTGTAGTATTTGGAGTTATTTGTGTGGGATATTTAATTAAATTAAACATAACTTCATATCTTTTATCTAGATTTATTTGGTTGTCCCAAGCTAATCCTTCAGGTGTGTCACCATATTCAATAAAGGCGTTATTATAATACTCTGCTATTTTTTTGTATGAATTATCCATTAGATTAAAGTATAGTTTTTTAATTCGTTTTTAATAAATTCTTTATCATATCTAAACAATAAATCTAGTATTGAAGAGTATGGATTGTCAAATTTAACTTCTCCCATTTTTATAAATATAAGATCTATTTCTTGAGATTCAAAGTCTTCTTTAGAATAAAGTTTTTGACCTCCAATAGCATTGATATAAGTATCTCCTTTAAAATATTTTGTTATATCTTGCAGACCTTCATTTTTCTTTCTAGTAGTAATTCCCCCACTTGAATAAAATCTTTTTTCTATGTTTAGATATTTACAAATATAATATATAGCACTAAAATTAAACTCAGAAATAGAAACAGGTCTATTTATAGATAAAATACTATTTTTCCAAGGTAAAATAATTTCATCTAGTATTATTTGATAATTATTTTCTTTTTTATATAGAAGTTCTAATGTTCTTTCAAATTTTTTAAACCATTTTTCATCTGCTAATGTATTTACTTCAACACATGTTTTATTTTGGCTACCATTCAATACTGGAATGTTAATAGAAGTATTATTCTTTAATGTATTTCTGGTCATGTAGCTTGTCTTCATAAATGAAACATGATCTAAATTTACATATACGTCAACTGCATCAATTAATTGAAAGTATCCTAAATAAGGAAAAAAATATGGTTGCATTACTCCTATTTTCATTCTCTATTAGCTTTAGTATAAATTTCAAATTTAGATAAATCTGGATAAGGTAATTCTAAATCAGCATTATGTTTTGGTTTTCCATCTGAGGTGTAAAATTGGCCCATAAGTAATAATCCTCTAGCAGCTAATTCGGGCATCATGTAAAAATTCCATCCTAACATGTCTAAATTATCATCATGATAAGAACATTCTCTTCTTCCTGAGTATCTTGCTCTTCTAAACCATAAATATGCTTCATGACTATCAGTTAAAATAGCTCCTCCCTTACTTAATTTAAAGTGTTTATATGGTCCTGTAAAACTAATACACATATGAGTATCAGATTTATACATATCATGAGTAAAACTTAAAGCAGCATCCCAAACATTACTACCCTCTAAATTATAAGCTCCTTTAAGAGTCTCTCCTATTGTAGGTTTAAATTTAACCTTTAACCCCGCATGAATAATTTCACAAGGTACTGATGGGTAAGTTCTAGAAGGAATTGTTATTTCATTTGGATTAATGGTTTGTTTAATATAGTGTTCATAATATAGAGCTAAAAATAATCCATTACTTTGGTTATCAACAGTAATAACATATTTAGCTCCAGTATATTCTCCTATGCGTTTTTCAAACTCATTTGTTATATCATAAACGTTTTTCATAATTTTATTTTTTTAATGATTTTATTTTTTAATGATTGATGATGTTATACTTCTAAATTTAAATTGAGGTTCTTGTTTTGGATTAAATCTATTATGAATATTAATAGTTTCAATATTACCATTCATATATTTATTTTGTTCATTTGTTAAATAAATACTTTCTAAAGATTCCATTAAATAAAATAGAGTAGTATTTTTTCTATTTTCCTGTATGTCTAATCTTTTCCCATAAAGTGGATAACCATTATCTACTAATGATGTATGTAAATCTTCTATAACATATATGCCTTTAGATTTTAATAAAGGAAATAAATACGCTAAAGTTATTTGTTGATCTCTCATATGATGGCTTCCATCATCTATAATAATATCAAATTCATAATTATTTAATTTACATTGCTCCACAAAATTCTTTAATTCTGTATCATTGGATTGGTCTAATTGATACACATGAGTTCTATCATTAGATAACTCAGATTCATCATTTATATCTAAACCAATAATAGTAGCGTTGGGAAAATACTCATACCACATTTTTAATGAACCACCACCACATACCCCAATTTCTAAAATTAGAAGGGATTTATCTCTTAATGGGGTAAATAAACTATCATAAAAATAAGTATAACTATGACATCCATTATGTATGGTTCCTTTATCTATAGGACCAGTTGTTGGTGATGTTTTACTATTTGCTATTTCGGTTAATGATTTCATATCTATATTCCAAGTTTAATTAATTCTTTTATTCTAAATTGAGCATATTCATGAACTTTAGTTTTAAATATTTCACCTTGATTTTCTGTTTTATTAAAAGTTAGAAATTTTTTATAACTGTCTATTAAAGGATGACCAACAAATCCAGTTGTCCATTCTATTATAGTTTGACCTTCAAGTAAGTATTGTTGAAAATCTCCCCCTAATTTTTTATAGGCATCTGTAACTATCATTCCATAGTAATCCCATCCTCCATATCCATTCCATTCATCCCAAATAGGGATTAATTGTTCATAAGTTTCTTTATTAAGTAAATCTATCCAACCTGCGAATTTACTTGTTGGGAGAGGGTTTAGTTTTATTTCTTGTGAAGAATTTGTTTGGTCGTAAATTATATCAAAACAATCTTTTTGTTGCCATTGTTCATAAGGAATACTATTATACAATGGATTAGTAATAATATCCCAAGATGAATCCCACATTTTTGTAATTTGAGGAGTGATAATGAAATATTTATTTTTGATAGATTTTATAGCTTCACAATAATATGCTATCAATCTTTCATCAAATAATACATCAGGATAGATGGTAATATAATAATCTATTTTTGATTCTATAGCTAATTTTTGAGTATTTAAATGACCATAAAATTTATCTCCTTCATATATTTTTTTATTATGTGTATATCCTTTTAAAAGTGTAGAAATGTTATTATATTTTTCTATAAAAAATTCTTTAGATAATTTACTTTTTTCCCAATTTATTATATAATTTGAAAGATTTAAATCGGTTTCAATTATAATTTCTATATCTTTAGGAATATAATATAATGATTTTTTAAGTTGAGAAAAAGTAAATAGAGCATAATCTATTTCCCACGGCATAAAATGATATACTATTTTTATTTTAGTCATTAATTTGAAATTAAACTTGTATCCCTCAATATATGAATTTTAGACTTAGAAGCCAAATTTTCCATTGAACCTTCTTTTACATTTGGATTTCTTATTTTACCAAATTCATAAAATGATCTCCGAGGGCCTCCAACATGGCATATTCCAGTTTGATTACTAATACATTTTTCAGCAATCTTAGGAGCTATAATATCAATATATTCTTTTGAAGAGAATTTATCGATATAAGCTACTTCAAATGGAAATGTTTCTTCACAAAACTCAGTTCTAATAACTAATGAATTATCATAAATTAAGGTAACCATTTCTCCTGCTACTTTCGACTTAGCGTATTTAGATAATGGATTTACTTTATCTGATGATTTATAGTTTCCTTGTTCCCCATCAAATACATGAGATGTAGAGATATAAATCATTCTTGTATTAGTAAGTAAACATGATTGAACAACATTTATTGTTCCCTTTACATTAACATTAATAGTATCAAAAGGTCGATTTTCAGCTTCAGCAAATTTAGCTATAGCAGCACAATGGATAAGGACATCAGGTTTAAATAAATGGATATAATTATCTATAGATTCTAAGTTTCTTATATCTAGTTGGTTTGAGGATGGAGAAGATATTTCATTTTCTTTTCCAAGAATCTTAATTAAGTTACTACCTAATAGTCCCGAACCACCAGTTATTAATATTTTCATTTGTTAATATTTTTTTAAATATATTTATATTATAATAAATTTCTTCATTAAAATTATAAGTTAAAGGATCTATATTACTTAATATCTCATCTAATGAATCTAAAGGATTATATTGAGATTTATAACCTAATTCATCTTCTATTTTGTTAGTAGATACTTTATAATTTCTGACGTCTGAATTGTTATTTATTATTAATTCAACATCGAATCCTTTATCAATTAGAGATGTATGGATTTGTTTTCCTAGCTCTCCGATAGTAAGATTAACACTTGACAAATTAAATATTCCGGTTATATCAAGATCTGCTTCAATAGCTTTTTCATATCCTTGAATCACATCTCTGATGTCAATCAATGGTCGCCATAATTTAGGATTATTAACTAATATTTGTCCTGTAGTAAGAGCGCTTCTGAGCATTGTATTTACAACTAAATCATATCTCATTTTTGGAGACCAACCACCTACAGTTCCTTTTCTAAATAATATAGGTCTAAAATTATCATCTTCTAATGTTGTTATACCTTGTTCACATTGAAGTTTTGATATCCCATATGCATAACTAGGTTTTACTAAACTGTTTTCATTTAAAGTTTTATTTTTAGTATAACCATATACACTACAAGAACTAGCACAAATAAAACGTTTAACACCTGCTTGTTTAGCCATAAATCCTAAATATACTGGGGCTGCTGAGTTTTCTATAAAATTTAAATCTGGTCTAAATGCAGCCATTGGATCATTAGATAATCCTGCTAAAAATATAATTACATCTAACCCTTCTAATTCATTAGATTTTATATCCCATAAGTTTTTTTTAACCTTAATAATATTTTTATCTAAAAAATCACCAAACCAAAAATTATCAATTACTTTAATATTATATCCTTTTTTAAATAAATAATTTGAAAGTCTAGTTCCAATATATCCTGCTCCTCCAACTATTAATATATTTTTCATTTTAAAATTTAGGATTTAATTTATAATTTATAAAACTTTGGGCATATTTATCTTTTTCAGATAAAATTGCTTCTTCACTTATAATTCCCCAATCAATATTTAAATCAGAATCAAAAGGATAGATAGATCCTTCACTAGATCCATTATGTAATGCGGAGCATTTATAGCAAAAATGGGTATCATTTTTTAATGATTTAAATCCATGCCCAAAACCCTCAGGAACCCATACCTGTAAAGAATTATATTCTGTTAATAAAAAAATTTCATGTTTTCCGTAAGTAGGAGAATTTGGCCTTAAATCAACCACAACATCCATTCCTGCTCCTTTAACAACTCTACCTAATTTACCCATAGGTTTATCCCATTGATAATGGATTCCTCTAATAACGTTTTTATTAGATTTATGATGGTTATCTTGATAAAATATTACATTTAATTGATTTTGGATTTCTAAATTAAATGTTTCTGTAAAAAAACCTCTATGGTCTTTATAAATTTTTGGAGTAAATGTCTTTACTTCTGGAAATATAATTGATTGGTGGATATCCATAATATTATAACGTACTATAATAATTGTTTTGTTTTTCTTGTTTTTCTATTGTCTTAT
>TARA_R110000868_G_scaffold184068_1_pt1 | contig 10193 bp, 6 predicted proteins | sample TARA_R110000868 | Tara Oceans TARA_R110000868 (sample SAMEA4397489) | marine metagenome | biome: Polar Biome; feature: [SRF] surface water layer (ENVO:00010504); material: water (ENVO:00002006), including particulate matter (ENVO:01000060) such as... | depth 5 m | reverse complement strand
CTGAGCTAGATCCAGATGCGGAAATCTTAAAACCTTATAAGAGTATTGGGGTAAATTTGGTATAGTATTTTAAACTATTATCTTGTTAAAAATAATCATCAAAATCGTTTCGTATTTGTCGCCCAATTCATTCTTTAATATTCTAAATGCCTTTGTGATTTGTGCTTCTACTGTTTTAATAGAAACGTCTAGATATTCTGCAATTTCACTATTAGTGAGACCCTCTTTTTTACTCAAAATAAATACTTTTTGGCATTTAGGTGGTAACTTTTTTATTTCTCTATTTACAATTTCCATCATTCTACTCATCATGTTGTCATCCATTTCAACAGCTACTTCATGAGAATATTCAATATATTTTTTATTCAATAATACAACAGCTTTGTTTTTTTGATAAGTATTTAAGAATTCATTGTAAACACATTTATAAAGGAAATTGCGTATCGAGAATTCTGGATTAAGCTTTTTCCTTGATTTCCATGTTTTTAAAAAAACATTTTGCACGATATCTTGAGCTGATGATTGGTCGTGAGTTAGAGTAATAGCATATGCATTTAATTGTCTGTGATATTTTTCTAAAAGTAAGATATAGGCTTTTTCCTCCCCAGAAATTAGTTTTTCGATTAATCTTCGGTTTTCTTCAGTTTCCATGATAAATGATTATTTAGCAAATAAACGTTAAAAATTATGTGATTTTAAAAAAAATATAAGAAAAAAGTTAGGGTATTGAAAATTTCATTTGTATTAATTAAAAGAACAAACGATAAATGGTATCTAAAGATATTGAGATTTTGATAATAAAGTATTTTTCTCAATCGGCTAATGTAGAAGATTTAGATCAATTAAATACTTGGCTTTATGAAGAGAAGAATCAGGTTTTCTTTAAAGAATACGTCAAAATACATTTTTCTATAAACTTGGCTATGAACGATCCAAAATTAGACAAAGTAAGGGATGAGCTCCTAAAGGAAATTCGCAACGAAAAAAGAACTATAAATAGAATTAAATTCTTATCAGTTTTAAAATATGCGGCAATTGCTATAGTATTTTTAGGACTAGGTTTTTTAACTAAAAACTATATACTTGGAACAAATCAAATAGAAAAGGTTATACCTAGAGAGGATGATATAACTTTAGAACTTGGAAATGGTGAAAAACAAATTATTAGGGAAGATGGTTCAAAGGAGATTGTTGATGTCCAAGGAAATATTATTGGAGATAAAAAAGGAGCTCAACTTGTATATGAAGTTGATAACAACAATAATATGCCAAAACTTAATACTCTTAGTATACCTAAGGGTAAAAGATTTGAAGTTGTTCTGTCAGATGGAACTAAAGTTCATTTAAATTCTGGAAGTTCTATCACTTATCCAACTTCCTTTGTAAGTAATATGCCTCGAAAAGTTACTCTACAAGGTGAAGCTTATTTTGAGGTAAGCCATGAAGAACAAAGACAATTTATTGTTAGTGTTCAAAATTTAGATGTCAAAGTATATGGTACTAAATTTAATGTCAATAATTACTTAGAAGATATAGAAGCCGAAATTGTTCTTGTTGATGGTTCTGTTAGCTTATCTGTTAATGAAAACCTCTCTTATAAGGAATCAGAAGTTTTTTTAGAACCTGGATATATGGGAGTATTTAATAAGCAAGACAAAAAAATTATTAATCAGATTGTAAATACAGAATTATATACTTCGTGGATGCAAGGGAATTTAGTTTTTCGAAATGAACCATTTGAAAACATAATTCAAAAATTAGAACGTCATTATAATGTTATAATTATAAACAATAACGCCCAATTGGCTGATGAAAAGTTCAACGCTACAATAGAAGTGGATTATGAAACAATAGAACAAGTGTTCAAATATTTCAATAAAGTATATCAAATTGAATACCAAATAGTGGAAAATAAAATAATAATCAATTAAATCTAAAATCCTATGAATTAAGACTTAACAATGGAATTTGATCAATGACACCATTTCAATAGTAGCAACAAAAAATCGGAAAATGCTGTAACATTTCCCGATCAGTAAAAATGATCACACTTAAAGCATAATCACAAATTAACACTCAAAATTATGAAAAAACCACCAATGTCAAAGGGTTTTAATTCTTGGCACTTAAATTTTGACCTAAAAATGAAGTTATCACTTCTTTTTTTCTTAACAGTGAGTTTTTTGATGCAGGCTAATTCCTATTCTCAAAAAACCAAAATTTCAATAGAAAAAGAAAATTCTACAGTACGAGAAGTTCTGGATGAAATCGAAAACATTAGCGAATTTAAATTTCTTTTTAATACCAAGGCAGTTGATTTAAATAGGCGGGTAACAATTAAACTTCATAAAGCACCCATCAATCAAATCTTGGATGATTTATTTAAAAATCAGAATATTTTATATGAAATAGATGACCGTAAAATACTACTTAAGAAGTTTAAAAAGGATAATAAGGTTAGAGATGAATCGCAAAAAGTTGAATTAAATCAGCGAATAGTCTCTGGTACCATTATGGATTCTGATGGCTTACCATTACCGGGAGCTAATATTGTGGAGAAAGGAACTATGAATGGGGTTACCGCAGATTTTGATGGTTATTTTTCAATAGATGTTTCAGATGAAAATGCAGTATTAATAATTTCTTATATAGGCTATGCCACCAAAGATGTGGAATTAAATGGACAGACCAATTTAAACATAATGTTGGAAGAGAGTGCTGCAGGTCTAGATGAAGTTATTGTTGTTGGCTACGGAGCGCAAAGAAAGAGTGATTTAACAGGATCTGTTGTCAGAGTTTCCCTGGCAGATAAGGAGAACCGTGGAAATACTAATATACTCCAAGCCCTTTCTGGTGCTGCTGCGGGTGTCAATATTCAAAATGCAAGTGTTGCAGGTGGGGAAGCTGATTTTTCTATTAGAGGTAAAACTTCATTATCGGCAAGCGATAGCCCGCTTATAGTATTAGATGGTATAATTTATAATGGCTCTATAACTGATATTAATACGAATGATGTTGAATCTATAGATATTCTTAAAGATGCCAGTGCAGCTGCTGTTTATGGTGCACGTTCAGCGAATGGTGTTGTAATTATCAGTACGAAAAAAGGGAGGTCTTCAGAACCTGTAATTTCTTTTAATATGTATAGTGGTGTTCAGGATATGACTAATAATCCCATGAAGGTTATGAATGCTGATCAATATGCTACCAGGCTAGTCGATTATTATTATCAGCAGGATTTATACAATTGGTATTATACCAACCCTACCAATAATGTTGGTAAACCCGTTCGACCTGATATTTCTAATCCTGAAATTGTAGCTTCAAGATTGAGAACAGAGGAAGAAAGGGCGAATTATCTTAATGGATTCGAAACGGATTGGGTAGATGCAGTTACCAGGTTTGCCACCACTCAGAATTATAGTTTGAGCGTTGCGCAACAAACAGAACGAAGTAATTATTTTATTTCTGGCTCATATACTAATGAAGAAGGTATTTTATTAAATGATAATTTTAAAAGGTTTACTCTTAGGTCAAATGTAGAGAGTAAAATAACCGATTGGCTTACTCTAGGATTGAATACTTCATATTCAAATCGAGATTATTCTGGATTAGAGGCTAATCTTTGGAACGCAAGAAGGGCAAGTCCACTGTCCGACAATAAGATTGGTTCCCCAGATTATGATATATATCTAACAGGGGAAGCTTACATGCCTTTTCCATTGAATAATTTGAATGTTAATAATAGTGACATTAGTAATAATCTTTTTATAGTGGGGCGTGCTAAGGTTACGGTGCCTTGGGTTGAAGGACTTGCTTATGAGCTAAATTATTCCAATACATTATCTACCCGTAATACTAATACGTTTTATCCAGCGAAAACTCCTGAAGGTTCAGTTAATAATGGACTTGCTATTAAGAATCCGTTTGAAGAAAAGGATTGGATAGTTAACAATATAATTTCTTACAACAGGTCATTTGGTGACCACAATGTTAGCGGTACTCTTTTATATAGTCAAGAGAACCGTCAAGCTAATAGTTCTATGATCACAAGCGAAGGTTTCGAAATTCCTGTGTTGGGTTATAATAGTTTAGAACTGGGTACAATCTTCACGTTAAATTCAGACGCATGGGAAGAAAATAGTATTTCTTATATGGCTCGTGCCTTTTACTCTTTCAAGAATCGTTACATGTTGACAGCAACGGTTAGACGTGATGGGTTTTCTGGTTTTGCAACCGATAATAAATTTGCAAATTTTCCTTCATTATCATTGGGATGGGTAGTTAGCGAAGAAGAGTTTATGGATAATTTTGAAAATGTATTCTTAAAGCTAAGAGCCTCTTATGGTAAAAATGGAAATCAAGGAATTGGACGATATTCTAGTTTTTCTAGAATGGCTACAACACCTTATGTTTCTGGTTCTTCAACCAATATTGGCATTATTCCAGAAGTTTTAGGAAATCCTAATCTCGGATGGGAAACTACTTCTTCTTTTAACTTAGGAATCGATTTTGGTTTCCTTAATGGAAAAATAAGTGGATCCATTGAGGGCTATATGTCTCAAACAACAGATGTTCTTGTAAACAGAGCGTTACCTCTTGCAAGTGGGTATGATAATCTTTGGGAAAATATTGGAGCTATTGACAACAAGGGTATTGAATTTCAATTGTCATCAGTCAATTTAGAGGGAGATAAATTCCGTTGGGGTTCGGACTTTGTATTTTCACTTAATAGAAATAAAATAGCAAAACTATATGGAGGTGAGAATGATGGAGATATTGGAAATGAGTGGTTTGTTGGAGAGTCAATTAATTCAATTTACGATTATGAGATGGCTGGAGGTGTTTGGACTGAAGAAGAACTATATAGTGGTAATATTTTGGATAACTGGTACCCAGGACAATTTCGATATGTTGACCAAAATGGAGATGGTGTGATAGAACCTAATGCCGATAGAAAAATTGTAGGAAATAGAGATCCTAATTATCGATTCAGTATCAACAATACTTTTTCATATGATAATCTTACACTTTCATTTTTATTAAATTCTATTCAGGGAGGTAATGGATACTATTTAATGGATAATTATTCTATTGTCAATGTTTCTGCAAATGCCGATGATGTATATAGAATTAATGCTTCCGCTGTTCAACAATATTGGACTCCGGAAAATGGAGTTAACAACGCCACTGGTGTGTATAATACACCGGTACAACATTCTGGAATTTATGAAAGCAGAAGTTTTGTAAGGTTACAGGACATATCTCTATCATATAAGTTTGATTCTGATTTTCTTGAAAAAATTAAAGTTGAAAATTTTCAAATTCAACTTTCTGCAAAAAATCTTTACACATGGACAAAATGGTCTGGATGGGATCCTGAAACGGCCGCCTACGATCCAAATGATGATCCATTTGATCTTAATGAAGGTCTGCCTTTAATGAGAAATGTAACCTTAGGTTTAAACATTACTTTATAGTCTTCAGAGCTTACTTAAAGTGTAATAAAAAAATAGAAATTATGATTTACAGTTATAAAATTAGTAGCAAGTTGGCACTTTTTACAATAGTTCTAACTACAGTATTAACCTCATGTAGCAGTGATGTCCTAGAAGAAACTCCTGAGGATTTTTTAGCTCCAAATAATGCTTTTGAAACCGTTCAAGGTATAAGGCAAGGAATTACAGGTCTACATGCTAGCGTTAGGCAATCTTGGTATAATGATCTTGAAAATCAGGATGCTTTCTCTATAATGTTGGGTAGTGTAGGTACAGATGTGGCATTCCATGGTGAAAATCCTGGAGGAAATATTAAGTTAGCAAATTATGAGGCAGAGATGACTTCTACGAATGCCCAGTTTACGTTTTTTTGGGAAGTAAGTTATAGGGTAATTCAACAATCTAACATACTTATCGATGCTATTAATAAAGCGGATGATGAAATATGGTTGGATGAAGGTGAGAAAAATACGTTTTTAGCCGAAGTTTTGTTTTTCAGGTCTTGGGTATACCGTTTTTTAGTGCCCTTGTATGGTGAGGTACCTCTTGTTACTGAACCTATAACTTTTGTGAAAACAGATTTTGAAAGAACACCTATTGAAGAAATTTATAATCAACTTGAAAAAGATTTAATTTTCGCTACTGAAAATTTGCCAAACCCTGGTTCTGAAGAAGGGCCAGAAAGGATAACACAAGGTGCTGCATTTCATGTTTTAAGTGAAGTATATCTTGGTCAGTCTAAATTTCAACTGGCTGTAGATGCGGCATCAAGCGCCATCGATGGTCCCTATGCCCTAATGACAGAACGTTTTGGGTCGACTATAGAAGCGTTTGGAAGCGGGGATGTATTTTTAGATCTCTTCGCCTATGGCAATCAATCCCCAGATGTTAATACTGAATCTTTATGGGTTATTCAATATGAGCCACTAATTACGGGAGGGTCAAGATTTCCGGGAGAAAGAGGTTGGGGTCCTGCTTATTTTAGAATGGGCAATACACCCGATGGTTTTACGGCATTCCGGGGTGAATTAGTAGATGGAAGTTATACAGGTTATTTGGATACTTTAGGTAGACCAGTAGCTTGGATTAAACCTACAAATTATATGGCTTATGATGTATGGGAAAACGATTGGGACAATGATATTAGAAATGCGGAACACAATATAAAAAGGAAATTTTATTTCGATAATCCTGAATCTTCATTTGATGGTCAAGAAGTTGATTTTAGTTTATATCCTAGTGGAAGTAGAGATGCTATTAGAGATACATGTCAGTACATTTATCCATATTTTCTGAAACATGCAGACCCATTAAACCATTTTGATGAACCAAATCGTTCAGGAGGTGGATATAATCATAAAGATGTGTACGCTATTCGTCTTGCTGAAACATATCTCTTGAGAGCTGAAGCTTATGTTGGCTTGGGTAATACAGCTCTTGCTGCAAACGATATAAATGCTTTAAGAAATCGTGCAAATGCTACACCCGTTGCTTCTGCAGATGTAAATATAGATTACATACTTGATGAAAGAGCAAGAGAGTTATATGGCGAAGAGTTTAGGCATATTACATTAAGAAGGATGGGGAAATTTTTGGAGAAGGTTCGTTTACATAATAACAATCCTATTTATCCAGCTTGTAATGTGCAAGATTATAATGTTTTGTTTCCAATTCCACAAAGTCAGATTGATTTAAATATCGATTTACAGTTCGAACAAAACCCGGGTTATTAGATAGCATTATCATTAGGGAACATGTTAAAACATTTGATCTACTTTTTCTAAAATGGACAGGTAGTTCAGTGTTTGATTTTGGGCTCAGAATACATTGACCAAGAATCTAATATTATATTATTATTCAACTTTTATATCTACTTCTTTAAGGTAAAAATATAGGTTGAATAACTCTGAATCTAGAAATTTAAATTCACAATCTTTATTTACAATTATAATGACAACAAGAAGAAATTTTATTACTAAAACAGTTTTAGGCTCTACTGCAGCAGTCTTAAGTAGTTCTGCTATGGCAATGCCCGCTAGTAGTTACAGGCGAATTGTAGGGTCTAATGATAGATTAAACGTTGCTATTGCAGGATTGGGACGCCGACTAGGAGCTTATTATGATCCAATTTCCAATAAAAAAGCAAATATCCAACTTCTGTATTTATGCGATGTAATGGAAAAGCAAAGGCTGTCAGGGTTGCAAAAATTTTCGAAATATATAAGTTATAAACCTAAACTTGAAAATGATATTCGCAATGTTATTGCTGATTCAAAAGTTGATATTTTGATTAATGCAACGCCAGATCATTGGCATGCACCTGGTACAATCATGGCCACGAAAGCAGGGAAACATGTTTACGTTGAAAAACCTGCTAGCCATAATATGTATGAGAATGAATTAATTGTAGAAGCCGCTACAAAATTTAACAAGATTGTACAGATGGGAGTCCAACAACGCTCATCAATTCATACAATTGAAATAATTAATGAAATTCATAATGGTATTATTGGAACGCCGTATAAAGCAGTTGCGTTTTATTCAAGTGCCAGGGGTGAAGTGCCAATTCAGAAAAAAACAGCAATACCTCAAGGTCTTGATTGGGATCTTTTCCAAGGTCCGGCACCACGACGTGATTACACTGAGGAAACTTGGGATTATAATTGGCATTGGTACGGTTGGGATTATGGAACTGCAGAATCTGGAAATAATGGGACTCATGAATTAGATGTTGCAAGATGGGCTTTACAGGTGAATTTTCCACAAAATGTGGAGGTCGAAGCACAGAAAAGACATTTCCAGAAAGATGGGTGGGAAATGTATGATACTATGGAGGCAACTTTCAAATTTTCTGGAGATAAGGTGATTCAATGGGACGGAAAAAGTAGAAATAGTTATAGTACGTATGGCTATGATAGAGGAACTATTATTTATGGTAGTGAGGGTTCTGTTTTTATAAATAGAAATATGTATAAACTTTTTGATAGAAGTGGTAAATTGATAAAAGAAAGTAATTCAACATCAAATGAAGCTGGAACCGCATTGGGTGGCGGTGGTGATATGTCAACCGCACATGTTATGAATTTCTTTGATAGTGTTCGAGGCAATTCACAACTTAATGCACCAATTTCAGATGGAAGTATTACTATGGCTATGGTTCACTATTCTAATATTGCTTATCGTATAGGCAAAGGTTTTGATGTTGATGAAAAAACCGGGCATATGTTTGATCGCGAAGCCATGAAGTTATGGGGTCGTGATTATGAAAATGGCTGGGAACCTAGGTTATAGATCAATTTTAAAATAAGTAATAAAATTTAATCATAAAATATGAAAACACGTAATTTAAAAATAAAAGGATATTTATTTAGTCTTTGCTTTGGTTTGCTATTGGGATTGGGAAACGTATGGGGTCAATCTGGGGAACCACTTTTTTCAGAAACACCCGGATTGGTATCTTATACACATCGTAAAAGTTTTGAAAAGAATGTGGCAGCCACATTAGATACAATTCAGTCTTTGGGGGTAACAGATATGGAATTCTCCAATTTATTTGGGACAAAACCAACTGACCTACGTCAAATGCTAGACATAAGAGGTATAAAATGCTCTTCTTATGGTGTAAGTTATGATGATTTAATCAATAATACCGATGAAGTTGGTCAAACTGCTAAAATTTTGGGAGCTTCATTTGTACGTGTAGCATGGATTCCTCATGAGGGTAAATTTAAATTGCAGGATGCAGAAAGAGCAGCTATGGATTTCAATAATGCAGGAAAGAAATTGAAAAAAAAATACGGTATTACTTTTTGTTATCATAATCATGGTTTTGAGTTTCAGACTCATAACGGGATTTCTTGGTTTGATTATCTAATGAATAATACTAATCCAAAGTATGTATCCTATGAAATGGATATTTTATGGACATTTCTACCTGGTGAAAATCCAGCTGAATTACTTCGAAAATATGGATCACGTTTTAAGCTAATGCACTTAAAAGATTTAAAAATAGGTGTGCCAAGTAATCATTTAGGTAAAACTTCAAGTGAGAACGATGTAGCTTTAGGAGAAGGACAGATTAATATACCAGAAGTTCTAAGAGCAGCAAAAGAAGTGGGTATTGAACATTATTATATTGAGGACGAAAGTTCACGAATTAATGTGCAAGTACCACAGTCTATAGCATATTTGAAAGGATTAAAGGATTGAATCGTTTTAGAAAAGTATCTATTCTTTTAAATAGAAAGGTTGTTGATTTATAAATGATTTTTATAATAAGAAAATTATAATAGGTAGATAATAAGTAATAATATAAGTTAGTTTGATTAGTTGCAAAAGGAACAATGGGGAGCTGTTGTTCCCTTTTGCTATTAATGTTCTAAGGTTTAACAATTTTTGAATATTATTAATTAACTTAAATGTTCTACTCTGTCTCAACTGATTTTTAATCATAAATACGACCCTTTTCATATTTCATTATCCATAAAAAAGGAACCAGTAAAAATGCTTAATGATTAATAGGTTTTCAGTTAATTTTTTATCTTCTAAAAAGTGAAATTAATAGAATACTACGTTTTAAGTAAATGAGTAAAATGTTGTAAGTGTCTTTATTTACCGATACAAAAATTAGCAAAAATATTCCCAAGCAATTCATCATTGGTTACTTGTCCTGTGATTTCTCCTAAATGGTAAAGC
>TARA_R110000868_G_scaffold60825_11_pt1 | contig 10197 bp, 9 predicted proteins | sample TARA_R110000868 | Tara Oceans TARA_R110000868 (sample SAMEA4397489) | marine metagenome | biome: Polar Biome; feature: [SRF] surface water layer (ENVO:00010504); material: water (ENVO:00002006), including particulate matter (ENVO:01000060) such as... | depth 5 m | reverse complement strand
TACGACCCAACACTAAATAGTAAAGGTAAAATTATTACTGCAGAGTCATTCAAAAAAATGGTTAATAACTTTAATAAAATAGATTTGTCAGAATCAGAAATTTTATCTATTCTTCAAGAAACTCAGAATCCTATAATGAAAAAATATGAGTTAATGGAAACGATACAAAATAATTTAATATCTGAAGCACAAATGAATGACAATGTAAGACAAAATTTTGAAAGTGGTAGTCATGACTACTCAGAAGTGATTAACACTGATTTAGCCAGAAATTTAGCTAATGAATCTTTCGAAGAAATAGCTCAAAAAATAAGAGAAAAAACTGGTAGAGATAATGTTACTATTAATGACATACAACGATTAATGGGGAACTCAATGATGGAAGCCGCAAAACAAGAGTATCAGTATGGTATTGAAAGGTTGGAACAAAAAGCTGTTGAGATGATTAAGAAACAATTCAGTATACCTAATGACGCTATAGATTTTGAAGCTACAATAACTGGGTTACCACCAAAAATGTTGGTTGGTAGGGATGTTTCACCACAAGAAGCTGAAAACTTATCTAGACAAACAGGGGTTAAAGTTGGTAAAATTAACCGTGCAGGTTTAAGAATGCAAAAAGGAACTAGTGAAGTACCACAGGGTAAGTCAGAGGATGAACTAAAACCTAAAATTAAAAGACGTAGGATAACCAACGCTATGATGCATGGGGCAGCTAGGAAATCACAAAACCTACACCACATGGATGACCAACTACGTCAAGAAAACCCACAGTTAGGTCAAAACTACGCTAATGTAATGGCCGCAAATGACGCATCTTATTGGTTATTAGATGATGACACCATTAGAGAACAAGGTCAACAAGGTATTCACGCTGGTAATGCTAGAATACAACTTTCTAGTGAGGCAGGTGGAAAACCAAAGGTTATCGCTCAAGGTATGATATTCCCAATATTACTACATGAACTAACTAAGGGTGTACTAGAGTTAATGTCATTATGGTCATTACCTAAAGATAGGGATGTTAGACAATATGTTTTAGATAAAACAGATAATTTAGAGTCTGAAACAAACGACATTAGATTAGGCCCAATTATTTGGACTAAATTTGTTGAGCAAATACCATTTGACAATCAAGAGGTTATATCTTTAACATGGAATATGTTACAAGAATTATCTGACCACGATTTTAATGGTATTATCGATGGTTTATTAAGTAATAGTACGGATGCACAAACAAAGATTAATAGATTAGCACAGGAAGCTTTAGAAGAATTACAAAAAGAAGCTTCAGATGATGCTCTTGGTGGTTATGATGATAGTCCGGAACAAGAGGGGGATAATGATAACGATGATAATAACGATGATGATGTGTTAACACCACCCGAAGAACCAGAAGGTCAAGATGTCAACCCAACACCCAATACTGAAGAACCTGAAGAGGTTGATTATAACGATTTAAGTACTAGAGAATTACAGGACTCCCTTGATGACGCTTTAGATTCTGGTGATATGGAATTGGTTAGGTACATAGGTTCAATACTTAACTCAAGATAAACGGATTAGGACCGTTATAGTCTACGGACTATTAAAACTCATCCAGTGTCGCTACAGGGTGGGTTTTACTTTGCCTAGTGATATTTATAGCCATGGGATTATCAAAAGCACAAATGTTATATGAAATAGGTAAATGTATAAAAGACCCTATACATGCCGTAGAAAACTACTTAGAGACCGAGGATAGGACACAAAATGGGATTGTACCTTTCAAATTATTCCCAAGACAAAAAGAGTTAATTAACGCTTATATAAACAATCATCACAATATTGTGATGAAACCAAGACAAGCCGGCATAACAACAACAACCGCAGCTTATCTATCTGTATTAACTGCTTTAGCTTCAAATAAAAGTACACAAAAAATACTTATTGCTGCAAATAAACAAGAAACAGCCAAAGAGTTTCTTAAAAAAGTTAAAGATTTTACATCACAATTACCAGATTGGATGGATGTTTTTAGGCCTGCTGGTTCTAGTGGGTGGTTTGATAGTGAGAAGAACTCTAGTTCACATTATAAATTATGGAATGGTTCTGAAGTGAAAGCTGTTGCATCATCAAAAGATGCTTTAAGAGGGTACACCCCATCAGTTATAGTTGTGGATGAGGCGGCATTTATTGAGGGTAATAAAGGTGAGGAGTTTTATACTGCAGCACAACCATCACTTTCTACGGGTGGTAGGTCAATATTAATATCTACACCAAATGGACATGACCCACTATACCATAAAGCATATATAAATGCTGAATCAGGTGACAATAATTTTAATATTGTTGAGATGAGGTGGTATGAAGACCCTAGATACAATAAAGGTATGACATGGGTTAAGAAGGAAAGAAGTAAAGATGGTGATGAGAGTATAGAAACAAAAAAGGAGTCCGACCCTGATATGTGGGGTAGCTTAATAGAAGGTGGATGGGAACCAACATCAGAATGGTTTGAGAATATGTGTGCACAACTAAACCACAACCCTAGGTCAATAGCTCAAGAATTACTTTGTTCATTTTTAGGTTCTGGTGATAAAGTTATTGATGACAAACATGTACAAAGACAAAAGAAAGAAAATGTAATAGACCCAATTAGAAAAGAGTGGATGGACGGTAATATGTGGATATGGGAAGACCCAATAAAGGACCATCAATATATATTAGCTGCCGACCCTTCATCTGGTTCTGCTGATGATTTTGCTGGAATTTGTATTTGGGATTATACTACTGGTAATCAGGTTGCGGAGTATCACGGTAAAGTTGCTCCAGATGTGTTAGGTGAGATATGTTTTCATTATGGACAATCGTATAACGCGTTTATTGTGGTTGATATAACTGGTGGGTGGGGTGCCTCTGTTGTTTTACGTTTGATTGAGATGGGTTACGCCAAAAAATCACTTTACTATGACATAACTGTCGGTATTGATGCTTTAGAGAATAATAGAGCTTTACAAAAATTCATGAGTAATGGTAAATTACCAGGACTTAATTTTCAAAAAAATAGAAATACAATAGTTTCCAAGTTAGAGGAGGGTATAAGGGTAGACTCATTTAAGGTTAGGTCTATTAGAGCCTTGAATGAGATGGATACGTTTGTTTTTAAGAATGGAAGAGCAGACCACATGAAAGGTTATCATGACGACCTTTTAATGCCAATAGGTATGTGTATTTTTGTGGCTAGTACATCATTTAAAGATTTAGAAAAATCAAAAGGGCAAGCTAAAGCAATGTTAAATAGTTGGTCAATACAGACAACAACTAGTGATAATGTTAGTGGTTTGAGTGAGGTTGTTGGTGGTGGTTTTTATACTGATAATATTAATAGAGACACACAGAGTGTGGAGAACACTAAAGAATACTCTTGGCTATTTGGTGGTTTACCTGGACATAAAAAATAACACACTTTTATTATAAATAATATCATTCACATTGATAAAGTGTAGATTATCATTATTAATGATATTTATAATAAGATTAAGAATAAAAAATTAAAATGGCAAACGAAGATAAAAATTTAACTGTATACCAAAAATTATTTTATTTATTTGGACAACCTGGTGGACCAAAAAATAACACAACTAATAGTGAATACACGTTAACAGATAATGATTTAATTGTAACTAAATCTAAACAAGAGTTCCAAAAAGAGAAACTACAGTTACAACAACAAAAATATTTAGAAAGTCAATGGGCAAAAGTTGACAATGAGTTATATCAAAAATCTGTTTTTTATGAAACATCTAGGTTAGCCTCATATATGGACTACGAAGCTATGGAATTCACACCAGAAATAGCTGTAGCTTTAGATATCATGTCTGAAGAAAGTTGCACTTTAAGTGAAAAAGGTCAAGTAATGTCAATATATTCCGACTCTTCTAGGATTAAAAAGGTTTTGGAGGATTTATTCTTTAATGTAATTGACATACATTCTAATCTATCCATGTGGACTAGGAATACTTGTAAGTATGGTGACAATTTTGTTTATTTAAAAATAGATTATAAAGATGGTATTATTGGAGCTAGCCAATTAACTAATATAGACATAGAAAGAAAAGAATCTGGATTATTCCCAGCTCAAGAATCTATGGAAAATGAAGATGATAGCAAAAAAAGAGAAGTAACTTTTGTATGGAAAGATAGGACGTTGGAGTTTAACGCTTGGGAAATCGCTCATTTTAGATTATTAGGTGACGATAGAAAGATACCCTACGGAACATCGGTACTGGAGAAGGTTAGACGTATATGGAAACAACTACTTTTAGCTGAAGACGCTATGTTAGTTTACCGTGTTACAAGAGCACCTGAAAGAAGAGTGTTTAAAGTTTATGTTGGTAACATAGATGATGAGGATGTAGAAGCTTATGTTCAAAAAGTAGCTAATAAATTTAAAAGAGTTCAAACAACAGATTCACAAACAGGACAATCAGATATTAGGTATAACACCTTAGCTGTAGACCAAGACTATTTCGTACCGGTTAGAGACCCAAATGCCTCTATGCCGATAGAGACTTTACCTGGGGCGTCAAACTTAGACCAAATAGCGGATATACAGTTTATCCAAAGGAAAATGGTTACAGCTTTAAGAGTACCAAAAACATTCTTAGGTTTTGAGGAACCAACTGGGGAAGGTAAAAATCTAGCTCTAATGGATATTAGGTTTGCTAGAACTATTAATAGAATACAGCAAGCTATGATTCAAGAGTTAAATAAAATAGCGATTATACATTTATATATTTTAGGTTTCCACGATGAGTTAAATAACTTTAAATTGTCACTAAATAATCCATCAACACAAGGTGAGATGTTAAAAGTTGAGCAATGGAAAGAAAAAGTATTACTATATAAAGATTTAGTTGCTGGAGTTGATGGCGGTATAGCACCGACATCACATACTTGGGCTAAGAAAAATATATTCAATTGGTCATCTGATGAAATATTAGAGGATTTGGAACAACAAAGATTAGAAAAGGCAGCTTCAGCTGAACTAGAACAAACTGCTAGTGTTATTAAAACTACTGGATTCTTTAAAAAGATAGATAAATTATACGGTGAACTACCAATGGACCAAGGTGATTCGACAGAGGGTGATTCTGGTGGTGGTGGTTTCGGTGATGATGGTGCTGATACTGGCGGTGGTTTCGGTGATGATTCCGGAGGTGGTTTCGGTGATGATTCCGGAGGTGGTTTCGGTGATGCTGGTGGTGATGCTGGTGGGTTTGGTGAAAGTTTTAGGGGTGATGAAGATATTATAAATAGGTTACTATTAGAAGGTAAAAAGAAAAATCAAGATATATCTTTGATGACAAAAGGTATAGATTCACTAATTAATGGTGAAGATAGTGAAACACTTACTGATTAGGGCATATTTATTTTAAAAATAATACTATGAACTTTGGTACATTGAAAGATATATTTTTAGAAAAATTAATAGAGTCTTATACTTCCGATAATAAGATAGGTAAAACCTTATATAAAAATTTTATAAACATATTAAAAGAAAACGAAACATTAAAAACTGCTTTCATAGTTTTTAAGAATATAGAGAATAAAACAGTTATAAGTGAAACAATAGCTAATAATTATTTAAAAGAAAATATTTCTTTTTTAGAAAATTTTAGAGGAGAAAATTCACTAAAAGAACAATCAAAAAAATTGGTTAGTATACTAGAAAAAAATAAAATCGATTTAAGTGGTTTTAAAACTAAAGAAATACATAAATCTTTAGAAGATTTAATCACCACAAAAAAATCTATAACTACAATAGACAAAATACAAGAATCTAAGAATACTATAGTGTCTTGGTTATTATCTGATAAGGTAAAGATAGATGAGGCTGATGATAAAAAATATGTTAGAGACAACATAGACCCTAATAAATTTTTAGAAGTAGCTATAAATAAATTTAATGAAAAATATAAAGACTCATTAACCGAAGAGGAAAAAAATATATTAAAAATTCTACGTAGTAATAGTGATGTTAAAATTAAAGGATTAGTGTCTAATTTAATTAAAGAAACCATAAAAATTATTAATGACCATTTAATTAATAGTGGTGAGAATATTAACATTAAGAAAAAACTTTTGGAGGTTAAGGATGTTATTTACAATATGTCTGAAAATGATGGTAATTATAGTGAGAAAGCATTAAAGTTGTATGAACTTAAAAAAAATATAATGTAAGAATATGAATATGAGTGTTATAGAGTTAGTTACCCCAATAGTTACAGCTTCTGTCGGTATAGTCGGTACATTAGTCGCGATTAAATATAGACATAAGTTATCACAAAAACGTTTAAAAGAAGAACACATATGCCCTATCAGTGAATGCATTACTGAAGATACTCTCATTATGTCAAAACTGAAAGATGTATTAAATGATATAAGTGCTGATAGGATATGTATATTTTCATTTCATAATGGAGGACACTACTATTCAGGTAAATCAATGCAAAAAATGTCAATGTCTTATGAACAGACAGACAATGGTATTTCTAGTATTCAATTAGATAAACAAAATATACCAGTATCTGCATGTTTAACTACTGTAAAACCTACTATAGAGAATGGAGCGTTTAATTTTTATGATACTCAAGCATATCCAGAAGGTTTATGTAAGTATTATTTATTAAAAGATGGTGTAAAATCAACATTCCATTGGCCAATATTTGACTTATATGATAATGCAATTGGCATTGTTAGGATTGATTACGTTAAAAGAAAAACTGGATTAAGTGATGAGGATGCAGAAAAGTTACTAACACTATCAAAACAGTTGCCAGGATATTTAATCAGTCCACAAAAATAATAAATTAAAAGTTTTATAATTATGTTAAGGGATATGTTAAAAGAAAAAGGAAAATGGTCACAGGGTAGAGTATACCTACTAGTTTCAGTTATAGTTTATTATATAACATTAGGTGTTCTTATGTTTGCTGGAATACACACATCTAAAGGTGGTGATGGTTTAGATATGGATAAATTTGAAATCATAGTAGAAGCACTTAAATACGCGATGGTGTTATTTGGTGGTTACGTTTTTGGTGGTAAGTTTATTGATGTGATTAAAGTTATCGGTGGGAGTAAAAAAGAACCACCAAAAAAAGAAATACTATAAAGAAAAAGCCTCCAAACTAAGGGGGCTTTTTTTTGTTAATAACATTTAGTATATTTAATAAACAAATAACAATAATGAAAAAAATAATAAATGAAAAAAGTTTTTTTAGAATACGTTTGGTTGGACGGAAATCAACCACAACAATTAAGAAGTAAAACTAAAGTGGTGGATGGTTTATTATCAGTTAGTAAACAAAATAAAGGGGTTTGGTCATTCCCAAAATGGTCTTTTGATGGTAGTTCAACAAAACAAGCTAAATCTGGTAAAGGTGAAAATACTGACTGTATTTTAAAACCTATATTTTCTTGTAATGACCCATTTAGAGATGGTAACCATAACATAGTCTTTTGTGAAGTTTTAAATCCAGACGGAACCATACACCCAACAAATAAAAGAGGTAAATTAAAGAGTTTTATTAAAGAGAATAAAGTGATGGACTCTAAAACCGATTTAGAAAATGCTAATTGGTTTGGTTGGGAACAGGAGTATACATTGACAACAAAACCTGACTTTAAAGATGGTGAAGGTTTACCACTTGGGCATAGACCTAATAGTGAACCTAGACCACAGGGTGATTACTATTGTGGTGTTGGAGCGGACAATATAACAGGTAGGAGAATAGTGGAAGAACATTTAGAAAAGTGTGTTGAAGCGGGTTTAGATATTTCAGGTATTAACGCTGAAGTTATGTTAGGTCAATGGGAATATCAGATAGGACCTGTAACAACCTTAGAAGGTTCAGACCAACTATGGATTTCTAGGTATATTTTACAAAGAGTAGCTGAAGAAAATGGTGTTAAAATATCGTTTCACCCAAAACCAAAACCTGGTGATTGGAACGGTAGTGGCTGTCATGTTAATTTTTCTACCCCTGAAATGAGAAAAGATGGTGGGCTTGATTTAATTATAGAGGCGGTAGAAAAATTATCTTTAACACATAAAGAACATATGAGTGTGTATGGTTTGCATAATGAAAAACGTATGACAGGTCAACATGAAACTTCTAGTATTGAAGACTTTAGTTATGGGTATAGTACACGGGATACTAGTGTTAGAATCCCAGCTCAATCAAGTATAGATGGTAAAGGATATTTTGAAGACCGTAGACCGGCTTCTAATTGTGACCCATATAGTGTGTCATTACGTATGTTAAAAACTATATATAACGAGGTTGAAACACCTATGGAAGTTAATGAATTAATAAATGAAAAGGGGTAAAGAAATGAAAATAGAAACAATTCACCAATACAATGTGATTTCAGGTACGGTAGATAATAAAAACCCAAAGTCCATATACATCCAAATATCAGCTTGGGGTAAACCAAAAGGGGATATGATTGATGATTACGAGCTAATTATGAAAAGAAAAGCTAAAAGAATTAAAAGAAAATTATTTGAGGTATTAGATGACAATACTTTTTATAAATCTAAATCAATAGTTGATTTTAATATGGCTTCATCTGGTGTAAATTTTAATAAAAAAAGTTTTATGTCTGTTGAAATGACTCTTTTTAAAAGAGAACCATTGTCACCAATAAACTCTGAAAAAATGAAACCAATTTTGGAGGGGATATCTAAAAAAATAATTAATGATGTTTTTGAAACTGATGAGACTTTTAAATTTTATAAAAAAAAGTAACAAGAGTAAAACCGAAAAAGAAAGGTTTGATTTAGACATGAAGAAAAGGTGGTTGGATGGTGAAGGTCCACAAACCGATTAATTAAGGGGAGCAATGCTCCCCTTTTTTATTTATAAGAATGAAATAACTGATTTTAACGCATATTTATATTAAAAGTATTAAATATGAAAATATTAAAACCAAATGAAGAGGGTTATGGGTATATCGTTGAGTACGACTCTGGCTTTGTGTCTTCTGAATTAACCTGTCAGGATGGTGTTTGTTCAAACGCTAATTTAATTAGAGAATTTAAGTCAGGCATTAATTTAGGTCAAGATGGTGCTTTACCAGATAAAATAGAAATATATGCCGTATTACAAAAATGGGGTGTTGAGAATAAAAACGGTAGGGTTTACACAGAAGAAATATTAAAAAGAGAGGCCAAAAGATATCAAGAATTTATTGATATGGGGACTTCTTTGGGTGAATTAAACCACCCCGAGTCATCAATTATTGATGCTGACAGAGTATCACATATGATTACTGAGATATGGTGGGAAGGTAGAACGTTAATGGGTAAAATGGAGTTAGATACAACCCCAGGTTATCTTAAAGCTGGTATTATATCTTCTGTTGGTGATAAAGTTCTTAATATGATTAGAAAAGGGTGGACCGTTGGTATATCCTCAAGAGGTGTAGGTTCACTTAAAAATGAAGGTGGTAAGAATATTGTACAAGATGATTTTGAACTAATCTGTTGGGACATAGTGACTTCACCGTCAACACCTGGTTCTTGGATTTCCACAAGTCAAGAAGATTTAAAACAGTATTCCGAGTCAACAAAAAATCAAAACAATTTAATATCTGAAAATAACCCAAGTCTAATAGATAGTTTAAATAAATTTTTATTGTAATGAAAAAAGTAATTAAACTAAAGGAATCTGATATTGAACGATTGGTTAAGCGTATTATCAAAGAAGATGAAGGTGAGATGTGGATGAAAAATACCTATAATCAAGATTTTCACACACAAGAAGAAATGAATCGTGTGTGGGAAGATTTAAATGAGTTAAATGATGACGAAGTTTTTGATTTCATGGAATTAACTTTTAACGAAGAAAAAATGAGTGTTGAGGATTTTGTTAATAACCTACCGACACGATTTGTTTATGATTATGATTACCTTGTTTCTGTTTTGAAACAAATACAAAAAGATGGGATATGAAAAAATTTAAATTAAACGAAAGAACTCTAGAAAGTTTAGTCAAACAAGTGGTTAGAAAAGAAAAGTTACAAAAGTTAAATGAAGATAGGACTGACTTTGAGATGAGTGGTTCTAGGAGTGTTGACGATTATGTACCGACACCAAGAGAAAAAGATGTTTCCTCTATGTTTGGTAAATACTCTGATGATGTTCCG
>TARA_R110000868_G_scaffold100637_1_pt1 | contig 10198 bp, 13 predicted proteins | sample TARA_R110000868 | Tara Oceans TARA_R110000868 (sample SAMEA4397489) | marine metagenome | biome: Polar Biome; feature: [SRF] surface water layer (ENVO:00010504); material: water (ENVO:00002006), including particulate matter (ENVO:01000060) such as... | depth 5 m | reverse complement strand
TTCGGATGCCGGGATCGACGTGGTGTCTTCGGAATATGCGACGCTGGCCGCGGAGGATACGGCGCTGGAAAATCTGGCGAATCGCGTGTCCAATCAGATTGTGACCCGGCTTTCTCTGTTCGCCCGGACCGAGGCCAACACGTCACCGGAACCATGAAGGTCAAGCCGGAAGACATTGTCAGGCGCTACCACAGCGCTCCCGCTGCATCGCGATTGATCCTGTTGTGCGGCCCCAATGTCACCCGTTGCCAGGCGCTGGTCGAAGAACTGGTGCAGCCTCTGGCGCAATCGGCGGAACGGGTTGATATGACCATCTCCGATATCAGCGACCGACCGGGTCGGCTGAACGACGAAGCCAATTCTGCCTCGCTGTTCGGCGACAAGCGCTTCATCGTGTTGCGATTGAACAGCGGCGAAGCGGTCCGCGCTACGGCGGCGATTGAAAATCTGCTGGCGAGCGAGACCAGTGGCGATCCCGTGTTTGTCGTTGCGCCCGGCATGGGTGACAAGACCGCGCTGGCAAAAACCATCATCAAGGCACCGGATGCGTTGATCGCAACCTGTTATGAAACGACGCCTGAACAGGCGACGGCGGCGATCATGACCATGGCCAAGCACGAGGGGCTTCGGCTGAGCCGGGAAATGGCGCAGGAAATCGCCATTCTGACCAGCAATGATCTGGTGCTGGCCCGCATGGAAGTCGAGAAGATTGCGCTGTATCTCGATGCCACACCCGATAATCCGCAGGCACCGGAGGCCGATATTCTGCTGTTGCTCGGTGCAGAGAATGACGAAGAGGATATCAACCTGCTGATCCATGCCGCGCTCAATGGCGATGCCACCCGGTTGGCACAGGAAATCGCCGACGCGCGTGCGCAGGGGATCAGCGAGATTGGCCTGATCCGGATCATGCTCCGTCATCTGACCAAGCTCGCGGAGCTGCGCAGCAAAGTCGACAAGGGCGGCAATGTCGATTCCGTTGCCGGACATCCCAGCGTCTTTTTCAAGGAACAGAAACATTTCAAGCGGCAGCTGCGAATCTGGTCGTCGGCCCATATCGCTCGCCTGATCGAGCGAATCTTGCAGCTGGAGATCGCGATGAAAAGCAGTGGTCAGCCAGACCAGGTGCTGCTCGAGGAAGAATTATTATTGATCGCCCGCAAGGCGGCGAGCAGCCGCTAGCTCACTCATAGTCGGCGGTGATCGCAATCCGGCCGCGAAACTGGCCGCTGGCGTCACCGCGAACGCGCAACTGACCGCCAAAGGCAAAGGTCAGCCGCCCGGTCTGGTCCAGTCTGGCCAGTTCCGGCAGATTGGTTTCGAGCTTTTCCAGCTCCGCTGTCGAACCATTGGGTGCGCTCAGCTGAATCCGTTCTGGCAGGAAGATTCTTACGGTGCGGCCCGGCTCGCCGGTCAGTCGCCCTTCGCCGTGCAGCGCCATCCCGCCGAGATTGGCAATGCTGCCTCGAATCTGACGGTTACCGGACATCGGATCGATGCTGACCACGCCACCGCTGTTGCCGAGCACGGCCAGGCGCGAGAAATCCAGGTCGGTGGTAATTTCAATCTGCAACGGAATTTCCGACTTTCCGGAAGTCGTTTTGGCAAGGCCGAACGGTTCGGGGCTGGTCGCACACAGGCGGCATTGGGCATGCAAAACCTCTGGCAGAAATGCCAGGGATACGGTCATGAATGCTCCGATCAGCAAGGATTTTGCCACCATGTTCATAGTCGCACATCATGGCGATCTATGCCTAATATCCGGTTAAGCACCACGTTTGACCGGAATGATTCTCTTCGCCAGACCGCTTGACCGGCTGCCTGCAAGCGCCCATTTAACAAAAATGGAAAAAACAATATTGAGCGACGAAGAATGGCGGCAACAGCTGTCTCCGGAACAATTTCATGTGCTGCGCGAAGCGGGTACCGAGCGGCCGTTCACCGGCGCGCTGAACACCGAATATCGCGAGGGTGAATTTTTCTGCGCCGGTTGCGGCAGTAAATTGTTTGAATCGAACAGCAAGTTTGACAGCGGCTGCGGCTGGCCAAGCTTCGACGCACCTGCCGATTCAGAAGCGGTCACCGAGATCGAAGACAATAGCCTCGGCATGCGTCGGGTCGAGATTCGCTGTGCGACCTGCGATGGCCATCTTGGCCATGTTTTCCCCGATGGCCCGACCGAAACCGGCCTGCGCTATTGCATGAACAGCGCCGCAATGGCGTTCGAACCCAAGCCAGAGTGATTTTCCCGTGCTTCCCCGTTCAGCCTGCAGTAAGGGGCCAACACGCTAGAAAATCGTAAGTTACGTATATAATTGGGTGGATCAATATGGCGCGGGCCAATAAACGCAATGATAAGCAAGGGCCAGTGCGCAAATGGCTGTGGCGGCTGGCCAAGACCGGCCTGGTTGTCGGTTTACTCGGTGCGATTGCCCTGGTGGTTGCGGTATTGGTGGTCCGTTCCTCCCTGCCCGGCTTCGAGGATCTGAAGTCTTCCCCCAATGGCCAGATGATCCGGGTGCTGGATGTGAACGGCAAAGAGCTGTTCTCGATGGGCCCGAGCTATGGCGAGTGGCTGCAATATGCAGATATTCCGGACGTCATGAAAGCCGCCATGGTTGCCGTCGAGGACCGGCGCTACGAGAGCCATCTGGGCGTGGATCCGATCGGCATCGCCCGATCGTTGCAGGTCCGGATGCAGCGCGGCCATTGGGCCCAGGGCGGGTCGACCATCACCCAGCAGCTGGCCCGGAACGTGTTTCTGAATAATGACCGGACCTTTGGCCGGAAAGGCCGGGAGATATTGCTGGCGCTGGCAATGGAACGAAAATTTTCCAAGGAACAGATTCTCGAGCTTTATCTGAACAAGGTTTATTACGGCGGCGGCGCCTATGGCATTGATGCCGCGTCTCGCCGCTTCTTCGCCCATGGTGCCAGAGATCTCAAGCTGGCCGAAGCAGCGATCATCGCCGGTCTGGTCAAGGCGCCGTCGCGTTACTCGCCGACCGCCGACGCGACAGCGGCAATCGGGCGGGCAACGGTGGTTCTGGAAGTGATGCAGGATGCTGGTGCCATTTCTGCCGACGAAGCGGCGAATGCCAATCCCGCCGCAGTAAAGCTGGCTCCCGAACCCCGGCAGAACAGCGTGCGCTATTTTACCGACTGGGCGTTGCCGCAACTGGACCTGCTGATCGACGAAACCGTAGAGCCAATCGAAGTCTGGACAACTCTGGATCTCGACATGCAGCGTACCGCTACGGCGGCGATTCAGGCGAACGTGCCGGCCGGAGCGCAAGGTGCATTGGTGGCGATCGACCGCGACGGAGCTGTGCGCGCGATGGTCGGCGGAACCGATTATGTCACTTCCAACTATAACCGCGCCACCCAGGCGGTCCGCCAGCCGGGCTCGGCCTGGAAAGTATTCGTCTATATGGCGGCGCTGGAAGCCGGCTATACGCCCGATGACAAGGTAACCGACGAGCCAATTACGATTGGCAACTGGACACCCCGCAACAGCGGTGATCGCTATGCCGGAGAAATCGATGTCCGCACAGCGTTCGCTTTTTCCAAAAACACCGTCGCGGCGGCGATCGGCAATGATATCGGGACGTCCTCTATTGCCAATATGGCGCGCCGTTTTGGCATCACCACTCCGATTGATACCAATCCGTCGATGGTGCTCGGCACCTCCGATGTACGGGTGCTCGACATGACCCGCGCCTTTGCATCGATCAGCGCAAAGGGCGTCGCGATCACGCCGTTCGGCATCACCAAGGTGCAAACGATGAAGGGCGATGTCCTGTATCAGAGCAAATTTGACGGCAGCCGCGTGCTTGTGGATCCGTGGGTGGCCGCTGGCATTACCGACCTGATGCAGACCGCCGTCAACACCGGCACCGGACGGGCAGCCCAGATCGGCAGACCGGTGGCCGGCAAGACCGGGACCACCAGCAGCAACAAGGATGGCTGGTTCCTGGGATTCTCGAGTGGTTTGACCACGGGAGTCTGGATGGGCCGCGATGATGCAAAACCGGTGGGCGGACTGCAGGGGGGACGGGCTCCGGCCGCTGCCTTCGCTCAGTTCATGAAAGCGGCAGTTGCCAATCGCAAGGTCGAGAAATTCGATACCGAGCTGGTCTTGCCGGAATGGCAGCTAGAGCCGGACGAGGGCGAAATTTTCGGAGCACCCGAAGACGGTATTTACGTCGACGAAAATGGCATGCCGATCGAAACCGGTCGCGGCGTCGAATATGATCTGGAAGGCGGCGAGGCCGCCGATAGTCCCCGGCTGGACCAGGACTGGATTGACTCGGTACTCGGTCGCGGCGGCGATCCGGCTCCCCGCAAACCGGATGCGGCGAAAAAGCCCGAACCGGCGCCGGTCAAGAAACCGAAACCACAACCACCGCAAAATCAGCCCGAATCGCTGATCCCCGAAGCGGCCCGGATAGAACCGCAATAGCGATCCGGGTCAATCGGCCGGCAGCGGTTGCCGCTCGACACCCACCATATGCAGACCGCGGCCGTGATCCTTGAGCCAGCGGTCGGCGACCCGGCGATCCGATTCATATATCTGGTCGAGCAAAGCGTAGAATCGCCGACTATGATCCATATGTCTGAGATGGGCCACTTCATGCGCCACCACCGACCGGCGCACATGCGGTGGTGCCATGACCAGCCGCCAGTTCAACCGGATCGACTGGCGACCGGAGCAGCTGCCCCAGCGCCGCCGCGCATCGCCAACCGCGAGCCTTGGCAAATCCGTACCGGCTTCCGTGCAATAAAATTGGAGATCTTCGGCAAAAATCATGCGGGCCTGGGTCCTGAGCCAGCGAAGGATGCGGGCCTCGACATGTTCAGCGGGTCCGCCGAGCCGGATTTCGTCTTCCACGAGCAGCGGTGAGCGCGCAAATTCCGGGGACCATCTGATGATATACGGCTCCCCCAGAAACGCGATCTGTGAGCCATGCTCGACCGGAACCGGGGGCACGGCTTCGGCAAAGCGAGCGTTGAGCCAGTCGGATTTCGATTGGGCGAAGCGCAGCGCCTGTTGTTCCGAAGCATAAGCCGGCACGGTAAGGCGGACGACGCCTTTGACCGTATCTGCCGAAACAATGATCGACCGGGCCTGCTTCGATCGCCGCAACTGGAGCGGATAGCTGACCCCGTCGAGGTTGATGGCGAGCGCCTCGGAACGGGCTGAGCTAAAAAGGCGCATCGATGATATGCTGTTCTAGCGGCCCGGCCTTGCTTTCCGGTATGACCTTGCCGCGGATCGACTTGCCAGCCGCATGGATCGATTCACGGTCACCGGAGACCAGATAATGCCAGGAAGGCAAGGGCAGGCCACGCGCCCGCAATTTATAGGTGCAACTGTCCGGCAGCCAGTCAAACTCCTCCAGCTTGTTCCGGGTCAGCCGCACACAATCGGGGACATGAAACTTGCGGTGGCGATAATCGCTGCACTGTGCGCTCTGAAGGTCGAGCAATTTGCAGGCGATATTGGTCATGTAGATCTGACCGTCATCTTCATCCTCTGCTTTCAGCAAACAGCATTTGCCGCAGCCGTCGCACAAGGCTTCCCACTGCCCGCGATCCAGCGATTCGAGCGGCGCTTCCCAGAACGGCTGAGTGGAACCTATCGCACCCATCGGTTAATGTCGTCCGCGACCTGCTGAGGGGTGCCATCAAAGGGCAGCAGCGCCAGCGGCTCTCCTTCCGGTCCGAACAAATAGGCCTGCCGGCTATGGTCCACCAGATATTCGCTCGATCCCTCGTCCTTGCGAACATCATAAATGATCAGATATTTTTTGGCGACAGCGGCGATTTCCTCGGGCGTGCCGGTCAGACCGATCAGCCGCGGATGGAAAGCGGCCACATATTGTTTCAACACGGCGGGTGTGTCGCGCCCGGGATCGACCGATATGAAAATCGGCTGGATTTTGTCGCTCAGGGCGGGATTCTCTTTTTCGGCCTGCTTCAATCCGAGCATGATATTGGCCAGATCGACCGGACACACGTCCGGGCAATAGCTGTAGCCAAAATACATGATGCGATATTTGCCCTTGAACTGTGTGTCAGAGGTTTTGCCTCCATCCTGGTTGGTCAGGGTGAAAGAGCCACCGATCTTTGCCCCCGCAAGCGGCGGTTCTCCATTGGCGGAAACGCTGCCGTCCGGTGCAGGATTGCAGGCAGCCATCAGCGTCAGCAGCCCGGCGACCAGGATCATTTTTACTTTGTTGGTGATATTGTTCATTACGCGGCCAGACATGGTCTGCTAGTTGATCAATTTCAACAGATAATTGATAAGCGGCGCAGACAGCAGATATCGGGAAAGACTCGCCGGTTAATGAAATGGGGCTAAAAATGTTCAGTAAAGATTCTTCAGGCGCACGCGCGAGCGGCAGGTTTCTCTTTTTCCTGCGCTATGTGTGGATCGCTGTGGCAGCAATTTCCTTTTCGGTCCCGGCCGCAGCGCAATTTTCGGACAGCTATAATTTTCTGAAAGCCGTCAAGGACCGTGATGGCGAAGAAGCCACTAAATTTCTCAGCCAGCCCGGATCGGTAATCGTCAATACGCGCGACCGCACGACCGGTGAGACCGCCTTGCATATCGTTGTGGAGCGGCGCGACATAATCTGGGTCGGTTTCCTGCTGCAAAAAGGCGCCAATCCCAATATCCGGGACAAAGCGGGCATGACCCCGCTGATGCTCGCCACCCAGCTTAAATTTTTGGACGGCGCCAAAACCCTTCTCGCCAATAAAGCGGACGTGGATGAAACGAATAATCATGGCGAGACCGCGCTCATCCTGGCGGTCCATCTGCCTGATGTGGAACTGGTTCGCCTGCTTCTGGCAAATGGTGCAGACCCGGACCGGACCGATACGCAAGCCGGCCTGTCGGCGCGCGATTATGCAACGCGGGATCGCCGGGCCGCGAGCATATTGGCGGAGATTGAAAAGTCCGACGCCGACAAGAAACCGGAAACCACGGAAAGATTCTTCGGGCCGCAAGGCTGATCCGCGATTATCGGTAGCCCAGCTCGTCCGGTCCTGACTCAGGACTGATCCAGCCGCTGGAGACTGCGGCGCGCTGCATGGCTCGCCGGGCCAGCCGCATGGTCTCCGTCTTGCGCCGCGCCGGAGCGAGCGCGTTGGTCGCAGCCGGACGCACCATTTCCGCATCATAAGCATCGGCGATGATCAGTCCGGTGCGTTCGGGCAGAAAATCCGGTCCATGGACCGGCGAAGCGTCAAAACCGCTCGGCAAAGCCCAGTAGAACCGGTCACAATATTCCAGATATTCGGTCCATTTGCCATCGCCGAGCAAATCGCTCCGCGCTACCTTGATCTCGACAATGACAATCTGTCCCTTGGCATCGATTCCCATCAAATCGGCGCGGCGCCTGTTCCGCAAACTGACCTCGGGTAGTACCATGATATCGTGGCGCAGAAACATGCGGGCAACGCCGCGGGCGACAGCCTGAGCACCGGTCAGATCGGCAGAACTGGTCAACAGGCCAGACGAATCATTGATCGACATCATCGGCCATGGCTAGAACATAAAAAGAACAAAGGAAAGGCCCCCATAGGGGAGCCTTTACAAATCCTAACTTTCCGGCCGCCTAGCGGTAGAAAATATGATTGTCGATTGTCGCCAGGCGCTTGAGACGCCAGCCCGGAGAGACATAGCGTGCGTGAAAGAAAAGCGCGCCTTCAACGGAGCTTTTCCAGCCGTCGTTCATCGCGATCTTGGCAATCGCCACCGCGTCGCGCCAGTTTTGTTGTCCGGTCTTGATCGGAGGCATTTTGCCGCGACGGACAAAAGAAAACTGGCTGCGCTGGAAAACCACGCCGCAGATGCTGTCCGGGAACCGCGAAGATTCGACACGGGCCAGAACGACGCGGGCTACGGCCAGCTGGCCTTGCAGCGATTCACCTTTGGATTCAAAATAGACCGTGCCAGCGAGACATTGCATTTCGTCATCGAGCGAACCATCGACCGATTGCTGTGCCACTAACTGACGCAGGGATTCGGCACCGTCATCAATGAAGTCACCGGTGCCAGCAAAATCGCGTTCGGCTTCACCATTGGCGATTTTGTCTGATTGCACGACATCCTGGGGAATCTCGGCGACAACTTCCCGTTCTTCGCCAAAAATAATCGCCTGATTGGATTCATCTTCTGCCAGCAGGGCCGGATCGACGAAAATCTCGGCTTCGGGCGTGTCATCGCTTGCTTCGAGGGCGAAAGACGCATCGGTGAACGACAAGGCCGCCACCGCAGTAAGGGCAAGCGACAAGACGCTTGTTGCACGAAAAATTTTGCTCATTAACCTATAACATTATGCGGTGAGCCCAGAGCAGATTATGACATTCTCGTCAAAACCGCCGAAAACAGACCCTGAAAAATCAAGGCGTGGGCCTGTTTCTGTTCTCCCCGTCTGCGTGTTTACCGCCTGTCATTTCCGACACCGAAACGGCAACCTGCGCATCAAAGTTGAGCGCCAATTATGGTTCTGGGGATTAAAGTCAAGTTTACTGACCCATTTCGGCGATGAGCCGTTCCGCATCCGGGATGTCCAGTTCAATTAACCACATATCGGGGTCAAAACTGAATCTCTGGGCGATATAGTCAGGTAATTCTTTATGGTTTTCAGTGTCTTGAGGCCATATCTGTTGCCAATTGGGCTGGCCATCAAGCGACGGCATATTCTCCAGAAGCCTAGGGTTTCCCCCCTTTTCTACGCATTGGATGAGTATGGCTCCGGATATTCTGTCGCCCTTTTTCAGCACCGCACCGAAGCCGCCATTCTGGTTTACCAGCCTGAGCAGGGTTTTGACCTTCATGTCCGCAGAAAGCCGCGGTTCAATCATCCTTCTTATAGCCGGGCAAGGATGCCAGCGGGATATGCGAGCGCATGAAGGTCCCGGTGCCGCGGGCGATTTCCTCGCCCTCACTATCGATCAGTCGCGAATCGGCGACGAACACCCGTCGTTTACCACTCACCCAACGGCCTTCAGCGGTGACCGGACCGGATTTGAGCGGCTTGGTAAACAGCAGATTGAAGGCGGTGGTCAGGATGAACCGATCGGACACCAGACTGTTGGCGGCATAAAAGGCAGCATCATCGAGCATCTTGAAATAGGCGGTGCCGTGCACCGCGCCGGCAGCGTGATAATAGCGTTCATCGACATCAAAGAATATGCTGGCCTTGCCGGCCTCCGTAATTTCCAGACGAGAACTGAACAGACGGTTTATGGGCGCTTCTGCATATAACCGTTCCAGTGCCCGGAAATGTTCCTGGGCACCGCCACCTTCACTATCGGTTGCAGTCTCAGCAGTCATGACCAGAGCTCAGGCAGCCTGCTGCTCGGGCTGCTTGTTCAGCAGTGCATAGAGCGCATCCTGACCCGATGCGCCACGAAGCTTCGCCACCATATGTTCATCCCGCAAGAAGCGCGAGACGGAAGCCAGAGCCTTCAAATGCTCGGCCCCGGCTTTTTGCGGAGACAGCAGGGCAAAAACCAGATCCACCGGTTTGCCATCGTGGGCATCGAAGGCAACGGGCTCGGCAAGGCGCAGAAAAATTCCGACGCAATGTTCGATACTGGCCAGTTTCGTGTGCGGTATGGCGACTGATCGTCCAAAACCGGTCGAACCGAGCGCTTCGCGGGCGACCAGACCGTTGAGAATGCTGTCGGCATCCAGATGATAGCATTCCTGTCCGACGCGAGCGATTATCCGCAGAATATCGGCCTTATCCGTCACTTCCGGATAATCCCGCACCGCTGCGAGTTCCAATCTAACGGACAAATCAGTCATCAATCTTTCCTTTTATCCCGGCACAACTCAGCCAGTTCAGCGGCTATGCCAGAATTCGGACTCCGCTACATGTTGGGCCAGCGATCAGAAAAACCGGTCAACCGACCGTTTAAATAATATGTCGCGCTCAGCGATGCGGCTCTACCCAACCAATTGTGCCGTCGGAGCGGCGATAAACCATATTATGGGCGCCAGTGCCAGAGTTTTTGAACAAAAGTGCGCTGGTATTGCGCAAATCCATCATCATTACCGCATTGGAAACGCTCGCTTCGGGAATGTCGGTGCTGGTTTCGGCGATGATCGGAGGGGATTCCCCGTCAAATTCGCTTTCATCTTCCTCTTCGAACGATTCAAAGACCCGATAGGCCGCTT
>TARA_R110000868_G_scaffold132381_9_pt1 | contig 10199 bp, 9 predicted proteins | sample TARA_R110000868 | Tara Oceans TARA_R110000868 (sample SAMEA4397489) | marine metagenome | biome: Polar Biome; feature: [SRF] surface water layer (ENVO:00010504); material: water (ENVO:00002006), including particulate matter (ENVO:01000060) such as... | depth 5 m | reverse complement strand
AACTCTCTCATTACTTAGAGCAATCTCTAGGTTGTTCAATTGCTGCGTTTGTTAACGACGAATTAGCAGCCATAAGAATTTCGTTGGCACCAGGAAACTGGGTTAACGAGATGAAAAGCGGGTTAACGCCTACGAAGTGGAAAGTGAAGCCGAGTGAAATGAGTTATTTTAAAAGTTTGTTCGTGGCCAAGAAATTTCAAGCTGAAGGGCTTGGTAAAAAATTATCTTTGCAATCAATCGAGCTACTAAAAGAAAAAGGTGCCAAGGCCGTCCTCTGTCATTCGTGGCTTGAATCACCCAATAATTCTTCTCAGCGCTATCTCTTAAAAATGGGTTTTGAGGCCATTGCCGAATTCCCAAAGTTTTGGCATCCCATCGATTACCAATGCACCCGTTGTGCCCCAAAGCGCTGCGAATGCACGGCCATAGAAATGGTCAAATATATCTGAGGTTAATGTGAGCGTTTCTTACTGGAATGATCGATCAAGTCCCACTCCTTCAACCGCAGACGTTGTCATTATTGGCGGCGGTATAGCAGGGCTCTCGGCGGCGTATTGGATTGGCAAAGAAGATCCGAGCATGAAAATCGTGGTGGTAGAGAAATACGAAATTGGCGCCGGTGCGACTGGTAGAAATGCCGGGTTTGTCACCTGTGGTTCAGTTGAGCACTTCAATCGCCTAGTTGAAAAACATGGAAAAGAAGAGGCGCTACAAATTTGGCAGTTCTCTGAAGAGAATATGCGCCTGCTTAAAGAACATATTGTACAAGATAAAGCTCAAGATCTTTTATTCGAGCACAAAGGCAGCTTCTCCCTCGCTTCCACCGACGTTGAGTTTAAAGAACTACAAAATTCAGCAGCGCTGATGAAGACAATGGATATTTCGGTCGAGACGATTCAGGAAGCTGAAATAAAATCGCGTCTTGGGGCCGAAGGCTTTGTTGGCGGGATTAAGTACGTTGAAGATGGCTCAGTTCACCCGATAAAACTCTTAGAGGCAATTCGCTCCAAGTTGGGCTCAAATATTACTGTGTGCGAGCACCATGAAGTTCACGCAATTGAAGCCAGTGGCGATGGCAAACGAGTTCGAACCAGCAAGGGAAGTATTGATTGTTCCTTGGTGGTCTACGCGACTAATGGCTACAGTCCTCTGCTTAATAAATTCTTCGACGACAAGATCTTCCCAACCAGAGGTCAAATTCTTGCCACGCAAGCGGTTCCTCGTTTTATGGAAGGTCCTTGTTATGCCAATTTCGTCTTAGATTATTTCAGACAACTTCCTACTGGTGAAATGGTCATCGGTGGCTTTAGGCAGTTGCAAAAAGATGTTGAGAAGGGCTATTCCGATGAGGCTAGCGATGTCATTCAACAAGCACTTGAAGAATTCCTACACAAACATATCCCGGCCGTTAGAAAAGCAAAAATCACTCATCGTTGGAGTGGCATCATGGGCTTTTCGGTTGATGGTCAACCCATGGTTGGAGCACTACCTACAGACGATCAACTTTTCTTCGTGGGTGGCTTCACCGCTCACGGTTTAGGTCTGGCTTTTCATAGTGGAAAGGTCTTAGCGGACGGACTGTTTGGTCGAGAGATTCCGAAGTTCATTTCGGCGCGGAGACTTCGTTGAATATTGATCACTTCTTTAATATTGAATGGCAGGAGTATTGTCGAGTCTCACCTCAGGCCAAGCGGATTCACGAACTTTTTTCTGAGCACGGAGAGTTGATTCAAAACGATCATATCGCGCTTCGAACGATTGCTCACCCAGGACTGGGACTTGAAGCCTTCGAAGAATATTTTAATGGCTTTGGTTATAAAGCTGCGGGTGAGTATTTTTTTGAACAGAAAAAGCTTAAGGCGATCCATTTAGAGGCCAAAGATCAGCCGCTGATTTTTATCTCTGAATTTTTGTATGAAGACGAAAGTTTTTCACCTTTTTTACAAGAGAATATTGAGGACTTGATTGCGGCCTGTGAGGGCGCCAGCATTGAAGAATTATTCGAAAAACGCATTTACTGGCAACCATCTTTTGCAATTTACCAACAATTGGCCAAGGAGAGTGAGTACGCAGCCTGGCTATATGCTTGGGGTTTTCGCACCAATCATTTTACCGTCAGTGTGAATAGTCTCAAAAAATTTGATGCCGTTGAAAAAGTGAATCAATTATTAGAGCAACACAAGATTAAACTCAATACAAGTGGCGGAGCTATTAAAGGTGCGGCCACCCAAGGCTTAGTCCAATCTTCTACAATGGCCGATCACTTTCCGGTTCAATTTATGGAGGGACAAAAAGAAATTCCTTCATGTTATTATGAATTTGCAAAGCGCTATGAGATTGAAGGCAAACTCTATACTGGGTTTGTCCCAAGTTCGGCCGATAAGATTTTCGAATCAACTGATAGGAATCAATAGTGAGTGTTAATAAACCCTGGTTTTTGGCCAATCCGATTGCCCATCGAGGCTTGCACAAGGGTACTGAAATTCCAGAGAACTCCTTAGCCTCTTTTGAAGCCGCTTGTCAGGCAGGCTTTCCCATTGAGCTTGACTGTCATTACCACGAAAAAAGCGGCGAGATTGTGGTGTTTCACGACGTGGATCTTCTTCGTTTGGCCCAAGACCCACGCACTATTCAAGAGCTGACTTTAAGTGAGTTATTAAAAATAAGACTCTATGAAACTGATCACTTGTTGCCCAGTTTAGCCCAGGCGCTTGAACTTGTTGCAGGTAGGGTTCCACTACTGATTGAGACAAAGCAGCTAAAGAGTGATGGCGTTTTTGAGAAGGCTTTAATTAAGCAAATGGATGAGTATGTCGAGCGCACGGGTGGGCAATGGGCCATCCAATCTTTTCACCATGGTGCGCTTTATTATATCGAGCGTCATTTTCCACACGTGGCTAAGGGAATGTTGGCAGGATCAATGAATGAAGCTGAAATCCCTGCGTGGCAGCGCGTAAGTGTTAAGTCACTAGCACTACTTCCACTTGTGAAGCCACAGTTTATCGCTTTTGAAGCAGCAGAATTAGTTCGAACAAAAAAAACTTTACCCTGGGCCCGAGCCCTTGGAACCCCAGTCATCGGCTGGACCATTCGCAATAAGAAAGAATACAAGGCAGTTAAAGGGCTTTGTGATAATGTGATTTTCGAGAATTTCCTACCGGAGCATCAATGAAAAAGTTTGCGATTGCCACTACGGCCCTAACTCTTATTGTGGTTATTGGCTTATTTATTAAGCGTAACGAAAATGGCGAAATCAAGCCTGCCACTTATCCTGACCAAGAACTTAAAAAAGAAGCGGCTCAGGCACTTGAAAAAGCACAAGAAGCATTAGGCAAAGTTACTCCCGAGCCAACCAATAATCCAATTATTGAACCCGTTACTGCTGAAGAAGAGGGGATGGTTTTATCTGAAGATCAGATGATTAAATTGGAAGCATATTTTGAAAAAGTAGAAAAGGATTGGTCCGATCGCATGAACCAACTCTTTGTTCGAGAGCTTGGTCTAGAGGCCAAGGTTTTGCAAGAGTATTGGAAAATGCGCGATGGATACGAACAAGATAAACTCGACGCCTTCGAAGACTTTCATGAAGAGATGATTGAAAAATACGGTGAGAGCTACACTTACAAACCTTCAGAAGAAGAACAACTCTTTGCTGCGAAAGTACGCGAAAAATATGACGAAGCGCTACTAAAGCTTGTAGGCCAAGACAATTATATGAAGATTGTAGAGGTCAGAGATCAGTTTAACCGTGAGCTAGCAGAAGTCGATGACAAGGATCTCGGCTTCATAAAGGTCGACTTTTAATGATTCGCAAGTGGCGAACACTGAAAGACGATTTAGTTCTACGCGGTAAAATTTTTAGATATCGTAGCGTTTCACGCTCCTCGACCACGCAAGAAATGAGTGGCGATTTTGATGTGCTGGACTTTCTTCCATGGGTCAATATTGTCGCTATCACTGAGGATGACCAAGTCCTATTCGTGAGACAATACCGTCAAGGTGTTGATGAGGTGACCTTGGAAATTCCGGGAGGCGCAGTAGATCCTGGAGAGGATCCACTTGTAGCGGCCAAGCGAGAGCTTAAAGAAGAAACTGGTCATGAGGCTCGCGAGTGGCAAAAACTGGGCGTGGTTGATCCTAATCCGGCATTTCAAACCAACCACTGTCATGTCTACTTGGCCAAAGGTTGCATTAAAGTTTGTGAACCATCACTTGATCCATTGGAAGAATTAGAAGTTGAAACTCATGCTCGCACGAAGATTGCATCACTAGTGAGCGAGGGAGAAATAAAACATTCTCTCGTGCTCTCATCCTTTTTATTAGCAAGGGAGATTCTGTTTTGAAGCTTCTCTCTATTTTGACTCTCATTTTTTCCACTAGTATTCATGCAGAACTAGAGCCCATCACTGTTATGTATTACGAGCGCCCACCTCTTTATTTTACCGCCGAAGATGGAACTCCCAGCGGTAAGATGGTCGATCATCTTAATGCTAAGCTGCAGACGACAAAATATAAGATTAAATACCAGGTTATCCCGCCTAAACGACAGTTTCTCAAAATTGAAGCAAATAATGAGCCCATCTGTGGTTTGGGATGGTTTAAAAATGCCAGTCGTGAAAAAACGGGGAAATTTTCTATTTCTCTTTTAAAAGATAAACCACTCGTAATAGTTGCTCACAAAGACATTCCATTCAAAGACAATCAATCAATTAAGGATTTCTTCTTTCGCACGGATTTGAAGTTTTTAAAAAAAGATGGATTCTCTTACGGTAAAGAGCTAGATGAGCTTGAAAAAAAATATAACGTCTTAAAGCATATTGTGACTGTTTCAACTGAAAATATGGTGAGAATGCTGATGTTGAGAAAGCAGTATTATACTTTTTTAGACGTAGACGAAATTGAATATATCTTTAATAAAGACCCAAGCCTTAAAAAAGACATTCACTATACTCGCTTTAATGAAACGCCTGATGGAAATCACCGATACCTTTATTGTACAAAACAGGTACCGGATGAATTTATCAACTCTATTAAGTAGTCTTCTTTTTGGTCGTTTTCTTTGTGGTTTTCTTGGTTGGAGCAGTATTTGATCCAAGAGTGAACCAATCATCTTCGGTGATTGCAAAGAAGTGATCGGCCTCATCGATAAGCAGCCTTGAAGTGGTCTGCTCTATAGCTGCGATTTCAACACGAACACCTTCACTTTTTAAATGTCGAACAAGTTCAACATAGTCACTGTCTCCAGACATAATGATGATGGCGTCAACTTTACTGGAGAGTTGTGTTGCTTTAATTGAAAGGGGAATATCTGCGCTTTTATGACAGGGGCGAACAGATCCATGAAATTGGGTATGAAGTCTTTCGGCCAATTTATGCGAAATCTGTTTTCCTTCACGAAAGTAAATCAAGCGGTTGAGGCCACGAGTCTTAAGCAGTTTAGGAATGAGTGTATCGTAATTAATCATATAACCCTTTTTCTTGGTTACATCTTCGATACTTCTTTCCATATTATTTCCATCGACCAAAACTGCTACAGATTGGCTGATGATAACCGGTGATTCTGACACTTTAATAATCCTTATTCTTGAACAAGATAGTAGAGGAGCGTTCCTATATTGATACGCTTAGCCTCAATATTACCACGGTAGGGATTATTGTGGAAGATGAATAGGGAGGAGGGAGACGGCATCTGCATTTTGTCGATCATATAGAGAAAGATGGATTTGCTGTATCTCTCTTGATCCTGATCCAGTTGTGCAACACTAACGATCCCTTTACGATAGACGTAAAATGCTGCATCAAGCTCCTTTGGATCGAGTTTGTTGTCTTCACTCACTTGATCGAAACGAACAAAAGTAGACTCAATATTTAAAAGAGCTCCGACCAAAAGAACTAAATCTCGCTTTGCCATTGGAATATTATCATCATCAATATCCCTGGCAAAACCTTCGACCGCCCTTAAGAAGGTGGCAACTTCACTTTGTTCGGCACTTGCTAAGTATTCACTAAGCTTGGGCATATACTTAGATAGTCTCAGTTTGTTTAATAAGAGATCAAAGAACTTTGGCCGATAACAACTAGTGCTATAGGCGGGCTCAGTTTCGCTGCCCAAATTCTGACAATGAATACTATAAGCTTTCATTAACTGATCTTGAATCTCTACCGAAACCATGACCATCGATAGGTACTCTACGGCTTCGTCGACATCCATGGAACCATTGCCATTTGATCTACTCTGGAACAAGTCAGATAAGAGCAACATATTGCGCGCGAATGTCTCAATCTTCTTAGTCCAAAGTCCCATCGGCTCAAGCATTGGCTTGAACTGTTTCATCATGGCATCAATTTCATCAATACTCAGCATGTATTGACCATCTTCTTCATGGCCATAGGCCTTAAATAAAAGTTCCGTGATATGTTTAAACGTTAGGTTTTGGTTAAAACCTTTTCTCGTGCGCTTGATCTCTGTTTGATAGTATTGCAGGTTTCGATCATCCTGAAAGTAATGGTACTTGGCAAAGACATGCTTAAAATCTTTTCTAAATTCAAAAATACGGTTTGTTGAAAAATCTTTATAAGCATCATGATGACGATAAGGTAGGTCTTTGACCAAAGAGTTCGAATTTAACTCACTGGGGTAGAGATCGAGTGTTAATTCACTCAAATGAAGTGTTTCTATAAGAGTTTTTATTTCGGAAAAAATTGAGCGAAATTCTTTGTAGAGCACAACTTCGTTATGGCCTCCAAATATTTTAGTTTTAATATTTGGGAAACCGCCAATCACACCTTCGAAGAACTTCATATTCTTATCTTTCACAAAGACTTTTAGACTGGACAAGTTCTTTGTCAGAAAGGCAATTTCAAAATCATCGCCGGGATGAAGAATTTGTTGAAATTGATTCATGATTTCTAAAGAAAATTCATACCACCTACGAGCGGAATGTTCCTGAGTGGCAAAAAGCTTTACTTCAAAGGCACTCATGGCCATTGCTTTAAGCTTTGGTAAGAGGCGATCAACTTCTAAAGGATTTAGTGTTGAAGCTTTACCGCCTACTAGAAGTGGTTTGAGTAGCATGGTGGATTTTGCCAATTGAATATCTTTTTTATCGAGTTTCCATATCTCTGTAAGTTCGCTTAAGAATCGATCGAGTCCTATCTCTTCAGGTAATTCGCTCGGGTCGATCATATTTGTTAGTTTTGCTGCCCAAGTAGAAAGTTCTGATTCAAAAAAACTTCTCTCTCTAGGTGATTGGTCAGAGAGACCATCTTCAATCTTTGACCAGGTAAGAAAGGATTCGAGATAGACTTTTAAATATAATTTTAGCAGTTTGATGTCTTTATAAGACAAACCGGCCTGTACTGGCTTAGGACTAAGTAGATGTTTTTTTGCCGACTGTGCTGTTTTTAGAACTAAGTTCTCTTTATCCATCCCGCCGACGTAGCGTGATAGAAAGACAATATCATCAAAGCTAATACTGTCAGCGCCAATTTGTTCAAAGACTAGGTCGACTCGCTCAAGAATGAAGGTGGCGCGTTGTTGGCGTTCGTCCAGTGCGTATTCTTTTGTGTAAAGTAGATCAAATGCTAGCCCTGCTAGTTGTGGCATCCGCGCCAATAAATTCCTGATATCATCACAAGTGAGTTCGTCTCCAGTCTTACCTAAAATCATATTTTTAACGATGGTAATTAACTGGGTCTGCTCTTGCGTGATATCCATCTTTTCGAATTTTGATGCGATCTCATTCAAGGTCTTAGACAACTCAAGCTGTGTTTCTTTTTCTTTAGGAATAATTTCAAGGGCGAAGCTAGCGAGGTTGGCCAGAGCTGAGATAAACTCAGAGCGAAGATCTGCTAAAGGGACTCTACCTTGTTCATAGTCTTTGAATGATTTAGTAATTCGAGCAGCATTGATATTGGCATGAGCTAGTAGTTTGAAAAGTCTTTGCATGCCATCAATAGAGATCTTGTCATGTGAATCGTCGATGAAAATGAAATTGACTTTAAAGAGCAGGGATAGGCCGTCCATAATCTTTGGTGCATTGTCAGGGAAAAAATCTTCGATAAAGACAGACAGCTCTTTTTTGCTAATAACACCTGCATCTTCACGTTTAACGTACTTACTAAATTGTTCGAAATTGTATTCAAGACATTCTATTTGGTCGTGAATGTCTTTTTCTAAAATCTGCGCATAGGAGTCAGGGTCGATGGTGCAAGCGTTGGATAGTTCACGATTTTGATAGCTGTCAGTATTTTGGACAGGTTCATCCTTAATCAGGCCACAGGACAAAAGCCCTAAGCATCCGATTATCGGAATGATTTTACTCAATAGATTTCTAAACGACTGAAATCGCATCATTATCCTTTTTGATCTGTACCTGGATTAAAGCAAGTCATGGGCCAAAGTCATAAGTCCGTTATTTTTACACGGTGCGTTATTAATTCTCGCAATCACTCGTTTTTGCCGTTTTAATAAGGTTTATGAAACATTTGACCTTTCTATTCCTTATTCTTAGTAGTGCTGCTGTAAGTGCCCAGGTCGAGCTTATGGCGGAAAAGTTTCAACGTTTGAACGACCCAGGTGTAACAACCAGATCTGAAGACCGCCTAACTCTTGATGTATTGAGTGAAGGGGAGTTTCTGCTCATCGACAATACTGAAGCCAAATTCGATGGCAGCTTTAGACTTTATATAGATGATCAAGAGTTTAGTTACTCTATAAGTGAAGCATTTCTAGAGTCTAGTGACGGTACCAATTCATTTAGTGTCGGACGCAAGGTTGTCGATTGGAATTCAAATGAAGTTTTTTGGGGCCTCAATCACTTAAATTCTCGCCGCTCGTTTACCTTACTAGATGAAAAACGAGAAGGACTCATTGGCTTTCACTATGACCGTAAGATGGGGGACTTAGAGTTTAACTTTATCCTTTCGTATCTTTATGTTCCACAGCTTAATCCAGGCCTTAAGGTTGAAAACGGTGCCGTCGTTAGTAAAAGTGAATGGGTGAGGCGCCCGCCAACTTCTACTATGGTCAATGATAAGAGTGTGCCGATCTACTACAATCTTAATGAACCAGCTTTATCAGACGTTCTTCTTAATAAAACGATCGGGGCCAATCTTACGTGGAATTGGGGAGAGAAGAAAACAGCAGGGAAATTAAACTCGTATATTTTGTATAAGCCTGAAAACTCTCTGCGAATTAACGCTGAAGCTTATTATGATCTCGACCTAAAGCAAGTCACCGTGAATGCCAATCCTGTTGTTAATCACCACGCCGTGCTTGGAGTTGGTTTTGAGCAAGGGGTTGATGTAGGCGCTCCTGGAACAACGAAACTGCTGGCAAATTTTGAAGTGATTGATCCCAATGCAAAGCTTGGAAAAGACTTTGCGGTCCTTGATCCCATTAAAATGAAGGAACAAAATAGAGAATTTAACTCAGAGTTTTTTAAAATTAATCCCAACTATAAAAGAGAAAGTCATTTCACATTGGCGCTCAATCACTCGAATAATTATTTTGATATCGGCTTGAATTATTTTGGTCTTCTTACTGAAGCGAGTACTGGAGATGATTTTTATTCAGACACAGCACGCTTTGAAAATGCCGTAGGTATCTGGCTTGAAGCACGACCAAGTGAGAGGCTGACATGGCTGATAGATCTCAAGCATGACCTCAATCGCTCAGACATTATTGTTAGAACCGATCTAGCTTACCGCTTTACCAAAAATACTTTGGGCGCAGTTGGTGTTGAGGCGTTAGTAGCACCAAAAGCAGAGTCTTTTTGGTCGAGTTACCGCGCAAATGATTCAGTTTATTTCTCATTCGGTTACGTTTTTTAGTCAATTTTGGGGCCAAAATGCGCCCCGGCGTCAAAAAATCACTGTAAGGTCATTTTGCTAAGTGCTTATTTTATAAGCTCTCAGGTAGTGATTTAGGGTGTAAGAATCTCAAAAAAATAATAATCAACCAATTTTCTTTTGAATCTCTTTTAAGCGAAATGATAGCAATTAAGTATTAGCTTTCACTTATTTATTGCTTTTATGTTTGGAGAGACCATGAAGATAATTATTGCAGCCACAATGCTGATTGCAGCTTTCTTGGCCGGCGGTATCGATAGTGCCAATGCACAACGATGTCCTCGCGGAAACTGTGATCGTCCAACACGTCCAACTCGTCCTAGTGCTGATCGCCCAACACGTCCAAC
>TARA_R110000868_G_scaffold164359_3_pt1 | contig 10200 bp, 9 predicted proteins | sample TARA_R110000868 | Tara Oceans TARA_R110000868 (sample SAMEA4397489) | marine metagenome | biome: Polar Biome; feature: [SRF] surface water layer (ENVO:00010504); material: water (ENVO:00002006), including particulate matter (ENVO:01000060) such as... | depth 5 m | reverse complement strand
TTTATAATGGCACAGTTAAGACTTGTCCACGGTTTCGTTTAATCCAGTAAAAAAGCTTTGAGCATGCTGACACGCCACAGCGCGATGCGAGAACTTGGCTTTAAATTCGGGATCAGAGGCGAAACTCACGTCTGCACCGGCTTTTGTGGGAATAAAGACCGGATCGTAACCAAAACCGTGCTCTCCTCTTGGACTATCGCTAATGCGACCACTCAAGCGACCTTCGAAAAAATAAATTTCCTTAGGTGAAAAATAAAAGCATAGCTGGCAAACAAAATAAGCTGAGCGATCTTCTTTATCGGCCAGTTTATTAAGCAGCAGATTGACTCGATCGCCATCGCTTAAACCGTCCCCGCCAAAACGAGCACTATGAATTCCAAGTTCGCCCGGTAAAGCCTCAACCACCAAACCTGAATCATCAGCTAGAACTGGTACTTTAAACTTTTTATAATAAGCCTCAGCTTTAAGAAGGGCGTTAGCCTGAAAACTTTCACCGTCTTCAACCACTTCTAGTTTTTCACTGGCCGCCTCAACTTTCACGATTTCGGGTGACAGCAACTCAGCAAACTCTTCAGCTTTATGGGCATTACCCGAAGCTAGAATAAAAGAGAACGGCTTACGCATTGAGAACCTTATTTTGAGCTGTGAAAACTACTTTAAGTGCTTCTTCTGCGCATTCTAGAAGCGCGAACATTTGCTCTTTCGAAAATGGTTCAGCTTCTGCCGTACCTTGAACTTCAACAAAGCGGCCAGTGCTCGTCATAACAATATTCATGTCTGTGCCGCAGGTGGAATCTTCTTCGTAATTCAGGTCTGCGATAATTTTTCCGTCGAGTTTAATTCCAACACTCAGTGCACCCAATTGTTCTTTGATTGGATTTTCACTGATCTTGCCCTCTTTCATGAGGCTTTGAACGGCCATACTTAGTGCAACGAAAGCGCCAGAGATCGAGGTTGTTCTCGTGCCACCATCGGCAACTAAAACATCACAGTCAATTGTGATAGATCGCTCGCCTAGTTTTTCAAGGTCAATAACAGAACGCAAAGACCTACCGATCAATCTTTGAATTTCCATTGTTCTTCCTCCGATCTTGCCGCGCTCACGGTTAGAACGGGTATGTGTTGAAGAAGGAAGCATATTGTATTCTGCCGTAACCCAGCCCTGCCCCTTGCCGCGAAGAAAAGGAGGAACACTTTCATCGACACTCGCGGTGATATGAACTTTGGTATTACCAAATTCGGCCATCACACTGCCTTTGGCGTAAGGATTAATATTTTTAGTAAAACGGACCTCACGCGGCTGCGTGCGTTCAATTAAGGACATGGACAACTCCTGTCATCAGAGGGAAAGTTGGGGTTAAGTTAGCCTGTGGCTAGGGTTTTTTCAACGAGCTTTGCATGCACCATTATTATCTTAAAGAATGTGATTCGACTCAAAGCAGCTTCAAAGAGTTTTGGGCCAAGCGCGACGCACAGCAAACAGAATTGCTTGTCTCCGCCGATAATCAACACAAAGGTGTAGGTCGAAGAAATAGCAGCTGGCTAAGCGCTAAAAACGGAATAAGCATGAGCTGCTCGCTACCAGCTCAGTCCAAGATCACCCTGTCACCACTAGCTGTTGCCACTTTCTTATGCCAATTTTTTAAAATCCAAGGCATTGATCTTCGACTTAAGTGGCCCAACGATCTTTTAAATTCTGAGGGACAAAAAGTTGGCGGAATTTTATGTCAAACTCTTGATCAAGACAGAATCCTTGTTGGTATTGGACTTAATTTATTATTAACAAAAGATGAACGTCTTGAGCTAAAGAGTACGCCTTACCCTGTAGGTGATTTAGATCATCAGATCAAAGATAAAAAGAAATTTGCTGAAGAAATTTATAAGTTTTTGTTACGCCAGAGCATTTTCTCTATCGAGGAATGGAATTCGTACTGCATTCACCTTAGAAAGCTCGTAAGCATCACTGATGGCGAGACCGTTTTAAAGGGGCAGTTTATTGGAATTGATCATGACGGTGCGGCCATACTAGAGATTGATTCAAGACCACACCGTGTTCTAACTGGAAGCTTAAGAATTTCTTGAAGCTTGGGAAAGTTCTTTTATTTCTTTTCTAATTAAGTTTTCAGCAACATCAGGGATAATTTCCCAGGCCACTTTCTCAATCTTTTCATTCATATACTGCTTAACGATCTCTTCAAGCATTGGCGCCAGAGATGCTTTTATTTTTTCGACAAGTTGATCTTCATTGAAGCTAGACGGTGCTGTTTCAAGTTGAATATCAACTTTCTGACTTGGCTTAATTGGTTCCACCGGTGCTGATGGATCGCCAACTCCGACAACAAAGCTTTCGCGAGAATCATCTAAATCATCATCATGTTCAGCTGACAATTCAATAGTTGCTTCACCTTCTTCTTCATCTGCCGCCCAAAAGTCATCGGGCGATAATTCTGATTCAATCTCTTTAGCCAAATCTTCGCGAATTGGTTCTGGTTCCCTGTCGCGCTCAATCGTTAACGGCAGGTCTGAGTCCTCTTCAATACTCAGCTGATCAAGTGAGATCATGTTAGAGCTAGGTCCCTTCGCGGCAATATCTAGATCTGGATAATCTAATTCATCAGTTTCAGGATAAACCGTATCTTCAGCATCTTTTCCTGTTTCAGCAGTTCCTATCTGGAATTGTATTTCATCTTCTTGAACAGGCTCGTCCTCTTCCCACTTAAGCTCGGAATCTTTTTCTTCTGAACTGTTAATGATTGGTGGAATCTCTTGCGGTGAAGCTGGACTTACTCCAATTGGGTCTGGAACGCTTACACCCCAGCCTTCAAGCTCACTTGAAAGTGGATTTTCTTCAATCGATATGCCTGGTGATGTTTCTTCATCCCAGTTATCCGTTTGTGCATCTTCAGATTCGATTTCACTTGGTTGAGGAGAATCCATAACCCAACCTTCGGAATCGTCAATTGAGTCATTTTCATCAGAAAAGTCTAAGCTCTTTTCTTCTTCAAAGCTCAGAGCGCCTTCACCAGAGTCAATAAGCTCGCGACATTTAGCGATAAACTTTTGAGAATCAAAAGGTTTTACAATTTTCCCATCTACCCCTGAGCTAGCCAGGCTCGACTCTTCTACAGAATCGAAAGTACCAAGCATGGCCATAGACTTGACCGTAGGGGCAATTTTTTTAATTTCAGCAGCTAGCTCATAACCACTTTTAGATTCAGAGAGATTAAAGTCAAAAAGAACGAGCTTGTAGTTACCACCACGCAATTTACCGAATAGTTCGGACTCATCTGTAGCCTCTACCAGCACCCATGGCTCGTTTGCCAAGGTAATTGCAACTACTTTTTGAATTGTGAGACTGTCGTCTGCTACTAAAATTTTATCTGCCATTTAAACTCCCGCACGACATTTTCGCACTAGGGAGACACTCAGGCAACCAAACTGTTTAAGACCGACTAATGAAATCCACCATCAAAAATTGAGTAACAGACAAGTCTGATTGTCTAAGTTTCCGCGAGAGTTCACCATATGAAAAATTTCTTGAATACGATCTAGATCTGATCCGTTCTTGCCTTCAATTATGTACTTTAGCTCATCTGGAGCCAATCTAGCGTAGGCGCCATCGGTCATAACGACTAACTTGTCTCCATCGCAGGGGCGATATTCAACAACGCGCAAATGAAGGTCGTCAAAAAGGCCGAAGCCAGATAGTGGAGTTGTGTAATAGGACTTCTCATGAGAGTCGCTGGCCAATGTCTCCATTGAATCAGGTGCCATTAATGAATGGAGTTTGCCACGGCGGTAATACCAGGCCGACAGGTTTCCAGTTGCTGCCACGGTAATTAAGTTATCACCCTGGGCGACCATCATGGCTGAGGCTCCGCCACGTTCATGCATTGGTTTGTTCTGATTTTCTTTTTTCAAAAGAGAGTGAGCAAAATGCATGGAGTTTAAAAGAGCATTTCCTTCTAGCAAGTATTTCGGACTGTAGAAAAAAGGCAGAGTTGCATCTGGATCGCCGCCAATTTTTCCATAAAACTTTTTAATATTCTCTTTAAGTTGCTCAACGGTTTTATCGCCAACATTGCTGCCACCAAATCCATCAAACACCATATAGAGTTTCTGCATTAGATCGACATCAATGGCATCTTCATTAATTTGAAGATAGGGGCCTTGATGAGATTTTGCTGCGTAGCTCTTTAGCTCCATAATCGTCCCTAATAAATATAGTTTTTCAGCTTATCTGTCGCTTTTTGATAGTACTCACTATCTGTTGGAGAAATCTGCTGCACTTCTTGAAATTTTTCTTTAGCACTATCAAATAGGCTGAGAGACTCAGCGATGATAGCTTCGCGGTACACACGCTGCGAGCGTCTAAAGAGTTCTTCACGAATGGCGTCCATTTCATTCAGGGCTTCAAGCTGAGTCGGGTTAAACTTCAATATTAATTTATATTGTTCGTAGGCTCCCTTTAAGTCCTGACCCTCTTTGAGAGATCTTGCCTTACCAAGGAGAGGACTAACTTGCTTTTCTAGTTCGGACTTAGATTTTTTAAGCATGTCCGTAGCTTCTTTAACTAAATCTTCGTCCATCGTTTTAATTTCTAAGAACTTTTCTAGCTCGCCTATGGCGCGGTACCAATCATCGGCCAAGAAGGCACTCTTTGAAGGTGCCAGCGAGTCGATCATTCTTTTTCTTTCAGCTACAGCAGTGGCTTTTTCTAGCTTTATTCTATCTTGCTCTTTTTGCCATGCTTCTAGCTCTAAGCGCATTTGTGGAACATCGTAGTTCTCAGGATCAAGCCTCAAGATCTCTCCAAAGAGAGCTTCTGCCACAAGCTTATTGCGCGCTTCTGTTGCTTCTTTTGCTTTGGCCGTTAGATCACTTACTTTCGCCATGCGCTCTTTACGCTCTTTTTCTTGCTGCTCTTTTCGAGCAAGTTCTTCAAGTTTAGCTAAACCTTGCTTAGCTAGCTCTTCAATTTGACGAGCATTTTTATAATCGGGCACAAGCGAGAAGATCTTCTCGAGCTCTAAGAGTGCCTCATTATATTTACCTTGATCAAAAAGTGCTTTAGCCAAGATATAATTATTTTCAATAAATTTCTTTTCTTCATTGGATAATTTTGAGAAGGCATCATCCGCTTGTTTTTGCACATTGGGATCAACTGTAGGTGTCGCAGATGCATCCTTTGAAACCGTCTCAGGAGCCTTGGGAGCCTCGGGCTGCTCCTCATCAAGTAAAACCCATAGCGCCAACAAGCCAACTAAAATATAGAGAAGCTTCTTTCGTTTCACTGGATCTTTTAGCGCATCCTTGGAAAACAATGAGTTCGAAGAGGAGCCTGCGTTTTCACCAAAAGCGTCGCCTTCAAGTGAGGCTGCCTCATCACTGTCGGGATCAACCTCAACAATTTCTTCAACTTCAATTTCTTGATTGAGGTCGACTGGCATCAAGCGGCCTTCCTCTTGCTTTAATAAGTCAGAGGTGATTTTGACCGTGAAAGTTGTTGAACCAATAAGAAACTCGTCCCCATTATGAATCTCAGCTTTATTAACTCGCTCACCATTTAACAGAGTTCCGTTACCAGATTGTAAATCTTCAATATGTAAGTCGGAGCCAAGTTTTCTTACAATGGCATGAACACCCGACACTTCAGGGTCAGGAAGAACAATGTCGCACTTCGAGGGATCTCGCCCGATGCGAATTTCATTTTTATCAATTTTATATCGATCATACGGCGCGTACTCACCAAAAAGTTCAAGAGTGTAGGTGGCGAAAGCGTTGAGTACTCGCGTGCTATCACTGTCTTCATAGTCATCATCTAAAACATCAAGCGCGCCCTCTTCACCAAACCCACCGTCATCAAAGGCTTCACCATCAGCAACTTCGAATTCTTGCCCTTCTACCTCTTCAACACCACTATCAAATTCATCTGATTCGCCTTCTAAGCCAGATTCACCAGCATCAAGCAATCCATCATCACCAAAGCCATCATCTTCAAGACCTGCTTCTAAGTCATCTGGAGCTGCCTCTAGTGAATCATCCAAATCTCCATCAAGCGAGTCTGTGGCCAATTCATCTAGAGGTGCCTCTAGTGCCTGAGTGGCCTCATCTTCGTCTAATGCAAGCGTTTCAGTAGCACCTATATTTGTTTCATCGTCCTCTAAGGCCAAAGAGCTATTCGCCGGTGTCGCTGCCTGCGACTGAGGTACAACGGAATCAACTTCTACACTTACGATAAAAGGACCACATGTAATCATGTCTCCTGTTGCAAGAATTTTTTCAGTGACCGAGCCACCATTAATAATAAGAGGATTAAATTCAGAACTGCGCTTAATGGTCCATATGCTTTGATTATGAGTTAATTCTGCCAGCTCTCTTGAAACTAGCGGGCTATCTAAGACAACGTGGCACTGCGAGCTTCGTCCCATTAGAAACGACATTTTTGCGCCGCTAGCCCCAATCTCTTGTTTGAGATCGACGCTTTGTAGCTCTTGATTGTCTTTAAAAACTGTTAACTTCATTCAATTAAACCATTTATTTAGAGGCATTCTGCCTCATCTTTATTCTTACCCATTTTAACTAGTAGATCTTCTAATTCTTTTTTTGCTTTTACGTACCGCTCATCTTCTGGATACTTTTCTAGAAGTCTTAAAATTGCACAAAATGAAACTTGCGCTGACTCATATTTAAGCGCGTCTTGGGCGACCTTGGCGCGAAGAAAGTTTGCCTTCACATCTTCATCAAGCTTTTGTTTGGCTTTCTCAAGATAAAATGCCGCTCGGCCACTTCGAGGATTTAATATCAACGCTAAGTTAAACTCCTCAATGGCGCGATAATTGTTTCCTTCTCTATATTCTCTAAGTCCACGATGAAGAATCGTATCTACTTTGCGCTCTAACTCGGAGTCCATTTCACGACTGGTATCGGCGACACCTTTGGTTACACCGCCAACGTTAGCAGCTGTTCCAGGTGCCACAGCCTTTGTTGGTTCAGCTGGCTCTTCGTTGAGCATCAGAAAAGCGCCCCCCAGTATAACGAGCAAGATCATCACTCGCTTATTGGCAGGTGTCTTTCCCTTTACTTCTTCCTCTTCGTCATCCTCATCTTCATCATCATCGTCATCTTCGACCGGCTCCAAACTCTTAATTTGAAAAATCGAATATTTATATACTGTTTGGCCGACAATTACTTTGTCACCATCACTGAGAGCGTGTTGATTTACCTTCAAGTCATTTACAACGATACCATTTTGGCTACCAAGGTCAGTTAAAACATATTTATCACCAACCCTAGTAAGCTCAGCATGTTCCCTCGAGCTTTTTGTGTCTAGGATTTGAATATCACAAGTATCACTTCTTCCCATCACGAGTCGCTTACCTGTCATGAAGTAGGCTAACCCTTTATTTTTTCCGGTTAAACATAACAAACGAAAGTGCTTGCCAGCCTCCTGTGGAGCCTCAAGCTTTTTAGAAATGCGGACATTAGAATTTTTGACAACTCTTAGTCCCATTAACTCTCCTTAACGAAGGTCACGTAGAATGCTTTCGCAAACCCGTCCTTCCCCGTCATCGAAACAACATGGACCTCATATGGGATACCGCCTAACTCGTACTCTCCAGACTGGTTCGTTCCTGCATTGTTTGCCGAGTTATCACATAATTCTATCACAGTAGCAGCGAATCCCTTCTCTCTAGATACGTCTAAAAGACTCATCCCTTGAGCGGTACTCTCTCTGATGCCTGTAAGGTCTTCTGCCTCTAAATTAATCCTAGTAACGTTCTTTTGTGAGTCGAGAACTAAAGCTGGCACACCAGCACCTCTAAGGAATTCGGCAAGCGAACTGACGTATACCTCGTCACTTTCCATCTCTTCAAAGTCACCATCATCTTCTTTATTGAGCTCTCGTATTCTCTGTAAAAGACTATTGATACTATTACGAAGCGGCCCCAACTCTTCCATCAGATAACTAGACTCAAGACCTTTTCTTTTCCCTCTAAGTGCTTCCTCAATTTGAAAGCGCATTTCCTCAATCGGGCGAATCGTCAGATAGTAAACGAAGCCAAAGAAGAAAATAGCAACCAAGCCTGTTGTTGTAAGCGACTCAAGATAGGCCTTAGAGCTTTTGGTTGCTTCTACTGCCAGCGATTTGGGTTGAAAACGAATGGCAATAACACCTACAGCAATAAGTCTTCCCACTCGCATGTCATAGGCCATGATCTTTTTACCAATACCGATCTCGCCGTCTGTAAGCAGCTTTTTAAGAACAGATCCACCGCCATCATCCTTCGTTTTCTTGGCCCAATCAAAAGCTTCAACAGAAAATGAATCATTAATATATTTATTAAGCTGGGCAATTGGTCTTACAATCCTACCTTCCATATCGAAGAGTTCATAAGACTTAACACCATCTTCATTTTCTAAGAAAGATGAGTCGACGCGATCCAGTTCTTTTTGCTCTAGCGCTCGTGAATTGGTTCGGCTGATAACATCGGCGTAAAAAGCACCACGCTGAGAAGTCTCATATAGTAGAATTGCTTTTGAATCCTGCAAGACTGGGAAGATTGTCAGTGTGATGGCCAATACGGAGAATATTGTCAGTAGAATTCCTAATAATACTCGCCATTCATACTCTTCATTAATGCCGTGAAGAATATTCATTAATTTGTATTTGAAGACGTGCTTTAATTTACCAGGTAGATTATCTGGTGCAGCCCCACCACTGTAGAACTCTTCTTCCTGATCCACCATTTTGGCTGATTTTCTTTTAACTACTTTCTTTTTTTCTTTAACGTGAACGACTTGTAAGATTGAATCGGGCAGAGCGATTTTGTCGCCACTTTTTACTGTTCCTCTTTTAACAATCTTACCGTTTAAGAATGTCCCATTACTTGAACCCAAATCTTTTATATAGGCGACGTCTCCCGTTACCGAGATTGACATATGCTTTTTGGAAACACCTTGAACTGGAAAATGAACGGAGCATTCAGGGTCTCGTCCAAGCGTATTTTCGCCCTCTTCTAGCTCGTACTCTTTGCCTCTTAGCTTTCCGCCAATAACAACTAGTTTATACATGCGTGATCTCCAGTTGATCGCCGCATTTCAGTCTATTCGCGAGCGTACCAGCAGCTAATTCTAAAACCTGAAAGGCTTTAAAATATGGTCTGGTCATTCTATAGGGTTTCAAGTTCTCAATAATTTTTATAACTTCAAATTTCTTATTCAAAAAAACGACATCGATTGAAAAAAGCATCCCGACTGTATGAATTGAATTACATGGCGCTATCAGCATCCCATCAAAATCTGATAAGTCTTTTCTAAACATCAATCCTCTCGCTCGCGATATAAATGTGTCAGCTATTACTGCATCCTTTGCTATCACCCAATTATTTAGTTTTACGCTTATTCTTTTCACTAATTCCCCAAGAATGATTGAATGGCCAAGGGGGCGCCGATCATAATAAAAACAGCTGGAACAATTAAGAACAACATTGGAAACAAAATCTTGGTTGCTGCGGTTGCCCCTGCTTTTTCTGCATCGGCCGAACGCTTTTGTCGTATTTCAACTGATAACGCTTTTAGAATTGGACCAATGGACGCACCAACTGAGTCGGCAGCTATTAAGGTGGCGCAAAATGACGAGATCTGAATAAGATCAACTCTCCAAGCCATATTTCTGAGAGCTTCTGCTCTTGAAGAACCAATTCGAATCTCTCTAATGGCCGTTTCAAACTCTTCAGTCAGAGCACTCGGCTTAGCTTTTTCAATAACCTTAGTCATCGCCGCAATAAAATCGAGTCCAGCTTCAACTGATAGTGCGAGCATATCGACAGCGAATGGCATATTGGAAATGATCTCTTTTTGGCGCGCTTCCTTTTTTCCTTTAATCCAAATATCAGGATAGACAAAGCCAAGTCCTGCCAAAACTGGAATCATTGATAATGGCCACGTTTCTTCTAGGAACCATCTCAGTCCCATAAACACGATTGGAAAACCAATAATCAAAAAAAGTTTAAATGCGAAAAAGTCTTCAGGCGATAGAATTTCAGTTAAGCCACCACTGGCAAGTGGGCGACGATACTTTTCTTTTAATTTCTTTTTATTTTTCATCGTTTGCACGATGGGCGTAAAGTAACGCTTAAAGAATGGACGTGAGTACCTAAGCACTATTCCGTGCTTTGCAAAATCGTTCGGTGCTCT
>TARA_R110000868_G_scaffold99084_4_pt1 | contig 10201 bp, 11 predicted proteins | sample TARA_R110000868 | Tara Oceans TARA_R110000868 (sample SAMEA4397489) | marine metagenome | biome: Polar Biome; feature: [SRF] surface water layer (ENVO:00010504); material: water (ENVO:00002006), including particulate matter (ENVO:01000060) such as... | depth 5 m | reverse complement strand
CTAAACCATGGCACATAAAAAAGCAGGTGGTTCATCCCGCAACGGTCGCGACTCCGAGGGTCGTCGCCTGGGCGTCAAGAAATTCGGCAGCGAAGCTGTTGTCGCAGGCAATATTATCATCCGCCAACGCGGAACCAAGACCCATCCGGGTCGCAATGTCGGTATGGGCAAGGACCACACCCTGTTTGCGCTCGTCGATGGCAAGGTGGAATTCCACAAGGGCAAGCTCGGTCGCAAATATGTGTCCGTCGACCTTATGGCGGAAGCCGCCGAATAACCGGATAATCGATAAAGGGTTATCCACCAGAGGGATGACCCGGTAGGTTCTACAGAACCACCAATTTCAGGGAGAGGGTTATCCTCTCCCTTTTTTGTCTCTCCCTGTCGTAACGTCACGGTCTTGTAACGGTTGCCCGCTAGCGGGCTAACCAGACAAGACAGGGGCGTTATAAAGTGACAATGGAGAGTCCCGATGTTTGCCGTAACACCAAGATTATTGTTGAGACCCGGCTGGCCCGAAGATGCCGGCGCCCTGTTCGCTGCAATCAATGATGAAGCGGTTGTCCGCAATCTCGCGCGCGCTCCCTGGCCCTACGGACGCAATGATGCCGCGCAATTTCTTGCCGCTTCCCGCCCCCTGCTGCAGCCAAATTTTCTGATCTTTCGTCGTGACGGTCAAATACCGCAGTTGCTGGGGTGCATAGGATTTGGAGACAATAGCGAAGGCCATCTTGAACTGGGTTACTGGATCGCCCGCGGCCAATGGGGCCGCGGCTATGCGACCGAGGCCGGGCGCGCCGTTCTCGAGATTGCCAGAACGCTCGGACATCCCGAAATGCGGGCCGAACATTTTACTGACAATCCCGCTTCGGGAAAGGTTTTGAGAAAACTGGGCTTCAGGCCAACCGGCCGGACCGCGCTGCGTTTTTCAAGGGGCCGAGGACAGGAAACCGACGCGGTACAGTTCACGCTTTCGCTATCGGAAGATGATTCGGCTGATGATGTGATGCGAGACCTCGCCGCATAACATCGGTCTCAGGCTACCTTCTTCAGACCGCCTGCGTTGCGCCGGTCTTCGATCCGGGAGACCGAGGCCAAGGTCAGCTTGTCGTCCATGATCGCCGCTTCATATTCGCTTTCGGCAAGTTTTATCAGGGGGCGATCATCGATGTCCCACGGGTGAAAGCCCGGTTTGAAGAACTGGAGCAGCGGCCACAGGGTCCGCCGGAATGGCGCTTTGCCAATAAATGCATAATGCGCCAGCCCGAGCCACGCGCGCGGGCCCGAAATGCCATCCTGGCGCAGCAGGTCAAGCACACCCTTGGCCCGGTTCTTGGTAAAGCCGAACCCGATTTTGGCCATGAAGCTGCACCGCATGATCCAGCATTTCAGCGGATTCCAGTCCTTCGTCACATGCAGCCAGGTATCATAGGCAACACCCTTATGCTCAATTTCTTCCGAAGCATGCCACAACCACAGCTTGCGCTGCGCTTCGTCGGCCTGTTCAAAATGTTTCGGATTGGCAATCACTTCGGCGGCCAGAATTGCGGTAATATGCTCGATACACATGGTCGCAACGAGATGGGCATATTCGGGCCTGGTGCGGATGCCGTTGACCACGCCGGAAATCGCCTGTTCCAGCCGGGTGATATCAAAATCACATTCTTTCAGATGTTCGTTGAAACAGTGATGCTCACGGCTATGGATGGCTTCCTGCTGGATGAACGCGCGAATTTCCCGCTGCAATTTCGGAGGCACGCGCTTGCGAAATTTTTTCAGCGATTCGATGAAAAAAATCTCGCCTTCCGGAAAGGTAACGGAAAGGGCATTGAAAAATGCGGATGCAAAGGGGTCGCCACCCACCCAGCGGCGCCGGTTGATCATGGCACTGGCAAAATTCCGATTGCGGGGTCGGATATTCAGGTCGGCGGGGGTCGCACTTTTATTCTGCACATGAATTTCAGTCGCTGAATCAGCGATAGTCGGAACAATGTCCATATCTGCCTGTGTACCTCCCAGTACTATTGTAAACCTGCGCGACCAAGTTTTGGTTAAACGCTGGATAGACAAGGAAGGTTAAGGTTCGGCATCACAGGATGCTTTACAGAGATGGTTAATTTTCGGTGTATCGAGGCGGAAACTTAGGAATAGCTGGCCATTCGAATATAAACAGTTTTGATTCGCTATGGTTTATTTGCGCCGGTAGCGGAAATACCAGACATCATGACCCTGACGGCGCGCCTTGGCTTCGTAGCGCGTCTCCGGCCAGCCACCGGGACGGATCATCCAGTCCTTTGGGCTGTTGCACAGCCAGTCAAATTCGTCGCGCTGGTTCATGATCATGCAAGCCCATTCCAGATAGACCGGATGGTCCGTGCCGAAACGAAATTCCCCGCCCGGTTTCAGCTTTGCCGCGATCAGATCGACCGGGCCATGATTCATGAACCGCCGTTTGGCGTGACGCGCCTTCGGCCAGGGATCAGGATGCAGCAGATAGACAAAACTCAGTGTGCCATCCGGAATCCGCTCCAGCACGTCGAGCGCATTGCCCATGTGCAGGCGGACATTGCCGAGATGCTGATCGCGCACATGCTGCAACGCGCCGACCACGCCATTGAGGTAGGGTTCGCAGCCGATAAAGCCATGATCGGGCAACATGTCGGCACGAGCCGCCAGATGTTCGCCGGCGCCAAATCCGATTTCGAAATGCAGCGGACGGTCGCCGCCAAACAGCGACGCCGCAGTCACCGGACCATCGACGGGAACGGCGATTTGCGGCAGCAATTTCTCGACCAGTCCCACCTGCTGATCGCGCAGCGCATGGCCCTGACGCCGACCATAGAGCTGGCGAATGGTGGTCGGATCGCCGTCTTTAAATGCGGTCATCGCTGGTGATCTTGTATCGTGGAGATCGCCTTCAGAAAGCGGCTTTCAGCGCATCCACCAGATCGGTCTTTTCCCAGGTGAAAAAATCACCGTCCGCCTTGCGGCCGAAATGGCCATAAGCGGCGGTTGGACCGTAAATCGGCTTGTTCAGACCGAGGTGGGTACGGATGCCTTTGGGGGTCAGACGCACCAGCTGCGGCAAGACTTCTTCAAGCTTCTCTTCGCTCACTGTGCCGGTGCCGTGCAGGTCGACATTGATCGACAGCGGTTCGGCAACACCGATCGCGTAGGACAGCTGGATGGCGCAGCGCTTGGCGAGTCCGGCAGCGACAACATTCTTCGCCAGATAACGCGTGATATAGGCAGCCGAGCGATCCACCTTGGTCGGATCCTTGCCGGAAAAGGCGCCGCCGCCATGCGGGCTGGCGCCGCCATAAGTATCAACGATGATCTTGCGTCCGGTGAGACCGGCGTCGCCATCAGGACCACCAATTTCGAACCGTCCGGTCGGGTTGACGTGAATCACCGTCTTGTCGGTGATAAAGCCTTCCGGCAGCACCTGATGGAAAACGCCCATCACATAGTCGCGCAATTCCTGATAGAGCGCAGGATTGTCGCTGTCCTTGTAATAGCCAGGCGCGTGCTGCGTCGAAACCACCAGTGCGACGGCCTCGACCGGCACTTCATTGACATAGCGCAGAGTCACCTGACTCTTGCTGTCGGGTTCCAGAAACGGGGCTTTGCCGCTGTGGCGGTCCATCGCCATCTGTTTCAATATCTGGTGTGAATATTGTAACGTGGCTGGCATCAGGTCGGGCGTTTCGTCACTGGCATAGCCGAACATGATGCCCTGGTCCCCGGCGCCTTCATCCTTGTTACCGCTTTCATCCACGCCCTGCGCAATATGCGCCGATTGCGGGTGCAGGTAATTTTCGAAGGTCAGATTCTGCCAGTGAAAGCCGTCCTGCTCATAACCGATTTTTCTGACGGTTTCCCGGACAGCGGTCTGGATTTCTTCCTGCGCTCCGGGTGCCCAGTTGCCGTCCGTATCAATCATGCCCTTGCCGCGGACTTCGCCAGCCAGAATCACCCGGTCGGTCGTGGTCAAGGTTTCGCAAGCCACCCGGGCTTCCGGATCCTTGGAAAGGAACAGATCTACAATGGCGTCAGAAATCTGATCAGAAACTTTGTCTGGATGGCCTTCAGAGACCGATTCGGAGGTGAAGATAAATTCTGAACGCATGATAAATTCCTGATTTTTGGTCAGAAAGAGACTGACCGATGTGACATAAGGAAATGTTTATATGTGCTTTAACGGGCACGTAGCCGGATGGCAATGGCAGATAGCAGCAAAATAATCGCCAAACCGAGCGGCAGGGCATTGCCAAAACGGGCAAAAAGCGTGGGTGCCTTCGCCTGCGGCAGGCTGCTGTCAATCCGGCCCGCCTGCCCCATCGGCACACTGGCTCTGATCGTTCCGTTGGCGTCGATCACCGCCGAAATACCGGTCGGCGTGGAGCGGATCACAGGCAGCCCCTCTTCGATTGCCCTGAGGCGCGCCTGCGCCAGATGCTGCGGCGGGCCCCAGCTGCCAAACCAGGCATCATTCGAGGGGTTGAAAATGAAATCCGGACGGTTATCGCGGTCGACAACCTGTCCCGAGAAGATGATTTCATAACAGACCTGAATGCCAGCCTTGCCAAATTTTCCCAGATCGATCGAACGGGCGCCGGGACCCGGCCAGAAATCAAAATCACCGGGAGCCAGACGGGACAGGCCAATCGCCGACAGGAACGGCCGCATCGGCAAATATTCGCCATAGGGCACCAAGTGAGCCTTGTCATAGCGCCCCAGCAATTCATGCTGCGCATCCATCGCAAAGACACTGTTGCGGGCACCGACTGCGCGGTCGCCGGCTTCATCAAATTCCAGCTTGAGGGCACCCAGCACCAGCAGATCGCCGGGCTTCATCAGCGAAGCCAACTGCTGACGGACAAATTCCGGGGGACGGCCGTAATAATAGCGCGCCGGATAGCCGGTTTCCAGATAGTCGGGAATCGCGGCTTCCGGCCAGAAGATGATGCGTGGCTTGTCGTCTTCCCGCAACGTCAACTGGGCCAGTTTCGTCAAATTCTGTTCTTCGTAACCGGCCTGCCATTTGTCCTGCTGGCCGATATTCGGCTGAACGATCGTCACATTTGCCGGATTGCCAACAACTGGCTTCGTAATGGTCATCTGGTCGACTAGAAAAATGACGATCAAAAGGGTCATATATCCTAGACCCTCCAAATAGCCGATTTTATGGGACGCGAAGCGACCCACTACAGCTTGCGGCAGATAGCTGCCCCGGTGACGGATTTGGCGGACAATCCAAAAGGCAAGTCCTACGATCAGGATCAACAACCCGGAGCTTCCATAAGTTCCGACTCCTCTTAGCCACATGGGGCCAATGAAGACGTCAAGCCATACCGCGCTGAGCGGATTCCAGATGAAGCCGCTGAAAACCCAGCTTCTCATCCATTCGGTTATGATCCAGAACCCGGCAAGAGCGAGAATGAAGGCCAGCGGCTTGGCTTTCCCGATGAGCCACGCACCCAACCCTGCCAGCGCCGGAAAAACCGCCAAATAGAGCGACAACAGAACGACCGCCACATAGCCGAGCCAGCCCGGCATCGCAGCCTGGAAGGTAAACGCCTTGGCGATCCAGTTCAGGCCGATGATAAAATGGCCCAGGCCGAACATCCAGCCGCTGAACAAGGCGGCTTTGCGGCTCTGCACCTGGATCAGGATCGCCATCCACAGGGCCAGCATGGCCAGGGTCAGCGGCCACAGGTTGAGCGGGGCAAAGCCGGTCGCGCTCAGACCGCCGGCAAGCAGCGAGAATCCATACGGATGGCGAGCGACTATTTTCTGGATTTTTGACACCGGCGGCTTTTGCCGTGTTCGGTGCGGCCATTCAATTGCTAATTGCCGGAACCTGCATTTGCTTGCTATTGGTTGCCCATGAACATGCTCCCGCTCCTGATGCTCGCCCTGTCACAACCGGCAGCCACTCCTCCCGTGCCGCTCGACGCAACGCAGCAGCGCGACCTGTCCTGTGTTGCCGTTCTGGCGATCATCGCTTCCGAACAGGAGCGAGCTGTGGAGAGCGCGCTCGACTATCCCCTGCTCTCCGAACGCGGCGCCACCTATGCCGCGCTAGTCGGCCAGCGGATCATGGACGTTACCGGCAGAACCAAGGAGCAGGTGCGCGACGATATATTGGCGGCGGTGGCCGACCAGCAAACCATGGCTCAGGACGCCGCCGATCCGGACGCGCTGGTGCGGAGCGAAATGGCGACCTGCCTGCCGTTGCTCGATGCTGCGGTGCCACCCAAGCCGAAACCCGACCTGACTCAATGCGCCGGGATGCTGCAACTGGCCTATGAGGAAGTCCACAGCCGCGAAGGCCTGTCCAAGACCGCGCAGGATCTGAAGACGCTGGCCGCCGTGCTCGACAGCCGCGCCCGCGATCAGATGCGAGCCGAGGGTCTCAGCGGTCAGGAAAGCGATATATTATTGACGCAAAGCCGCGAAGCAATGCTGACCGACTCCAAACAGAAGGAATCGCTGGGCCAGAGTTCGGATCTGGATTTCGACCATTGTTTCCTGCTTGCCGCACCGGAAGAGAAACAGCCCCGCAATGAACATTGAACCGCTCGCCACCCTGCGCCCCTTCCACCTGGCCTTTCCGGTCCATGATCTCGATGCCGCGCGCGCGTTCTACGGTGGCCTGCTGGGTTGCGCAGAAGGCCGCAGCGATCAGCACTGGATCGATTTCAGCCTGTACGGGCATCAGATCGTCACCCATCTTGACGAGAATTTCCTGCCCCGACCGCTGATCAATCCGGTCGATGGCGAACAGGTGCCGGTGCCGCATTTCGGCGTCGTGCTGACCATGTCTGCCTGGCAGGCGCTGGCAGACCGGTTGGCCGCAGCCGGCGTCAAATTTGTTATCCCGCCGACAATCCGTTTCAAGGGACAGGTCGGCGAACAAGCGACGATGTTCTTTCAGGACCCGAGCGGCAATGCGCTCGAGTTCAAGGCCTTTGCCAGCGACGATCAGCTATTTGCCAAGGATTGATCCGGGAACGGAAACCTAAGCTTTTTCCGCGCTCTGCAGACGCTCCAAGCCATCTTCCAGTTGCCGCTCGGCCATGTCGCGAGCGCTATTGCGCGCCAGCCCCAGCGATCCGGACAAGCGCTCGCCAATCAATGCATCCCCCAATGCCATAAGCACCAGCGCAAGCGTATCTTCATGCATCTCGCGATCCTTGTGACCGCCTTCCCCGACATCGTCGACCAGCGTGTGGATCGCTTCAACGATCGGGTCGAGGGCGTCTTCATTGCCGGTCAGCATCATCCAGGACCAGAGTGCCGCAGCCCCCTGCTTGTCAAAGGCATCGAAGGTCAGGTCGACAATATCGCGCACGCTGCCTTCCCCGGAGCGGGATTTCAGGATCGCCTGCGCAATCATACCGCAGACTTCGTCTGACAGATAGGCCGCAAGCGCCTTCTGCAGGCCGGAGGCGGAACCGAAATGGTGCAACAGATTGGCATGGGTGCGACCGATCCGCCCGGCTACGGCCTTGAGCGTAACCGACTGCGGACCGGTCTCGATCAGCAGGTCGCGCGCGGCGGCCAGCGCCATGCCACGGCTTTCTTCGGGGGAGAGGCGACGTTTCGCTATTGACATTTATGTAAGCAACCCTATTTTCATTGTTGTTAGCTATAGTCTGCATTTCGCAAAATGGAAGCATCCGATGAATATGCTTGACTCCGTCCGCACCGAACCTGAAACCATCAAGACCCCCACACCAGCGGGTCATGAAATCACGCCGCGCGACCGTCGTTTCGGCCGCGAAGCGGATTTCAATCCCGAAAAATACTGGCAAAATGGTGATCCGGTCGCGACCGCCTTTTACAATTGCCTGTCGCTCACCTTCCCGCGTGGCGAGGCCTTTTTCATCGAAAGCGTGAAAGAATTTCGCGATCATACGCCACAGAAACTGCAGAAAGAGATCCGCGCGTTCATCCAGCAGGAAGTGATCCACACCCGCGAACATCTGGCGCTCAACCGCCGGGTCGAGGAAAATGGCTATGACACCAGCCGAATCGAACAGCGCATCATCGAATCGCTCAGCATGACCAAGGACCGGCCCAAGATCACCAATCTGGCGGCGACGATGATCCTCGAGCATTTTACCGCGATCTTGGCCCAGCAATTTCTCGCCAATCCACGGCATTGGAAGGATTCCGATAAGGAAACTGCTGACCTGTGGCGCTGGCACGCACTGGAAGAGATTGAGCACAAGGGCGTCGCCTATGACACCTGGCTCTACGCGACCCGCGACTGGAGCCGCTGGCAACGCTGGAAAGTGAAGGCGCTGATGATGCTGATCATCACCCGCAATTTCTGGGGCAACCGCTGGAACGACTCGCTCGATCTGCTGGCACAGGACGGCTTGACCGGATGGCGGGTGAAGCTCAGGCTGCTGAAATTCCTGCTGGTTGAACCGGGTATCGCACGGGCGATCATCATTCCCTGGATCAAATTCTTCCTGCCCGGATTTCATCCGTGGAACGAAGACGACCGGCATCTGATCCAGCGCGCCGAAAGCGAATATGAAGCGGCGATCACCGGACGGCCGGCAACCGCCTAGACTTGGAGCCTAGCTGGCAGTGGTCAATGCGCTGCCTTGCTCATGTCGACTTTTTCGATCCATTCGGGGAAGAAACTGGGTTCCCGGGTTGACCAGCCGGGTGCCGTCGCAGCGGCTTCGCTGATCGACTGGAGCAGGCCCTTGCGGGTTTTCGGGTGCAGATGCGGAAGCGCTGCCGCCGCGCAGAAAGCTCCGGGCAGCCAGGGACGAGAATCCGGCCCGAGCAGGCGCTCGTAAAGAAAACGGAAGGCAGGGAAACTGTGGATACGGCCCTGCCCCAGATCATAAGCGGCCAGCGAAATCAGCGACGGCATGAACGCTTCGATGCTGTCGATCGCACAATCCTGAGGGATGGCTTTGCGAATATCGGCGAGTTTTTTGTACAAGGACATCTGGACCTTAATCCCGGCTTCCTCGACCTTGTCACGCGACCAGGTTTCGATCGCGTCGGACCGTTCGAGGCCTACATCGAGCGAACGACGGATATAGCGCTGCGCCGCCGAGCTAAAACTCGCGAATTCCTTCATTTCGGCCAGCGTCATGGCGCCGGGTACGGGGCGGATTTCCTTGGTCATAGTCTCGCAACTCCTCGTGGACTGATCCCACGAAGACATTTGAACCAAACATGGTTAGCAATTGGTTAAATTGACCCGGATTAATTGCGCTTGGGGCCTCCAACTTCGGAAAATTGCGCGTCAGGCTTATAAAGTTTCGACCAACCGCAAGCATGGTTCGACCGGTCACGATTCCCCTAGAGACAATAGATACCATATTGGCCTAAGCTGCCTCGAAACCATGAATTGAATGCATATGAGAAAATTTGAACTGGGAAATCACAAGCCGTCGGTCGGACATCAGGTTGCAATCCTGTCGATACTCGGATTCTGGCTTTTCTACGTGATCGTCCTGACCTTGCGAGCGTCGATCGGCGATTGGCCAGCCCAGGGCGAAATGGCGATGCGCCGCATCGTCGTGACGATTTTCGGCATTGGCATTACCTACCTGCTTTATCTCGTGCTCCGGCAGTTCGAGGACAAGGCGCTGTCCACCCGGATCATCACCGCGTTCGCCGCCGCGATTCCCTGCGCGATCATCATCGCCTGGTTCAACCATCTGGTGTTCAATGTCTATTATCCGGAAAATCTCTGGGACGAGGCGCATGTCGAGGAAATGCGCAAATATATGGCGCAAGACAATCTGGCGCTGAAAGCGATTTCCGAAGACGCGACCTCCCGCTTTTTCTTCATTATCAGCTGGGCCTCGCTCTATCTGACCCTGAGCTATGCCGGCGAAGTCCGCCAGGTCGAGCGCAAGGCCGCCCGCTTTGCCCAGGCGGCGCAGGATGCCGAACTGCGCTCGCTGCGCTATCAGGTCAATCCGCATTTCCTGTTCAACACGCTGAACAGCCTCAGCACCCTGGTGATGCGCAGCCAGCCGGAAGAAGCGGAGGAAATGATTCTCAACCTTTCGAAATTCTACCGCACGAGCCTGTCCGGTGATCCGCTGGAAGATGTGCCCCTGTCCGAAGAAGTGCATCTGCAGAATCTCTATCTCGATATCGAGGCGGTCCGCTTTCCCGAACGGCTGCGGACAAAGGTCAATATTCCCGACGA
>TARA_R110000868_G_scaffold161287_2_pt1 | contig 10205 bp, 9 predicted proteins | sample TARA_R110000868 | Tara Oceans TARA_R110000868 (sample SAMEA4397489) | marine metagenome | biome: Polar Biome; feature: [SRF] surface water layer (ENVO:00010504); material: water (ENVO:00002006), including particulate matter (ENVO:01000060) such as... | depth 5 m | reverse complement strand
AAGGCGGAATACGCGCAGGCGTGCAAAGAGTTTGCGGCGCGGATGCCTGCTTAAGACATCAGCTAAAATTCGGTTGTCACCCCGGCTTTATGCCGGGGATGACAGTCTTGTTTTTCACGCCACGAACCTTGTGACACCGAGTGTGAAGACCGAGAGATAGCTGACGAGGGCCGAGAGGACGACCAGCAGGGTCAAATGTTCGGCGCGGGTACGGATTTCTTTGGGCCACATGGGATTAAACCTTTCCTGTGAGAGCAAGCGCGGGGGCGGCGGGGGATTTGGCGGAGGGGAGACAACCGAGGCCGGTCAGCGAGACGCGTAGGGCCTGATCGAGCGGCGTGCGGGGCTCGCTGCCCAAGAAAGCCACGAGTTTAGCGTTGTCGAGACGCAGCGGTTTTTTCCAGAGGTAACGCATCTCCAGCATCTCGCGGAACGTCTCGGAAAATGGCGCGGCGAGATAAAGCGCAAACCACGGCAGGCGTTTGATCGGCGCGTCGGGCACGCCTGCGGCGCGCGCTGTCGCTGTAGCGATCTCGACACCCTCGGCAAACCAGTGGCCGTCGAAGTGAAAGACCTCGAAGTCTGCAAGCTCGTCGCTGCGGGCAATGAGGCGGGCGAATGTTTCGGCGAGGTCCGGCAAGAAGGCCCATGCGTGGCCGACTTTGCGACTGCCGGGATATGTGACGGAGCGCACAGGCTTGCCCGGCGTGACGAGAGCCTGACCGAACCAGTTGTTTGCCGCTTTGCCGCCGAAGAAGTCACCGGCGCGGACGATCAGCACTTTGACACCTTCGCGAGAGGCGGCTGCGAGGCGCCGTTCCATCGCCACGCGGATCGCGCCTTTGCGGGTCAGCGGATTTTGCGGCGAGGTCTCGCTGATCAGCGGAAAGGTGTCGGGGCCGAAATTGTAAACCGTGCCCGGAAAGGCGAGGCGCGCACCGACGGCTTTGGCCGCTGCAATCGAGCTTTCGAGCATGGGGAGCGCGGTGCCTGCCCAGTTTTTGTAGCCGGGGGGATTGGCACCGTGAAAGACCAGCGACACGCCGCGAGCGGCAGCTAACACATCGGCGGGGTTCATCGCGTCGCCTTTGATCCATTCGATTGCGCCGAGACGGGCATTGGCCTTGGCGGCCTTCGCCGGGGCGCGATTGAGCGCCCTGATGCGCCAGCCATGAGCTTGAAGGGCCAGTGCCATTTCCGAGCCGATGCCGCCTGTGGCACCGATGATGAGGGCTGTGGGGGCTTGGTTTGTCATGTCCGGTCTCCTGATCCGCCTGATGTGCGCGTTTCGATGATCAGAACATGAGGTATTCACGAATGAATATGAATTGCCTAAATTTCTCTGGTCTCTATACTTTTTTGTATGAAACAGGAAGAGCCCGGCTGGGAACACTACAGGACGCTTCTGGCGGTCATCCGCGAGGGGAGCCTTTCGGGTGCGGCGCGCGCGCTGGGCCTGACACAACCCACAATCGGGCGGCATGTGGACGCGCTGGAGGAGGTGTTGGGGCTTGCGCTCTTCACCCGCAGTCAGGGAGGCCTCGCACCCACCGACAGCGCGCTGGCGCTGGTGCCTCACGCGGAGGCTATGGCCAATGCGGCAGAGGCTTTGCGCCGGACTGCGACCGGCGAGGCAGAAGAGGACCGCGGCACGATACGCCTCACAGTCAGCGAAATGATCGGGACGGAAGTGCTGCCGCCCATGCTCGCGCGTTTTCGCGAAAAGCATCCGCGTATCGCCATTGAACTGCTGCTCTCCAATCGCAGCGAAGACCTGCTGCAACGCGAGGCCGACATTGCGATCCGCATGGTGCAACCGACGCAAGCCGCGTTGCTGGCCAAAAAAGTCGGTGAAATCAACATCGGATTGCATGGGCATCGCAACTATTTGCAAGCGCACGGAACGCCGCTGACGATTGATGATCTGCGACACCACTCGATCATCGGCTTTGATCGCGACCCTTCGGTGCGCCGCACGCTCAATCTTGGCATTGAACTCAGCCGCGACCTCTTCTCGTTTCGTAGCGATAGCGACCTTGCGCAATTTGCAGCGCTGAAAGCCGGATTTGGCATCGGCATGTGCCAGATCACGCTTGGAAAGCGATACCCTGAGCTTGTGCCGGTGCTTGAAGGGCAACTTTCCTTTCAGCTCGGGGTCTGGGTCGTCATGCACGAAGACCACAAGACAAGCCTCAGGATGCGACTGATGTTCGATCATCTGGTCAAAGAACTGGGCGAGTATGTGGCACAAAGCAGCCAGTAAGTCCTCCTCGCCTGCGCTACTCATCGAAAGCGAGAGGGCTGTTAGAAAGCCCCCCACCCTGCTATATCAGCGGCCATCATTCGTTATGTGAGGTCCGTCATGTCGCAAGCCGCAGCAAAGCCCGATGGCAAAGCCAACCCGCCGCTCGCCCCGTTCAACTGGGAAGATCCGCTCTTGCTCGACGGTCAGTTGACCGAAGACGAGCGCATGGTGCGCGACAGCGTGCGGGCCTTCTCGCAGGACCGGCTGATGAGCCGCGTCAAGGAAGCCAACCGCAACGAAATCTTCCACCGCGAAATCATGAACGAGATGGGCGAGCAAGGCATGCTCGGCACCACGCTGCCGGAGAAATACGGTTGCGCGGGTTTGAACTATGTCTCCTACGGCCTCGCGGCGCGCGAAGTGGAACGGGTGGACAGCGGCTATCGCTCGGCGATGAGCGTGCAGTCGTCGCTCGTCATGCATCCGATTTATGCTTATGGCTCGGAAGCACAGCGCGAAAAATATCTGCCCAAGCTTGCCACCGGCGAATGGGTTGGCTGCTTTGGCCTCACAGAGCCCGACCACGGGTCTGATCCGGGATCGATGGTGACACGCGCGAAAAAGGTGGACGGCGGCTACATCGTCAACGGCGCGAAAATGTGGATCACCAATTCGCCGATCGCGGATATTGCTGTTGTCTGGGCCAAGACCGAAGATGATGTGATCCGTGGTTTTGTCGTGGAACGCGCTTTCAAAGGCTTCTCGACACCGAAGATCGAAGGCAAGTTTTCGCTGCGGGCATCCGTGACCGGCGAAATCGTTTTGCAGGATGTGTTCGTGCCGGACGAAAACCTGCTGCCCAATGTGCGCGGCCTTGCTGGACCCTTCGGCTGCCTCAACCGCGCGCGCTACGGCATTGCCTGGGGCGCGATGGGCGCGGCGGAATTTTGCTGGAATGCGGCGCGCACCTATACGCTGGAACGCAAACAGTTTGGCCGTCCGCTGGCGGCAAACCAGTTGGTGCAGAAAAAGCTCGCTGACATGCAGACGGAAATCACGCTGGGCCTGCAAGGCTGCTTGCAGCTTGGCCGGATGTTTGATGCGGGCACTGCGGCACCTGCTGCCATCTCGCTGATGAAGCGCAACAATTGCGGTAAGGCGCTCGACATTGCCCGCGTCGCCCGCGACATGCACGGCGGCAACGGCGTGTCGGATGAATATCATGTAATCCGTCATGTGATGAACCTTGAAGCGGTGAACACTTACGAAGGCACGCACGACGTTCATGCACTGATCCTTGGTCGTGAAATCACCGGCATTGCCGCTTTCTCCTGAGGACGACCTTTTCCTGAAGGTGGAGATTTCGGAGGTAGAGGGTGGAACTTTCGCTTATTTGGGGTGCTGTGCCGGATCTTCCGGCAGCCAATTTCTGCGCGCTTAGCTTTTACCTCTTGCTTGCAGCCTGCCTGCACAGACCTCTTCGTCATCGTGTTCTCGCCGCCCTTTCCCATCCCGTACCTACGACGCATACGGTCTTCAGTGCGCTCGATGCGCTACGCGGCTTTGCCGCCATGTGGGTTTTCCTTGGACATACCTACACTCGGGTGCCGACGCTCTTGAGAGACGAGCCCGATGTGCTGCGATACGCTATGTCCTCAGGGCAAAAAGCTGTGCCTATTTTTTGCGTGTTAACGGGGTTCCTAATTTTCCGTTCGGCGCAACAACTCAATAGCTGGCCGAAATTCACCGGCTATGCCCGGAATCGCGTTTACCGCATTTTCCCGCTATACGTCTTCGCCATTATACTTGCGGGTGTAATGCTCGTGGCCGGGTTTCCGCAAGTCACTGCGGCGCCACTCTATCTTTTTTTCTTCGAGCTCATACCGCTTCAAGGTATTATCGAAGCTCAAAATTACGACCTGCTTTTGGGACACCTCTGGAGCCTGTATGTCGAGGTGGAATTCTATATCCTCGCACCTTTCATTGTCCTGCTGACTGCTAGGATCGCGAAAGGCGGACTTGGAATACTGATTTCGTCCCTCATCGCCGCAACGATTTATTTCATCTTCATCAAGGAGTTCGGCGGGCGGGAGGCCCAGCTCTGGATTTATTTCATCTTCGGTATTCTAGCCTCGGTTCTCGTCGACAGTTTCGGCAAACGCCTATCACCCATTGCTGGAACCTTCATCTTGGCCGCGGGTATAATATTACTCATCATCGACGGGATTGGCTTCGACTGGGCGAGCGCGATGACATCTCGAGTCTGGGGTGTCGCAGGTTATACGGTAGGACTCGGTCTTGGAACCATGCTCATCGTCATCGGGATCGTGACGGACCGGTTCGCCAACAGACTTCTGTCGTTCCGGCCGTTCCGAATTCTGGGCATCGTCTCCTATTCACTTTTCGTGCTACATCCTTTCTATCTCTATGCAAATTTTCATCCGCTCGGTCTCGTCGCGCAAAACCTGACGCAGGACTCCTTCACGTCGACGAGCCCAACCATGCCATTCGCCTACTTTGTTCTTATCTTCATTCCCGGCATGATCTTCATCGCAATGCTGGGGTATATATTCATTGAGCGGCCTTTTCTTGCACGTCGCAGTATGCCCGGCGTGCGTGAGGCCAAATTCGCAGAGGCCTAGATGAACACATTCGGCGGCAGTTCCAGCCTCCTCATCCCATGAGAGCCAAGTTTGTGTATATTTGTTACCTCGAACAGAAACGATAAATGCGTCCCGCGGGACGAGCCCCAGCTAGGAGCACAGAATGAGTCAGGCAACTGCTGCGCTCGACAGCAATCCGGAACGCAATACGGCGTTCGTAGTGCTGCTTGGTCTGAGCTTCTGCCATTTGCTCAACGACATGATCCAGTCGCTGTTGCCGGCGATCTATCCGCTGCTGAAAGTGAACTATGCACTGAGCTTCACGCAAATCGGTCTCATCACCTTTGCTTATCAGATGACGGCTTCGCTGTTGCAACCTGTGATCGGCTATGCGACCGACAAGAAGTCCCGCCCCTACTCGCTCACTATCGGCATGGGTTTCACACTCGTTGGCCTGTTGCTGCTGGCGGTCGCTCATAACTTTGCGGTGATCCTGCTTGCTGCAATGCTGATCGGCACAGGCTCGTCGGTGTTCCATCCCGAAAGCTCGCGCATTGCGCGGCTGGCGTCGGGCGGGCGGCACGGGCTGGCGCAATCGGTCTTTCAGGTGGGTGGCAACACAGGCTCGGCCATTGGTCCTCTGCTCGCGGCCTTCATTGTCATCCAGCGCGGACAGGCGAGCGTTGCCTGGTTCTCGCTCGCTGCCGCGCTCGGCATGGTGCTGCTGTGGAATGTCGGCGGCTGGTACAAGCGCCATATGGCGGAAGCGGCGAAGAAGCCCGCCGTCGTCGTGCCGCATCACGGGTTGAGCCAGCGCCGGGTCACCATGACCATCGCCTTGTTGATGGCGCTGATATTCTCGAAGTTTTTCTATCAGGCGAGCCTGTCGAGCTATTACACGTTTTATCTGATCGACAAATTTCATGTCTCGGTGGAAACGTCGCAATTGCTGTTGTTCGTTTATCTCGCGGCAACCGCCGCAGGCACGCTGATCGGCGGACCTATCGGCGACAAGATCGGGCGCAGACTTGTGATTTGGGGTTCGATCCTCGGCGTACTGCCTTTCACGCTGATCTTGCCACATGTCAATTTGTTCTGGACCGCTGTGCTGACTGTGCCGATCGGGCTGATCCTTGCTTCGGCTTTTTCGGCCATCGTGGTCTATGCGCAAGACCTGATGCCCGGACGGATCGGCACCGTGGCCGGATTGTTCTTTGGCTTTGCTTTCGGCATGGGTGGCATTGGCGCGGCGAGCCTCGGCGTTCTCGCCGACCATACGAGCATCGGTTTTATCTATAATGTCTGCGCGTTCCTGCCGGCCATCGGCTTGCTCGCCCTGATGCTGCCGAACCTTGATGCGCTGGGCGCGACCACGGCGGGCAAATGAAAAAGCGGGCTTTGATTTTTGGTGTGTGCGGGCAGGACGGTGTTTACCTCGCCAAGCTGCTGCGCGACCAAGGCTATGAAGTGCATGGCACATCGCGCGACAAGGAAATGGCCAATATGGCCGGGTTGCGCCTGATGGGCGTTTACGACGATGTGACGGTGCATTCCGCCGCGCTGCTCGATTTCCGTTCGGTGTTGCAGGTGATCGACGATGTGCGGCCCGATGAGATTTACAATCTGGCGGGGCAATCGTCGGTCGGGTTGTCGTTTGCGCAGCCGGTCGAAACCTTCGAGGGGATTATTCTTGGCACGCTGAACATTTTGGAGTGCATCCGCTTTCTGAAATTGCCTGCGCGATTTTACAATGCGACGTCGGGCGAAGTCTTTGGCAACACAGAAACGCCTGCCGACGAGACAACACCCTTCCGGCCTCGCAGCCCTTACGGCGTTGCCAAATCCACCGCCTTTTGGACTGTGGCCAATTATCGCGAGTCCTATGGGATTTTTGCCTGCTCGGGCATTCTCTTCAACCACGAGAGCCCGCTGCGCCCGTCGCGTTTCGTGACGCAAAAGATTGTGCGTGGCGCGGTGGATATTGCTGAGAAGCGTGCCGAAAAACTAACGCTGGGCAATCTTGATGTATCGCGCGACTGGGGTTGGGCACCGGACTATGTGGACGCGATGGCACGGATGCTGAAACGCGACGAACCGGACGACTATGTGGTGGCGACAGGCACGTCGAGCACCTTGACGGGATTTGTTGACGCTGTGTTTGATTGCCTCGGCATGAAATCCAGCGCCTATGTCGAGACAACAGCGGACCTGATGCGTCCGACGGATATTCGCGTGAGTGTCGGCGATCCGGCGAAAGCGAAGGCCAAGCTCGATTGGTGCGCCAACACGACCATGCCCAAGCTTATCAACCGGCTGGTGGATGCAGAACTGGCGCGGCGGAAGTCGGCGTAAGCAGTCTTCAATTCCGGCGCAGGACCGCGTGCCATGCGTAGCCGCGATAGAGCGGCGTGAAGGTGAGAGCAGCATTGTGGCTCACGGCCAAAGCGGCAAGCACGTCGCGCAGATCGGCGCGGGGGCTCACATGAAACAGCGACAACCATTTGAACAATATCGCGCGGCAGAAACGCGGCAGGTGTTCCTGCTGGCCGAAATCAACAATGTGCAATTCGCCTGAGGGTGCCAGATTGGCAAGGCCCTGACGGAGCGCGCCCTGCCAGTCCGGTATCATGGACAAAGTGTAAGACATGAAAATGCGGTCAAAGCCCGTGCGGCCAAAGGCGCGGACGGGATCGAACACGGTGGCATCGCCCTGCGCATAGCTGACGCTGCCGCTCAGTTGCGCACGGTTGGTGGCCGCTCGTGCCGAGGTGAGCATTTGCGATGAAATATCCATGCCGTAGAAATGCGCGAACGGATGAACACGAGCAATAGTGACGAGGTTGCGCCCTGTGCCACAACCGATTTCGAGTATGTGATCACCTGTGCGAGGCATGAGCCCGCGCAGCATCCGGTCGCGGCCGAGGAGATACCAGGCGCGGGTCAGATCATAGATATGACGCTGCTGGCGATAGACTTTATCCATCAGGGCGGAATGATCGAGCGCGATGTCGGACAAGGGCGTCAGCCTTCGAATGTGTAAAGATGGAAGCCGCCGTAAATCGAAGAGCGGTCGCGATAGGTCCAGCGGAAACTGTCTTCCTTGTGATAGGTCCAGCGCGACAGGACGTCAGCGGCGACGCGGCCCGGCAGCAGGCTCGGTTCCGCCGCTGTGCGGAAGATAACGCGGGCGCCGGTGCGCGCGGTGCGGGTGATCTCGGACCAGAGGTCGTTGAGTTGCGCGTCGGTCATCCAGTCCTGCGCATCGAGCAGCACATAGCGGTCGCAGCTTGCCGGTGCCTGCTCGCGCAGAAATTCGGTAAAGCCGAGATTATGGACCTGAGCGCGGGAAGCGTTGGACTGAAGGACCGCGAAATTATCGCGCTGAAGATAAGGCGGCAGCGAGGCCTTGTCGCTGCGTTCGTAATGGCGGGCGAAGGCCTGCCATGCGAAATAATTGTCCGAGATGTCGAAGTCGCAAACGAGACGTTCCAGACGCTCGCGCAGGACTTCGTGCATGGGGCGGCCACCCGAAAGCTTCTCATATTGCGAAGGCGGGATACCCAAACCATAGAGCGAAGCGGGATTGTCGGTGATGCGGCGCAGGAGCTTGTGCTCGAACAGGGGCGCAAGCTGAGTGTTGAAGAAGTGGCGCTGTTCGCTCAATGTGCGGGAGGCCAGCAGCGGCGCAAAGCTGACGCCATAGAGGCGCGCGGCAAGATGCGCCCAACCGATGAAATAGCCGAGCAGCCCGTGGCGGTAGAAGCCGCGCGTGAAAAGCGAGATACGGCGACGCAGACTGAAACCGCGATGCTCCCAATAGGAAAGCGACGCGTCGTCGAGCTTGTCGCGCAGGAACAGGCGATAGGATTGCGCATTGGCTTTCTTGTCCGCCTCGCCGAAGAAGCGGAAGAAATGATCATGCGATGGCATGTGCGCGGCACCGGCGAGCTTCAACCGCGTCAGCGCGACATGCGCCGCGTTGAGGTCCACCGCCGAGACGCGGGCGGGACCGGCGGCGAGATAAGACATGACGTTGCAGCCGCCCGACGCGATGGTGACGACATGGCTGTCGGCGTCGAGCGCCAGTGCCTCAAGGTCGATGACCGGATCTTCCCAGATTTGCGCGTAGACGAGGCCGGAGAAGACGGCGGTGAAGGCACGTTCGAGCAGGCCCGCACGTGAGGCCGCCTTGTATTGATGCACGGCTTGTCGCAAACGGGTGTTGCGGGATTTGTCGCTGACAAAAATGCCGGGTTCGGCAAGCGCAGTCGTCGGGCCAAGGGGCGTGTTGGACAAGGGGGCGACATCCTCAAAATGGGGCGAGGCGGTCGAATCACGTCGAACGCCCGCGCCGGTTTCGCCAAACTGGTACAGACGGGGCGTGACGACGGGGTGACGGTTTGATGGCATTTGCGCAAACCGGCGTGGGCTTTGCCGCCTTCCGAATCACTTTGAGCGGCGTATAGTCACGGCATCAGATTCAAAAAGCCGGACGCAAACCGGCCCGTGTGCGCGCTCACCCAGTGTCGCCAAGCCCGGCATATTCCTATGGAGCGCGCGCGTCGCACCCAGCACCCGCTATGGCGTATCGTCCCGCTGATCCACCGTCATGGTTGGCGCTTCTGGGGCGGCATGACGCTGATCAATTCGGGGCGGCTGCTTGAAGCCTTTATGCCGATTTTCCTCAAAATGGGGATCGACCGAATTGCGGTTGGCGACATGCGGCTTGCTGAACCGGCACTGGCCATTCTGGGCCTGATGTTCGTCCGTTATTTCGCTTTCAACTTTGGGCGGCGTTTTGTGCGCGAAGTGGGCGTCGAGGTGGCGTTTGAGTTGCGCCAGCGGCTCTATTGGCATCTGGAACTGATGGGGCCTAAATTTTTTGCGGGCTATACCACCGGCGATCTGATGGCCCGCGCTATCAACGACATTTCGCTCATCCGCCAGATGATCGGCATGGGCACGCGGCTGCTTTTTGTGCTCGGTTTTTCTGGCATCATCGCGTTTATTTTCATGCTGCATCAGGCGGCGTCGCTGACGGTGTTGCTGGTGCCTGCCCTGCCCTTTTTCGGCATTTTCGGATTTGTGCTGGCCAACCGGATTTTCATTCAATCAACGATTGTACAGGAAGGATTTTCCAACCTGTCGGCGCAGGTGCAGGAAAACCTGAGTGGTATCCGCACCATCCAGACCCATGCGCAGGAAGACCACGAGATCGAAAGGCTCACCGCCTCGTCGAGCCTCTACGCGCGTGACTATTACCGGTTGATGTTTCTGAACTCGGCGCTCACCGGCTGGATGCTGGCAATCACCGGCTTCACGACGCTGCTGATCGTCGGCTTTGGCGGCGCGCAGGT
>TARA_R110000868_G_scaffold39376_16_pt1 | contig 10206 bp, 10 predicted proteins | sample TARA_R110000868 | Tara Oceans TARA_R110000868 (sample SAMEA4397489) | marine metagenome | biome: Polar Biome; feature: [SRF] surface water layer (ENVO:00010504); material: water (ENVO:00002006), including particulate matter (ENVO:01000060) such as... | depth 5 m | reverse complement strand
ATCGAGAAAAATCGGCGGCCCCGAATATGCCATCCACCTGCACATTTTCTATACGCCTCTCACTAACTGTGATGCAGGCCTAAATATTGTCATCTTCCAGATATAATCCCTGCTCTCCACAAACATCGATAATTTTGGACAACACGTGAGCCTGAAAAATCTCGATCAAATTCACCAGACGAAAAACAATTGCCTTACTGTGATCAGATTTGACGGCCAAAATTGGCTCAAATTGATCATCGAATTCACCAAAATAGTCTGAGAGATATTCAATTCCTTTGTCGCCTTCGAGAACAGTGCGAATTTGGAATTTGTTTCGAAAAATTTCGACATCATCAAGATGCACAAACACATTTATTAAATACATAAATCCCACAGATTTCTGAGGGTTTTCGTCGTGCGCAATAAGGGGCACCTCGACTGGACGAAAACGCTGTCGGACTCCAACGAGATCGATTAGCCTCCGACAATGAAGCCCAAACAATGCAAGATCATCGAGAGCCAAATTCAACTGACGTTGGTCTATTGGGCCGTCCATTCTCGTTTGACGCCCGGTAGCAAAAAGTGACAACCGAGCTGAACGAGTTAGTAACTCTTCGTATGCATGACGAATTAACTGATACGAGCGATTGTGAATCTTAAACGTAGATTCATCTGTGAATTCGAGTGAATGATCGTCTGACATGCTTTACCTAAACGGTTAGTGCAGGACTCTCCAACAAAGGATCAGGCGCTTTCCGCGAACAGTTCGCGACCGATCAGCATACGGCGGATCTCCGACGTGCCGGCGCCGATCTCGTAAAGCTTGGCGTCGCGCAGCAGCCTGCCCGTTGCATACTCGTTGATATATCCGTTGCCGCCGAGAATCTGGATGGCGTCCAGCGCCATCTCGGTCGCGCGCTCGGCCGAATACAGGATCGCGCCGGCCGCGTCCTTGCGCGTCGTGCGGCCGCGGTCGCACGCTTTCGCAACCGCGTACACATAGGCACGCGATGCGTTCATCTTGGTATACATGTCGGCAAGCTTGCCCTGGATGAGCTGGAATTCGCCGATCGGCTGGCCGAACTGTTCGCGTTCGTGGACGTAGGGAATAACGATATCCATGCAGGCCTGCATGATGCCGAGCGGCCCGCCCGACAGAACGGCGCGCTCGTAATCCAGCCCGCTCATCAGCACCGCCGCGCCGCGACCGATTTCGCCGACCGCGTTTTCGGCCGGCACGAAACAGTCCCGGAACACCAGTTCCCCCGTGTTCGACCCCCGCATGCCGAGCTTGTCGAGCTTCTGCGCCGTCGAAAACCCGGCGAAACCCTTTTCGACAATGAAGGCGGTGATGCCGCGCGACCCCGCTGCCGGGTCGGTCTTGGCATAAACGACAAGAACATCGGCATCCGGCCCGTTGGTGATCCACATCTTGTTGCCGTTCAGTACGTAGCCGCCATCGACCGCGTCGGCCCGCAGCTTCATCGACACCACGTCGGAGCCGGCGCCCGGTTCCGACATCGCCAGCGCGCCGACATGTTCACCCGAAACCAGTCGGGGCAGGTACCTGGTCTTTTGCGCATCCGTGCCGTTGCGGTGAATCTGGTTCACGCAGAGATTCGAATGCGCGCCGTAGGACAACCCGACCGACGCCGACGCCCGGCTGATCTCCTCCATCGCGACGACATGCTCGAGATAGCCCATCCCGGCGCCGCCGAATTCCGGATCGACCGTCACCCCGAGCAGGCCCATCCCGCCCATCTGCTGCCAGAGTTCCATCGGGAATTCGTTCGACGAATCTATCTCGGCCGCCAGCGGCGCAATTGTCGCCCGGGCAAATTCCGCGACGGAATGCCGCAACATGTCGGCGGTATCGCCGAGATCGAAGTCCAGCGACGGCAACGCGTTGGGGATCAAGCGGTTTCTCCTGTCATATCGGGGCCGTCAAAACACTAAGAGCGCCGCCCGGAACCGTCAAACCGGAATCGTCTGCCCGCCTCGGCTTGCAAATGCCCGAAGGCGGCATACCTAGCGTCCGAGGCCTGACGTCAAAAAAATCCATTCCACACAATTTCAGGGGACGTACTACATGCCAGTTGCCGCTATTCGTGAATTCTTCAAACTTGAATCGGCGGGCGGTATCTGCCTGTTCTTTGCGGCGGTCGTCGCAATCATTCTCGACAATTCCCCGTTGTCGTGGCTTTACGATTCCCTGCTCACCGTCCCGGTTGCCGTCCAGGTCGGCGCACTGGAAATCGCCAAGCCGCTGCTGTTATGGATCAATGACGGGCTGATGGCCGTCTTCTTTTTCCTGGTCGGCCTCGAAATCAAACGCGAAGCCCTCGAAGGCCAGCTTTCTTCGGTCGACCAGATTGCCCTGCCGGGCGTCGCCGCCATCGGCGGCATGGCCGTACCCGCGGCAATTTACGCCTATCTCAACTGGTCGAACCCGGTCGATATCAACGGCTGGGCGATTCCCGCCGCGACGGACATCGCCTTCGCGCTCGGTATCCTGATGCTGCTCGGCAGCCGCGTGCCGCTGGCGATCAAGGTATTTCTTACCGCAGTCGCGATCATCGACGATCTCGGTGCGATCGTGATCATCGCGATATTCTATACCGAGAACCTGTCGGTGACGTCGCTGGCGATCGGTGTCGGCGGACTCGCCGTCTGCGCGTTCCTGAACCTGCGGGGCGTCACGCGCACAGCGCCTTATATTCTGATCGGGATCGTGGTGTGGGTCGCGGTGTTGAAATCGGGGGTCCATGCGACCCTCGCCGGGGTTCTGCTTGCGCTCGCAATCCCGCTCCGGGCTACAGATGCGGAAGGCCATTCACCGCTCCGCCATCTCGAGCATATTCTCCACCCCTGGGTCGCGTTCCTCGTCCTGCCTGCCTTCGCGTTCGCAAACGCGGGCGTGAACTTCGCCGGGATGACATTTTCGTCGCTGCTGGAACCGTTGCCCCTCGGCATTGCCCTCGGGCTGTTCTTCGGCAAGCAGATCGGGGTTTTCGGCGCAACCTTCCTGATGGTCAAAACAGGCCTGGCCAGGCTGCCCGAAGACACGACCTGGGCGATGATGTACGGGGTGTCCCTGCTCTGCGGCATCGGCTTCACGATGAGCCTGTTTATCGGCGGGCTCGCGTTCGATGATCCGGCTCACGCCGCCGCTGTACGCCTCGGGGTGCTGGCCGGCTCGCTGATGTCGGGCACGATCGGTTATCTGGTACTGAAAAAAGCGATTGCCGCCCGCAGCGGCTAACGCGTTCCGGCGGTCGGGGCAAATCTAGGTCGCGGTCGCCGGAATTCTTTTCTGGAATTCCGCCCGCCAGTCTTCGATGGGCCTGAACGTCGGATCGGCCTTCGCATGCGCTTCCGACGCCGCGAAAATCTCCTCGTCGCTGAGGGAGAAATCGATGTCGTGGCGGTGCGGCTGGTTGATGTACCAGGGCGTGTCCATGAACGCTTCGAGCCGGTTGCCCTCGGGGTCGTAGAAATAAACCGACCACGCATTGCCGTGATCGGTCACCATCACCTTCTGGACGTCGTCGTCGGCAGTTACGGCTGTGTGAACCTGGCGCAGGTCGGTCAGGTTTTCACAGCGGAACGATATCTGGTTGACGGTCGTCTGGTCGGTGTCGGGCCGGCGCCCCTCGGCAACGACAACCTGGTGATGGTCCTTCGGGTCGCGGGACATGAAGGCATAGCGGTTGCCGTTCAGCAGGCCTTCATCGGCGACGCCGAAGCCGAACATCCGGACGTAGAAGTTCTTCATCCGCTCGAAATCCTGCACCCAGATACCGACATGGGCGAGTTTCATCTCCGGCAGCATTCCCATCTTATTCCTCCGTTATTCCGGGACCGTTCCCCGATACTAGGCTCCCTTCCCCACGGACCGCAACGGCCCCCGCAACGGCCTGAATCTCTCCCGGACTTGCATATCGCGGCGCAGGCGTTATTCATGCCCCGACAGTTAACCGGAGGACGCCATGAAGATCACGACATACTCAGTAAACGGAACAGAATCCTACGGCGTCGTTGCCGACGACGGCATCATCGACGCGAAGCCCCTGGCGGGCGGACCGCAGACGCTTAAGGGCGCAATCGCCGCCGGCGCGCTCGGCATCATCGCCGAAGCCGCGGCCGGCAAAAGCGCAGATCACAGCTTCGACGACATCGAATTCCTGCCGGTCATCCCGGACCCGGACAAGATCATGGCGGTCGGGCTGAACTATCGCAGCCACGTGCTCGAAGGCGGCCGCGACATTCCCGAATGGCCGATGATTTTCACGCGGTTCTCGAATTCGCAGGTCGGCCACGGACAGGCGATGATCAAGCCCAAGGCCTCCGACATGTTCGATTTCGAAGGCGAGATGGCCGTGATCATCGGCAAGACCTGCCGCCACGTGTCCGAAGCCGACGCCCTGTCGGTGGTGGCCGGCTATTCCTGCTACAATGACGGCTCGATCCGCGACTACCAGCGCCACACCAGCCAGTTCGTGCCCGGAAAGTCGTTCTACAAGTCCGGCGCGTTCGGCCCGTGGATGGTGACGGCGGACGAAATTCCCGATCCGGCATCGCTGACCCTGATGACCCGCCTCAACGGCGAGGAAATGCAGCGCGCGACCACCGACGACCTGCTGTTCAGCATCCCGCAGCTGATCCATTACCTGACCACCGTGACCGAACTGGTGGCGGGCGACGTGATCGTATCGGGCACCACCGGCGGCGTCGGGTTCTATCGCGACCCGCAGGTCTTCATGAAGGAAGGCGACACGGTCGAAATCGAACTCGACAAGATCGGCATCCTGCGCAACCCGATCGTCAACGAAAAATAACGGCGGCCTGTACGCCAGAGAAAAACCCCCGGCCTGCGCCGGGGGTTTTTTTGATGCGCCTTATTCTTTGTGCGGGCCGCCGGCGCCGGACCTTACTTCAGTCCAAGCAGTTTCAGCGCGGCGGCGAACAGGGCGTGGTCTGTTTCGGCAAGCGCGCTCAATGCCGAAAAGTGATCGCGGCCCGGCATGTTGAGTGTCGAGGTCGGCACGCCGTGCTTCGCCCAGGCGGCGGCAAGGTCTGACGCCTGGCGATCGAATTCGTCGTATTCGTCGCCGCCGAAGGCGATGATCGATTCCCCCTTGGACGGCGGGTTCATGAACATCGGGCTCTGGCCGGGAACGTCCTCCGGCGTCAGACGAACCGCGTCGTTCAATGGCGTCAGGCGGATCGGCTCCACATCGTAGACGCCGCTGATCGGCAGGCTGGCGGCGACCAGGTGGGACGGCAGCCCGGCTTCGAAGGAAGGCCAGTCTGTCGCCTGCATCATTGCCGTCAGATGACCGCCCGCGGAATGTCCGGAAACCACGATGCGGTTGCGGTCGTAACCGTATGTATCGGCTTCGCGCCACAGATGCGCCATCGCCCGGCGGCACTGATCGGACAGTTCCGGCAGGGTCACGGCCGGACACAGCGCGTATTCGATATTCGCGAAGGCGGCGCCCGCGGCATTCAGTTCCTTGGCCAGAAATTCGTTGCCTTCCTTGTCGTTCCACTGCCAGTAGCCGCCATGGATGTAAGCGAAGAGCGGCGCGCCGTCGCTCGCCGGCAGGAAGACGTCGAGCCGTTCCCGTTCATGCGGGCCGTAGGCCACGTCCAGATGCTTGCGGCCCGGCCCGTTGCGATAGGCGGCGGAACGGACGTTCTGGTCTTCTTTAAGCGCGTTGAGCGCTTCTTCGGTGATCTGGGCGCGGTTGTTGTACTGCGCGTACAGCGCCTCGGAATCGTAGTCGCGGTAAACGGCGTCGGTCATATGGGTCCCCGTGTCCTTCGGTTTGAATTCATTCCCGCCATCGTAATCCCCGAAGCGCGCGGATCAACTGCATTCCCGACACGCGCAACAATTTGCACTTGCAATTATATTTATTTGCAGTTACAAATAACTCAAATCAATGACACGCCAGCATAGGGAGACACGCAATGGCGATCGATTTCGGGTATTTCACGCTTTCCGACAACTACTATCCCAACAATCCGCGCTCGGCGAACGACTTCGTCATGGAAATCCGCGAACAGGCGATCCTCGCCGACAAGCTCGGCTACAGCTCCGCCTGGATCGGCGAACACCATTTCGACCGGCTCGGCGTCAATTCGCGCCCGGATATCCTGCTCGCCAGCATCATCCCGGAAACCGAGAACATCCGGCTTGCACCCGCGGTCAACGTATTGCCGATTCATCATCCGATCCACGTCGCCGAAATGTGGGCGACGCTCGACCTGCTGTCGGGCGGACGGGTCGATTACGCCTGCGGGCGCGGCTACGACGCCGACGAATACCATCCCTTCGGCGCCGATTTCATGACCTCGGCAGAAGTCTTCGAGGAAGGCATGGACGTCCTGTGGAAAGCCTGGACCGAAAAAGGCCCGTGGTCGCACAAGGGCAAGTATTACGACATCCAGGACATGGATATCACGCCGAAGCCGATCCAGAACCCGATTCCGTTCTACGTCGCGTCGTTCTCGGAAACGTCGTCGAAAATGGCGGGCGAAAAAGGCCACAACATCATATATGCGCCGTTCGCCGCGTCGATGGTCTATGGCGGGCTCGACAAGGCCGTCGACAGCTATCGCGAGAACTGCGTCAAGGCGGGCAACAAGCCGGGCCGCGCCATGTGCAGCTATTTCATCCACATCAGCGACACCCCGGAAGAAGACGATTTCGGCCGTCAGGCGATGATGGATTATTTCCAGCATTGCGTGCTGCGCGCCTTCCCGGACGATCCGTCCAAGATGCCGCCGACCATGCATTACTTCATGAAGATCAACGAGATTTTGCGCAACATGAAGAAGAACACGCTGTCGGCCAATTCCGTGCTGCTCGGCAATTCCGCCGAGATCACCGAACAGCTCAAGGCGGTCGAGGCGGCCGGCATCGACGAATGCATCCTGTATTTCAACGTCGGCAACAAACCGCACGGCATGGTCAAGGACCAGATGCACAAGTTCATGGAAGAAGTCGCGCCGAACTTCGAAAACTACCGGGTTGCGGCGGAGTAACGTTTCATGGAGCTCGGTACCTACCTGCCCTATCTGGTCAACCGTGTCGGCCAGCAGTTCATCAGCGATATCACGCCGGTCCTCAGCGAGGTCGGCGTCGATATCCAGTCCTGGCGCGTGCTGATCGCCCTGTACCAGCGGGGCGGCCAGCCCGTGGGCGCGCTGTCGGAACTGACGAGCATCAATTTCTCGACGCTGTCGCGGGTGCTCGGGCGGATGGAAAAGAAAGACCTGATCCGCCGTCTCCGCGGTATAGACGATGCACGCTCGTTCACGATCGAACTGACCGAAACCGGGCGCCGCGTGACCGAAACCATCCTGCCGCGCGCCGCCGCCCTCGAAGCCCGGGCCACCGGCGATTTTTCCGAGGCGGAACTTGCGATGCTGCGCCAATTGCTCGGCAAGCTGTATAGCGGCCTCGCCGATCGCGCAGACGAAGCGGAAGACCGCCTGGCGGGGTGAAACCTAAATAGGCTATACCGCCCTAGTTTCGAACATAGACCCTGCGTGCACCGTCCATCAGCACCCGGTATTTAAAGGCAAGGTCTTTTTTGTACCGGTCTCGCACCATCTCCACGACCCCGCCGCTTTTCACCCGAAAGTCGGCCTCGTACACTTGGTTTCCATAGATCACGTCTGACGTAATATTCCAGACTCTGCTGCTCAGACGCGCGCGAACCGGTCCGATCCCGATTTGTCTGCGAATTGCCGGCGCGAGAAAATCCGCGTCAGGTTTGAGCACCAGAAAAATGCCGTCCCTGGCCGAAATCGCCGAATTGAAAAACTCAAGATACGCCGTCGCCTCTGCCGCCGTGCGGAGCGAAAGACCGTACAAACGGTTGATCCGGTGGATAGCCCCTCCCTTTCCATCCAGCAGGGTACGCGTTTTACTCCCCGCAACGGAAACAATGTAATACGCTCCCCGACGTTCGTTTTCCGCCGCCTCGGCGAGAAGGACTTTCTTTTTCGCGCTGGAATAGAATGGAATGACTTTCGTCCGGACAGATTCAATCGATACTTTTTTCCCGATTTCCTGGCGAAGAACGCCCCGTGCCCATGAAACCCAGCGGGGCCCCTGTTTTTGCCATTGCCCCGGAACAACGGGCGAAAACGGAACTGCGGCTATGTTGACGGTCCTGCCGTTCGATCGCGGGGACGGCTTCGACCTCTGCTTTGAATTCGCCGCCTTTTTGAAGCCTTCAGGATCAAGAATTGCCCAGATTGCGCCTGCCACGAGTGCCGTCCCCACAATGGCCTGCTCGGCATCTTTTTTCCGCGCGGCGGTCCGCCCGAGCAATTTCGACGGGCTTACCCATTCGGTGCCCCCGGTCGCATACCGGATCTTTACCCGGCCATTCGCCCGGTCGACGCGCCGTACCGTCACCAGATCATTCTTGCTGAAAAGATTGTTGATGAAATATGTGTCCCCGACATCGATATCGCCGATCGGCACGGCCAGCGCGGGGACTGGAACACAGAGCAGGACAAATAGCGCCGCCTGAAGCATTCTGCACCGCGCCCATTTCCCAGCACGCCAAAGGCCCTGATGAGACCGACAGGTCATATTTGCGGAACCGGCATCTCTCATATGAACTCTCCCTGAATTACCGAAAGTCGCGACGCAACCCAGAGATTATTTCACAATTTTATACAACCCGGCAATCTTCTGAACCATCATGCCCGGTCGGTTATATGGAAACGTGGCCGGTCATGAAATTTGGCGCCAGGAATGTTATATGGCCCCATAGTCAATCAGTACGGATTTGACACCATGAAAGGGTTCCATGTCATGCCGACGTCTCCTGCCGGTCAGGTTTATCCGCCAACGGGACGGTGTTTCTACAGATTCGCAATACCAGATATGCATGGGACCGGCCAATGATCAGCTTCAGGGCCGCCGTTCTCGACACCTGTACGACCGACCGGCCGTTCACGAACAACCTTCCCCTGAAGATCGGGACCGTCGATGCCGACGGGCCAATGGCGCATGAAGTTCTGGTGCGTATTACGGCCGCCAGCCTGTGCCGGTCGGACCTGTCGGTGATCACCGGCGTGCGGCCGTGGCCGATGCCCATCGTGCCGGGCCATGAGGCCAGCGGCGTGGTCGAGGATATCGGCGCGGACGTCACCGGTTTCAATCCCGGCGACCGGGTGGTTCTGGTCTACCAGCCGCATTGCGGCGCGTGCCCCTGCTGCATCGCGGGGGATGCGCATCTCTGCGCGCCGGGCCTCGCCGCCAACCGCGCCGGCAAACTGCTGACCGGCGGGCCGCGCCTGTCGTTGAACGGCGACACATTGCATCATCACATGGGCCTGTCGGCCTTCGCCGAAATGGCCGTGGTGTCGGAACATTCCCTGGTCAAGGTGGACCGGTCGCTGCCGCCGGATATCACCGCCCTGTTCGGCTGCGCCGTGATGTGCGGCGCCGGCAGCGTGATCAATTCCGGCGAAGTCACCGCCGGCGAAACCGTCGCGATCGCGGGGATCGGCGGGGTCGGCGCCAGCGCCATCCTCGGCGCCCGGCTCGCCGGCGCCGGGCGCATCATCGCGGTCGACCCCGATGCGGAAAAACGCGAAATCGCCCTCTCGCTGGGCGCGACGGACGCTATCGACGGTGGCGCGGACGCCGCAGGCGAGATTGTCGAAATGACCGGCGGCGGCGTCGATTGCGCGCTTGAAACCGCCGGGATACTCGGCGCCTTCGAGACCGCCTATGCATCGACGAAACGCGGCGGACGCGTGGTCACCGCCGGGCTTGTCAGCCCTTCAACGCCCTACGCGCTCGACATTGCCGCCCATGTCACAAGCGCGAAGACCATTCGCGGCAGCTACATGGGCAGTTGCAACCCGGCGATCGACATTCCGAAATTCGTCGGGCTGTTCCTGGCGGGCCGTTTCCCGGTCGACCGCCTGATCACCCACCGGATGCCGCTCGCCGACGTAAACACGGCGCTTGAAAACATGGCGGCAAGCAAGGCCCTGCGGCAGATACTGACGCCCTGACGCCCTGACGCGGGCGCGGGCGCAGCAGCCCGCCCCTATCCCAGATGCGCGCGATAAAAGTCGATCAGCGGGCCGACCGTCGTTTCGGTCGTCTTGGCAGCCTGTTCGATATCGACAATATCGATGTCGCCGCCGGCTGCGCGGTATAGCCCGGCAAACCGTTCGGGT
>TARA_R110000868_G_scaffold86182_3_pt1 | contig 10209 bp, 7 predicted proteins | sample TARA_R110000868 | Tara Oceans TARA_R110000868 (sample SAMEA4397489) | marine metagenome | biome: Polar Biome; feature: [SRF] surface water layer (ENVO:00010504); material: water (ENVO:00002006), including particulate matter (ENVO:01000060) such as... | depth 5 m | reverse complement strand
TTCCACATGGTTAACGCAGACGTTCAAAATAAAATATCCAATTATCATGGCACCAATGTTTTTGGTTTCCACCGATGAAATGCTAATCGCAGCAGCTAAAGCAGGCATAACTGGCTGTATTCCTGCGCTTAATTACCGAACTCCTGAAGACTTCGAGGCTGGATTAAAAAACTTGAAAGAGAATTGTCCTGGCCCATTTGGAGTTAATCTCATTGTAAACAAGTCTAATATTCAGCTACCAAAACAGATAGAGCTTCTGACTAAATACGTCCCCGATTATATTATTACTTCTTTAGGCTCACCGCGCGAAGTGATCGAGAAGGTTGGAAAGCTCGGCTGCAAGATTATGTGTGACGTTGTTGATGTGGACTATGCCTTAAAAGTCGAAGAGCTTGGTGCCGACGCTCTTATTGCTGTTAACTCAGGGGCCGGTGGCCACGCCGGAAAAATTCCAAGTTCAATTCTAGTTCCGATGCTTAGAGAAAAATCAAAACTACCTGTCATAGCAGCTGGTGGAGTTGGAACGGGCGATGCGCTTCTTTCAATGCTAGCCCTTGGTGCAGAAGGTGCCTCAATTGGATCTCCTTTCATTGCAACTCATGAAGGCGGAGTAAACAACGATTACAAACAAGCCTGTGTTGACTATGGCGCTGCCGATATCGCCATGACTTCCAAAGTATCTGGCACTCCATGTACAGTTATTAAAACTCCTTATGTTGAAAAAATCGGATTGGAACAAAACTTCATTGAGTCTTTTTTAAATACAAATAAAAAAGTTAAAAAATACGCAAAGATGCTGACCTACTACAAAGGCATGAAGCTGCTTGAAAAAGCGGCCTTTTCCGCCACCTATAAAAGTGTTTGGTGTGCAGGACCTTCCATTGAATTCTCGCATAAGATTGAATCTGTCGACGAAGTGGTTAAGCGTCTTATCACAGGCATGGAGCAAGCCCACAAGCAGTTGGGAGCCAGGCTAAGTGACTAAGACTAAATTCTCGCTTTTAGGAAATCCTAATTACACGCGACTGTATATTGCTGGCACAACTTCGGAGCTAGGCTCCTTTGTGACCGAAACAGCACTAATGCTTTTGGTGTTCAAACTATCAGGTGATGATAAGGGTTACCTAGGTTTAACTAGGGCCGTATTTCTATTATTTCTCACGATTGGTGGCATTCTGGGTGGTCCTATCGGAGCACTTAAAAACAGAAGATCGGTACTTATCTTTTGTGACATTATTAGAATTCCAATTGTTGCCTCTCTCCTATTTTTAAAAGATCCTGACGCCATCGTTTGGATGAATGGAATGATCGCCTTATTCACAGGTATTTTTAATCCTTCCCGCCAAGCCATGGTTAATGAAATTGTTCCACAAAAACAAATCAAACAGGCTAATGCTTTATTTGGATCAACTTTTGCGACCCTGCACTTAGTTGGTCCGTTCTTAGGAGCTTGGATTTTTGCTCAAACTGGTCGAATGACAGAAATTTTGGCCTTTGATCTTTTCACCTACTTTATTGGCATTTGGTTTCTCTCAAGAATTGTCTACCAGCCCAAAGTTTCATCTCAAACACAAAAGAGTAACCTTGGAAATGAACTTAAGCAGGGCTTTCGCTATTTAAAAGGTCGACTTGATCTCATCTCAATGTTTGCCAACAATATCATCGCTGGCTTTGTCATTGGGCTGTTGATCCCGTTGCTACTGCCTTTCGTACAAGAGCAACTTGGAGCCGGTGAAAAAGAGTATGGGATATTATTGTCTCTTTTTGGCCTGGGCGGCATTGTCGGCGGTTGGTTTTCACATAAAGCATCCCAGAAATTCTCCACAGGGAAGATCATTACCGCGACTATTTTTGTAGAGCCCATTATGATGGGTTGGTGGGTGATGAATACAAGCTTAGTACTCGGCTATCTCATTTTCTTTTTGTGGGGAGTTCTTGTTTTTACTAGAATCCCCTCTCAACTCAACCATATATCAGAGACTGTTCCCTCAAATGTCCTGAGTCAGATGTTTTCCCTTTTAGACCTCGCTTTCGTTATCCCAAATATCTCCAGCGGTATTCTGTTAACTTTTATTGCCAATGATTACAGGACGGTTGACCTACTAGCTATTGCAGCACTCGGTTTTGTCGGACTAATTTGGCCTCGCGCATTTTTGAAAGAGACACAAAGCTTGTTTAGTAGTGAGGTTCAAAAAGTTGACCGCGATAATGAAACTTTGTCTTCATAGTCTAATCATTTTATACTCTTTGCATGAAATCTCATATTTGGCTTAGATCTGAAACAAAAGATCACGAAAGAAGAACACCCCTAACACCAATTGGGGCTAAGCAACTCATTCAAGATGGTCACACCATTTCTGTTGAAAAATGTAGCGACAGAATTGTTAAAGACAAAGACTACGAAAGCGTAGGCTGTCGTATGGTTGAACCCCTTAGCTGGAAGACGGCGCCAAGTGATGCCATCATCCTGGGGCTAAAAGAGCTACCTGATAATGATTCCGATCCATTGACTCATAAGCATATATTTTTCGCTCACGCCTATAAAGGTCAAGCTGGAGCCAAGGAATTGCTCGCTCGCTTCAAAGCTGGTGGCGGTTCACTTTACGATCTTGAATATCTAATGGATGAAAACAAACGTCGTATTGCTGCTTTTGGTTTTTGGGCTGGATTCACTGGTGCTGCAGCGGCGATGGATTCATGGGCCGATTTATCTCAAGGTAAAGAATTTTCTCCCCTGCACGATTACGATCATCAAGATGAATGGATTGCTTCGCTCAAAAAACGTCTAGTTGGTAAAACTCCAAATGTAATGGTGGTCGGTGCTAAAGGACGCTGTGGTAGTGGCGCACTTACACTTTTAAAGAAGATCGGCATCTTTCCTACATCATGGGATTATCAAGAGACTAAAGACGGTGGACCATTTAAACGAATTGCCGAGCACGATGTCTTTATTAATACGGCCTTGATAAACACGAAGATTCCACCATTTATCAATGAAGATATTCTGCAAGACCAAGCTCTATCCATTATTTGCGATGTAAGCTGTGATCCCTCTGGCGAACTCAATCCCATTCCTCTCTATGACAGAGCTGGATCTTGGCAACAGCCACTACAATCTAAATTATTAGCGGGAAAGGTTAGACATATTTTGGCAGTCGACAATCTGCCCTCATTACTTCCAAAAGAAAGCAGTGAGGATTTTGCTGAACAGCTGCTACCTCACTTGCGCTCTTTTGCGAATGACTCTTCAAATGCAATATTTGAAAGATCACTTGAGTTCTATAAAAATCACTCAGCTAAAATATAAATCCAGGGTCTTTGAACAATGAATGTCTCTGACTGAGCTTCTTCTAGCTCATCAAAGATTTTTCCACGTACATCTAGAAAACTTGCCTTAGCCTTGTCTAGGCGAATTGATGTTTTCTTCTCATTGGCATCATAACTGACAAGCCCTTCAAATTTAACCGTAGCACTGATACCGATACTAACTGAAACTTCGCCTTTAAATTTATTATTTGAAATATCTAATTTAAGACTCTTAACTTCTGTGTCTCCACGACCCGTAATATCGAGGGCTCTAGTCAGTGCATCTAAGATTGCTTGAAATTGATCTGAGCGCAGTGCACTTTGATAATTTAGTTTTGACAGCCTTATGCTTGCCGAACCATTAAGACAGCTCTGAATCAGATCACTGGCGCCAGAACATTGAGCTGATAAGCCTTCAACATTAATGCGCTTGTCTTCGTGTAGACCTACTAGAGACCCAATGGCCGTGCGTTGAGATTGATCAGTCACAACTAGATCGACTCCACTCCAAGTCGCAGTTTTCAAGTCTTTAACCCATGCTGCCGGCTCGGCCCACTCCCAAGTCTCATCAGGAGTACTTAGAATATATCCCTCGCCCATGGCTTCGAGAGTAATGTCAATTCGACGCTTACTTTGCGCGGGAATACTAAATGTATCGGCACTACCGCTACCATTAGGCGCATTATACTCACCTGAAAATCCGGTGATATTAAACTGATCTGCAGCCTGAGTGTGAAATGAAAATAAAAGGATAAGGGCAGCGCAAAGACGCATAAAAATTCTCCGTGATCAAAGTGATATAAACACTCATCGAAGATTTTCTATTCTGACCTTTGCGCTTAATTCGAACTCGGCAAGTTCGTCCGCTTTTCTAAACCAAACCCGCTCGCTTGAGTAATGGTTCTACAGATGGTTCCTGACCTCTAAAAGCTTTGTAGAGCTCCATGGGGTGGGCACTTCCACCTTTTTCCAGAATCTGGGTTCTGAACTTCTTGGCAACCTCACGGTTGAAAACGCCTTTTTCCTGGAAGTAGGCAAAGGCGTCAGCATCGAGCACTTCGGCCCATTTATAGCTGTAATATCCCGAGGAATAACCTCCATCAAAGATATGCGAAAAGGCTGTGCTTGAGCATACACCCGAAATTTTTGGAGTTAGTCTGGCTGGCTCAGTAACTTCTTGTTCAAATTTTTCGATATCAGTAATTTTTGATGGATCGCCTGAAAACCATCCCATATCAAGTAGGCCAAACGCCAATTGTCTTAGCGTACTTCTCCCTTCATGAAATGAAGCCGCCTTTTTAACGTTGGCCACCAACTCAGCAGGAATTGTCTCTCCTGTTTCGTAGTGTTTTGCAAAAAGATCTAAGCATTCTTTTTCGTAGACCCAATTTTCAAAAATTTGACTTGGAAGTTCTACGAAATCCCAATAGACACTAGTACAAGACAGTGATCTATATTTCACTTTTGAAAGCAGAACGTGAAGAGCATGTCCAAACTCGTGAAAGAGCGTTAGAACTTCATCAAGACCTAAAAGTGAAGGCTTTGTTGCCGTTGGTTTAGTAAAGTTACATACAATGGTTGCGTGCGGACGAATATCGACGCCATTTTCCATCCACTGGGCGCGAATATCATTGGCCCACGCCCCTCCTGACTTTGTCGATCTAGGGAAAAAGTCTGCATAGAATAGGCCAATAAAGCTTCCATCTTCGTCATGAACTTCGTAAGGTCTTACATCCTTGTGATAAACAGGTATGTCTTTGTTAGCCGTAATTTTTAAACCATAGAGTTTTTGAGCGACGGCAAAAACTCCATCAATAACATTCTCAAGTTTAAAGTATGGACGAAGCTGCTCATCATCTACGTTGAATCGGTCTTTTTTAAGTTTATCGGCCCAGTAAGCATAGTCCCATGCCTCAATAGGATCTGGTCCGTTCTTTGAGCTGACCCACTCCTGCATATCTTTCATCTCTTCTTTGGCGGCCGGTGAAGCTTTGGCTAAAAGCTCTTGCATAAAGCTCGTCACTTTGTCGGTTTTTTGGGCCATCCTTTCTTCCAGGACATAATGGGCATGATCACTATAGCCAAGTAACTTTGCTCTTTCATAACTTAACTTAGCAATGGTTTTAGCTAGTGTTACATTATCAAACTCCCCGCCGTAAGCACGGGTTGAAAAAGCCATAAACATTTTTTTTCTTAAGTCGCGATTAGCAGAATAAGTCATAAATGGCATGAAGCTGGGGTAATGAAGTGTAAAAACCCAACCTTTTAATTTACGAGTCGCGGCCTCTTCAGAAGCAGCTTCCTTAACTGAATCAGGCAATCCCTCAAGATCAGCTTCATTTTCAGTATGTAGAGAAAATGCATTTGTAGCTTTTAAAAGATTATCAGAAAACTTAATTTTTTTATCAGCTAACTCTGTATCAATGGCGCGCAGTTTTGTTTTATCAGTTTCAGAAAGCTTCGCTCCACCTCTTACAAATCCTTTATAGGTTTTTTCTAGGAGCATTCTATCTTCGCCGCTAAAACTATCTTTTTTGCTCCAGACTTTTTCAACTTGAGCGAACAGCTTTTCATCAAGGGATACATCGTTTCCGTAGTTGGTGATCTTTCTTGAGAACTCTTCAGCAATTTCTTGAATTTCTGAAGTTTTCTCAGCTGAATGTAAGTTATAGAAGATGGAAGCTACTTGATTAAGTTCTTGATCAATGAACTCCATTTTTTCAATAATATTTTGAAAAGTTGGATTTGATTCACTTTTAATCTTTTCCAGACGTGTTTTAGCTAAAGCGATTGCTTGATCCAAGCTAGGAATGAAGTCTTTGACATTAATTTTATCAAAGGCAATTGCACCGTGGAGAAGTTTTGATTTTTCTATTAATGGATTGGTCATAATATTATCCTTGTAGAACTTTGTGTTTTTTTAGTAGTGGGAAAACTAAGCATAGCCATAACCCTAATGAAGCATACAGCATTGCATCGATCCACACGAGGGCCTGCACATAAATCATGATAAAAGAAATGAGTCCCTTACCGAAGCGATAACAAAACATATCAACTATATATTTGGCGCCATACTTCTGCTTATCACTGAGTGGAAAATAGAGAAGTTCTTTGCACACAGCAAAAATCGAGTAATCTGTCCCCTTTAGAATCATAAACATACTAGCGACAGCGATTGCACCACCACCGATACTCCATAATTGCGTCATTAAATAAACAATCGGAATAACAATATGAATTCGCTGCAAAGAGACAAAGCGCAATAAAACAGGAAGCACCAGTACTTGCAACGTGAAAGCTAGTGCATTGATCCAAGTATAGAGACGTCCAAGTTGAGCAGTTTTATCTGCTTGATCTGGTACGGCCATTTCAAAAAGTATATTAAATTTAAAATTGGCTAGATTAATTACAAATTGAGTCAGCACGACTACGAGGGCCATCAATCCGACATAGGAGCCAACGCCTTTAATTGAAGCTAGTGGCGACTTGGCCGCCTTGTCTGTCTTTGAAGACTTTAACTCAACTCGATCGGAAAGCAGGTAGCTGACGATACTGAGTATAATGATGGCGCTGCCGACAATTGTTATGCCGCCAACATTAAAATGATTCGCCAATTCAGAAGTTAGTAAGCCTCCAAATATTCCACCTAGGCTGCCTAGAGCGCCAAGTGGTCCGTATAGAATTCGAGCGGTTTTAATATCGACTAATGTATTGAGAAGTCCGTAGACCATATGGAGCATCACAACGATATAGACTTCTTTCCATACATATAATGGCCAAGCGAAAATCCCGTGACCAAAATCAATCATGGCCATACAAAAAAGCATGAAGGCTATGCTGAATATGCCTGTTGCAGCATATAAATTATGAATCCGAAATTTAAGCTGGTAGTGATTATAGAGACTGACCAAGACACTCAAAGCTAGAACGGACCAAAGCCAAACGGCAGGTGAGTTTTTAGCTCCATAATTTTGCAAAAATACAGCTGTCGCACTCGAGCGTATCAATGGATAGGAAAACAAGATGCTAAATGCCGCAAACCCGAGCAAAAGGATATTTCTTTTTGTCGATGGATCTAAGCTCCAAAGCTGATTCTTTATATCAGTTATCCCTTTTAACATGCTTAACTTTTCCTAATTAGACGAATTAATGACTATAGTGCCTGCATCATAGTAGAATTCAACTTTATACATTTAAAGAACTTTTATCCATGTTGTAGTAATTATGTCTTCATTGGCCATCGTCATTCCCTTTTATAATGAATCAGACTGCTTGCCAGGTCTAATCAAGGAACTTGATGGTCTCATAAGTAAAATCGATTGCCCTGTTAGTGTAGTGGCGATCAATGATGGTTCAAAAGACAATACTTTGGAAATGCTCAATCAATTTGCACAGACAAGAGATTGGCTTAAAGTAGTCGATCAGAACAACGGAGGGCATGGCAAAGCCGTTCTTCATGGATATGAGCTAGCGACAAAATTAGATACTGAATGGGTTTTTCAATGCGATAGCGATCAGCAAATTCCGATGAATGAGCTCCTCACTTTTTGGAACAAGCGAGAAGAGTTTAATTCGTTTCTAGGAATTAGAAAAAACAGACAAGATCCTAAAGAGAGACTTCTGGTTTCAAAAATTCTTAAAGCAATCTTACGAGTCTTGTTTGGGCTTAAAATTCTTGATGCCAACTGTCCCTTCAGAATGATTAAGGCGATCGATTTAAAACGCTATCTTGCAATTATACCTGAAACATCTTTTGCGCCGAATGTATTTCTTTCAGTGCTGATGGCGAATCATTCCAAACTTGGTCAACTCCATGTTTCACATCTGGAACGTCAAGGTGGCGTAAACTCAATCAACAAATTGAACTTATTAAAAATATGCAAACGTTGCACAATAGAACTCTTTCACTTTTGGCAAAATAAAAAATCATGGTTAAAACGCCCAAACATACTCCAATCCTTTTTATAGGCGCTGGACCAACGACGATTGGTGCATGCTATCGCCTTCGAGATAAAGGATACAAGGACTACATCGTTGTAGAGCAAGGTGATAAGTTTGGGGGTCTCTCAAGATCTTACTTAGATGATCAAGGTTTTACTTGGGATTTAGGGGGCCATGTCCAATTCTCTCACTACAAAGAATTTGATCAAGCGATGGATGAAGCCTGCCAAAAAGAAGGTTGGCTCGAGCACCAACGAGAAAGCTGGGTTTGGATTGAGGATCAATTTGTTCCATATCCTTTCCAATATAATTTTCAACTTCTAAAAGATTCTACTATTGAAAAATGCCTGAGCGGGCTTAATCAGCGTGTCCTCAATTCATCCCCAAGTGATTTCAAGCAATGGCTCAACCGAGAGTTCGGAGAGGGCCTGTGTCAGCTTTTTATGTATCCCTATAACTTTAAAGTCTGGGCACACCCACCACAATTGATGAACCATGAATGGATAAGTGAACGGGTCGCAACCATCAATATGGAGCGAATTCAAAATAATATTAAAACTAAAGAGCATGATGTTTCATGGGGACCTAACGCTGTTTTCAGATTTCCGGCAATGGGTGGTACGGGGCGTATCTGGGAAAACCTAGGCGCAAACACAATTGAAGACAGAGTTCTTTTCAATACTAGAGTTGTCAGTATAAGTGCAAAGTTTAAAATTGCGACTCTTAGCGATGGAACTGAGATCACTTACGACAAACTTTTTAGCACTATGCCTCTGGATAGACTATGCCATATCATTGAAGACGAAGAGCTAGCTCCTGTTAAAGAGCAAACCTCAAGACTGCCTCACTCAAGCACTCATGTGGTTGGCTTTGGAATTGACGGACAGCCTCCGGAAAATTTGAAAGGCAAATGCTGGATGTACTTCCCTGAAAGTAATAGTCCTTACTATCGAGTTACACTCTTTTCCCACTACTCTCCAAATAATGTACCTAAGCCGGGGCAACAATACTCACTAATGGTTGAAGTGAGTGAGTCAAGCCATAAGCCTGTCAGCGAGAACTTAGTTGAAGACTGTCTTAAGGCATTAATCGAAGATAAGTTAATTCTAGATTCAAGCAAGGTTATCTCTAAATGGAACACAAGACTTGAATATGGCTATCCTGTTCCAGGTTTAGAACGTAATAGTATCGTTATTCCAACTCACAAAGCACTTTCCCCTTTTGATATCTATTCAAGAGGTCGTTTTGGGCATTGGCATTATGAAGTTTCAAACCAAGATCATTCTTTCATGCAAGGTTATGAATGGATTGATTGGCTCTTTGAGCAAAAACAAGAAGTCACCATTTGGAAAAAGTAAAAAACTTTATTCTAGATAATAGACTCTATCTCTGTATTGCTTTTTTTGGGCTTATCTTAAAATTTGCCTTTTTAGGCGAGCGAGCCCTCCATCACGATGAAAGCCTACACGCCCAGTACGGCAAGTATTTTGCTAATTCCTTTACTAAGGGTTTTTACAAGTATGACCCCTTATTACACGGCCCTCTCTTATATAATCTTCAAGCCATTTGGCATTGGTTTGTTTCTCCCTTTTACAATGGTGCGGTCAGATTTATACCGGCCTTTCTTGGCTTTCTAGTATCACTAAGTCCTATATTTTTTAAGAAGAAATTATCTAAGCAAAGCGTTTTCTTCATAACATTATTTCTTGCGATCTCACCAACTTTTACTTATTGGTCGAGGTTTCTTCGTCACGACATGCTGGTTATCTTGGAACTCACCATCGCCCTTTGGTTATTCAATTTTAAACCTAAAAATTGGATCTTTTTTTTAGGGCTAACGGCCGGAGCTCATTTTTCGACTAAAGAGAACTTTTTTGTTCACTCTGTCTTGCTCATGGGATTTTTCTTCAGCTATCTCATTATTTTTAAGAAAGCACACAAACCAACCCTTCGAGAAACTGG
>TARA_R110000868_G_scaffold10313_12_pt1 | contig 10209 bp, 8 predicted proteins | sample TARA_R110000868 | Tara Oceans TARA_R110000868 (sample SAMEA4397489) | marine metagenome | biome: Polar Biome; feature: [SRF] surface water layer (ENVO:00010504); material: water (ENVO:00002006), including particulate matter (ENVO:01000060) such as... | depth 5 m | reverse complement strand
GAAATGCTGCGCGCCGTCGGTTTCGATCACGTCGCCGAACGGAGCGAAGGCTTCCCGCGTGAGCGGCGCCGGGAAAAGTTCGAGCGATTCCAGAACTAGTCCTCCGCGGCCAGTTGCCCGAAGATGCGCACGCGGCTGATGCCGCCATCCGGGTAGATATTCAGGCGGATATGGGTGACCGGGCCAAGGTCGTTGATCGCCGGGGCGTCGAAGGTGTGAATATGGTGCATCTGCAGTTTCTGTTCGGGCAGCAATTCGGCCCAGCTATCGCTAGCTGCAACAATATCGGCGTCGGGGGCAGGGGCGAGCCGGGCGGCAAGAATATTGCAGCGATCCGGGTAGTTTCCCCTGAAGTGGGCGGTGTCGATCTCGATCCGTTTGACATTGCCGCCCGCGCCGAGGGCGATCACGATCCAGTCGTTGCCGGGCTCGCGGCGGCGGCGGGTTTCCCAGCCATCCCCCATATTTTCCCCGCGGCCGGGGGTCAGGATTACCCACGGGTCGCCGTAATGGGCGTCGCTGTACCCGATCACGCGCCCGGCATTGACGATGGCCGACAGTTCATGGAGCCCGTCCGTATCCGCCTGCTTCCATTCGCAGACCGGGTTGCCCCACACCCGAAAGCGCGCGATTCCCCCATCGGGAAACATATTGAGGCGGAGACAATTGAACGGCTGGTCGGTGTCGACCGGGAACAGGTTGTGCGCATCCGGTGCAATCGCGGAACTCGGGACGATCTCGGTCCATTCGGTGTTTTCGTCCGGAAGCCCGTCGATCATCGCGCCTTCGATCGACGCCTGCGGCGGATGGTTGCCTGTGAAGAAACGGGTGTTGATTTCGAAGCCGGCGAGAACTGCCTTCGCGCCCAGTTTGATAATGCAGTGGTCGTGCCCGCCGTGACGCCGGCGTCGGGATTCCCAGCCGTCCATCCATTTTCCGTTGTCGTCGAACCGGTCAGGAAAGAAAATGGGCGGGGCATCGTTCAGCATCCGTTCCGCCGGCCCGAAAAATTCGTCCGACGTTTCGACGATCCGGGCGCCGAGTTTCGGCGAGGCGAGATTTACGGTTCCGAGGGCGAAATCGGGTTTGCCTTCCGTAGCGCGGATGGCGGTAGACGTATCGGACATATTCAGCTTTCCTGAAAAAGGGCTTCGATGCGGAGTAGGGCGATCCGGTGGACCTGTTTTAGCGCTTCGCGAAATTCGCCTTCCGGGTCGTTGTTCACCCGGTTGCGGAAATTATCGAGAATCTCCTGCCGCGTTCGACCGCGCACGGCAAGGATATAGGGAAACCCGAAGGCAACCTTATAGGTGTCGTTGAGGGTCTGGAACTCGGCGAATTCTTCCGGCGAACACCGATCGAGTTGTGCGCTTGCCTGCTCTGCCGTGGATTCCGACGTGAGGTCGCCGGCGACGGCGAGTTTCCCGGCGAGGTCGGGATGCGCCCGCAGGAGCGCCAGCTGGCGGTCGCGGTCCGCCCCATCGACGGCGGCCCGCAGGACGCCGTGGAGACCCGCGACGCTGTCCTGATCGCGGGTCAGGCCGTCGCTGTAAGCTGCTTCGGCAATCCAGGGCGAATGCTCGTAAACGCCGCCGAACGTGTCGAGAAACTCGTCACGGGTCATCGTGCTCGGACGGTAGCGGGGATTTTCGTTCGCAGCTTCGATCATGGGGTCTCACCGGCCGTGCAGGGATGACGTTCACGCCAGTGCCGGGCGATATCGATACGGCGGCAGAACCAGACATCGTCATGGCTCCGTGCATAATCGACAAAGCGCTTCAGGGCGGCGAATCTGCCCGGCCGCCCGGCCAGACGGCAATGCAGCCCGATGGACAGCATCTTCGGGGTTTCCGCGCCTTCGTCATACAGGGTGTCGAAGGAATCCTTCAGATACGAAAAGAACTGATCGCCGGAATTGAATCCCTGCGCGGATGCAAACCGCATGTCATTGGCATCCAGCGTATAGGGAACGACGAGATGCGGCTTGCCCGCGGCTTCGGTCCAGTAGGGCAGATCGTCATTGTAATCGTCGGCGTCGTAAAGGAACCCGCCCTCTTCGGCGACGAGCCGGCGCGTGTTGGGGCCTGTGCGCCCGGTATACCATCCCAGCGGCCGTTCGCCGCACAGCCGGGTATGGATCTCGATCGCCTTCATCAGGTGTTCGCGTTCGGTATCCTCCGGCACGTACTGGTAATCGATCCAGCGCCAGCCGTGGCTGCACATTTCGTGTCCCGCCCGGAGCGCCGCCTCGACGACGCCGGGGTTGCGCTCCATTGCCATGGCGACGGCGAAGAAGGTCACCGGGATGTCGTAATCGGCGAACAACCGCATAAGACGCCACACGCCCGCACGGCTGCCGTATTCGTAAATCGATTCCATGCTCATATGGCGCACGCCCTCACGGGCGTCGGCGCCGATGATCTCCGACAGGAAGGCCTCCGAGGCTCGGTCGCCGTGGAGGATCGCGTTCTCGCCGCCTTCCTCGTAATTGATGACGAACTGAAGTGCGATGCGCGCACCGCCGGGCCAGTCCGCGTTCGGGGGAGTGGCGCCGTAGCCGATCATATCGCGGGGGTAGGGACTGGTCATATTCACGCCTCCCGGTTGCTTACTGCGCCGCCACGACATCTGCGAATACCGTGCGCAGGTCGCTGTGCCCTTTGGGCGTGTCGAGCATCAGGCGGCGTTCGCATTCTGTCAGATGTGCCCGCATGATTCCGCGGCTGTTATCGACGTCATGCGCGGCGATCGCATCGATCAGGCGGTCGTGATCGTTGTCGTCGCACATGCCCTGTCCCGCGGGTACGTATCTGGCGATGGCCAGCGACGTCTGTGCGACCAGTTGGCGGAGAAGTTCGCGAAGCGGCCGGTTGCCGGCGATATCCGCCAGTTTGAGGTGAAAGTCGCCGGAAAGGCGTATGGCGCCGCCGATATCGTCCGCCCGGATGCAATCGCGTTCGCGGCGCGACATATCGCGGAGAACAGCGGTATCCGTCGGCCGGCATTTGCGGGATGTCTGGGCGACGATCCCGTCTTCGAGCAGGCGCCGGGCTTCGAATATTTCGCGTACCTGACGCGGTGCCGGTGCCGCGATAACGGCGCCGCGGTTCGGGCGGATCTCCACGACGTTGTCCAGCGACAGTCTCAGCAATACTTTGCGGATGATTGTCCGGCTGACGCCGAAGACGTCGCACAGGTCCTTTTCCGTCAGTTTCGTGTCCGGAAGCAGGCGCTGTTCCAGGATTGCGCCGAACACCTGATCGTATATCCAGGATTCCGATGGCTTTTTGGCGGGTTTTAAAATACGGCCTTGTTCCATCTGTAATTTATAATTGTATACAATCTGAATAACAACAGAATTTGAAATCGGGGGCGGGCGATTGCCCAAAACAATCCGGTGCCCCTGCCCATTTTTGATGCTGGTTGGTGAATTTCTGCCTTTTCCGTGGGCATCAAATCAGACAGGGCGATGGCCGTGGATAATCCGGTTGCGCGCGGTTTGGTCGGCGGGTACGCTCAATCGGTTTGTATTCGACAACGCCAATATCATGATCGGATACAATCTGAATGACGGGATGGGCGGAATGGGGCGTCTGACGACACACATACTCGATACCGCCAGCGGATTGCCGGCGGCGGAGGTCCGGATCGATCTCTACGCCGTTCACAGCGACGGCGAAGAGAAAATCGCTTCGGCGGTCACCAACGGCGACGGCCGCTGCGACGCTCCCGTTCTCGAGAACGACGCTTTTGTCCCCGGTATCTATGAATTACGGTTTCACATCGGGGATTATTTTCGCGGCCGCGGCGAAGGCCTGCCGTCGCCGGCATTTTTCGATATCGTCCCGATCCGCTTCGGGATCGCGTCGGTCGGCGACCACTATCATGTTCCGTTGCTGATCTCGCCCTACGGCTATTCGACCTATCGGGGAAGCTGACGTCCATGCTTGAAATCGCCTATGCCGACTGGTTGAGTCTGATGTTCAGGTGGTTTCACGTGATCGCCGGGATTTCCTGGATCGGCACTTCGTTCTATTTCATTTTCCTCGACCTCAGCCTGCGCAAACATGCGCGTTTGCCCGAAGGGGTCGGCGGCGAAGCCTGGAACGTCCATGGCGGCGGTTTCTACCTGATGCGGAAATATGTCGTTGCCCCCGCCGAGATGCCGGAAGAACTGCACTGGTTCAAGTACGAGGCCTATTTCACCTGGCTGACGGGCTTTGCCCTGCTGTCGGTGATCTATTACTGGGGGGCCGAAAGTTACCTGATCGACAAGGCGGTTCTCGATCTCGAGCCATGGCAGGCAATCCTGATCAGCGTCGGTTTCTTCGCGTCCGGCTGGGTTATCTATGACCTGCTCTGCCGTTCGCCGTTCAATATTCACCCATTGCTCCTCTCCGCCGCGGTTTTCGTCCTGGTCGCATTCTCCGCTTATTTTCTGACCCATATTTTCAGCGGCCGCGCGGCGTTCGTGCATGTCGGGGCGATGGTCGGGTCAATCATGGTGGGGAACGTGTTCTTCATCATCATTCCCAACCAGAAAAAGGTGGTGAAATCGCTGCTGGCGGGCGAGGAACCCGATCCAAAGTACGGCGAAATCGGCAAGCACCGTTCGACCCATAACAATTATCTGACGCTGCCGGTCATCCTGATGATGGTCAGCCAGCATTATCCGATGCTGTACGATAACGAGAACAGCTGGCTGGTGGTGACGCTGATCCTGCTGGTCGGCGCGTCCATCCGGCATTTCTTCAACCTGATGCATACCGGCCGCCCGATCATGACACTGCGCTGGCAATGGCCGGTCGCCGCGGTGCTGATGGCGTTGCTGATAGTCTATATCAGCTGGAAACCGGCGCCCGACCCGTCGGCGGCAAAGATCGAAGTGCCGTCCGCGTCGGACGTGCTGGCGATCGCCCAGACCCGTTGCACGTCCTGCCATGCGGTGAAGACCACGGATCCCGACGTGGAAAAAGCGCCGGGCGGCGTGATGCTGGAAACGATTCCCGATATCCGCAAGCACAGTGCGCGTATCCTGAAGCAGTCGGTTCTGTCCAGGGCGATGCCGCTGGGCAACAAGACCGGAATGACCGACGCCGAGCGGAAATCGATCGGCGCCTGGATACGCGCAGGCATGCCGGAGGGCGAGAAGTGATCCGTTTCATTCTCAACGGCGAAGCCCATGACGCGGCGAATGCCTCGCCGACGACGACAATGCTCGATTACCTGCGCGACGGCCTTCGGATGACGGGCACCAAGGAAGGCTGCGCCGAGGGCGATTGCGGAGCGTGCACCGTTGTCCGCGTGATCGACGGCCGGTTCGAGGCCGTGAATGCCTGCCTGATGCAGATCGGCCAGGCCGACGGCATGGAAATCCTGACCGTCGAAGGGCTCGAAAGGATAAACGGCGGTGCGCTGACGCCGGTCCAGGACTCGATGGCGACCGGCGACGGCACCCAGTGCGGGTTCTGCACGCCGGGATTTATCGGCGCGCTGTTCGCGCTTGAACAGTCCGGCGAGGATATCTCCGATGCGGTCATCCACGATGCGCTGGCGGGGAACCTTTGCCGCTGCACGGGGTATCGGCCGATTATCGAAGCCGCGCGGGACGCGTGCGGCAGCATGATCGGCTATACCCCGGCGCCGCCGCCGGAGCGCTCGGCGGAACATGCGGCGGGCGATCAGAAATTCTATACGCCCTCGACCCTGTCGGAACTGACGGACCTTCGCGCGGCCCATCCGGAGGCGATGCTGCTCTCCGGCGGTACCGATCTCGGCCTGTCGGTCAGCAAGGCGCGGGCGCGGCCGGCGATTGTCATTCACACGGCGCAGGTGGCCGAACTGGGCGAGATAGAGGAAAGCGCGGACCGGCTCAGCCTCGGCGCGGCCGTGTCGTATACGAACGCCTTGCCTTATTTCGACCGTCTCTATCCGTCCTTCGCGGAAATGATCCGGCGGATCGGATCGCGCCAGATCCGGAACCTCGGCACGATCGGCGGCAATATCGGCAATGCGTCCCCGATCGGCGACACGCCGCCCTGCCTGATCGCGCTGGATGCGACGCTGGTGCTGGCCGCGGCGGACGGAGAGCGCGAAATCGCCATAGAGGATTTCTTTCTCGATTACCGCAAGACGGACCTCAGGCCCGGCGAGGTGATAAGGACGATCCGAATTCCGAAGCTGACCGACCGCCAGTCCTTCCGCACCTACAAGGTCTCCAAGCGCTACGACCAGGATATCTCGGCGGTGATCGGCGGTTTCCGGCTGACCTTCGACGGAGACCGGGTCGCCGAGGCGCGCATCGCCTATGGCGGGATGGCGGCGACGCCGAAACGCGCGGGTTCTGTCGAGGCCGCGCTGGCCGGCATCGAATGGAGCGAAGACGCCGCCGCTGGCGCGGGTGCGAAAATCGCCGAGGATTTCTCGCCGCTGACCGATCACCGGGCGACGGCGGAATACCGGACCCGCGTGGCGGCGAACCTGTGTACGCGGCTGTACCGGGATCTGTCCGGGACCGAAGCTGAACTTGAAGTGGTGAGGCTCTGATGGACGGAGGCGATATTCGCGGCGCAGTTCATACAAATATCCGCCACGACAGCGCGGTAAAGCACGTCACCGGCCGTGCGGTCTATATAGACGACATGCCGGAACCGCCGGGCACGCAGCACGCGTCACTGGTTCTCAGTCCGCATGCCCATGCACGCATCGTTTCCATCGACGTATCGGCGGCGGAAACCGCCCCGGGCGTATCGGCGGTGGTCACTGCGGCCGATATTCCGGGCGTGAACGATATCGCCCCGGTGATGAGCGACGAGCCCCTGCTGGCGGCCGGGACGGCGGACTATGCCGGGATGCCGGTCGCGGCGGTGTGCGCCGATACGTTCGACCAGGCCTTCGCGGCGGCGAAGCTGGTGCGGATCGAATACGAGGAGCTGCCCGCAATTCTGTCGATCGAAGAAGCGTGGGAAAAACAGGAATTCACCTACACCCCGCCGAAAATAGTGTTCGGTGATGCCGAAGCGGCAATGCGCTCGGCAACGCACCTTGTATCCGGCGAGGTCCGCTGCGGCGGACAGGATCATTTCTATCTCGAAAGCCATATCTCGCTCGCGGTTCCCGGTGAAGACCGCGATATCACGATCTATTCGTCGACCCAGCATCCGACGGAAGTCCAGCACGGCGTCAGCCACGTTCTCGGCATCGCCCAGAACGATGTCACCGTTGAAGTACGGCGTATGGGCGGGGGGTTCGGCGGCAAGGAAAGCCAGTCGACCATCATCGCGGGCATCGCGGCGCTTCTGGCGGATAAATGCCGCAAACCGGTGAAGCTGCGGCTGCGTCGCGACGACGACATGATCGCGACCGGCAAGCGCCACGACTTTCTGTTCAGGTACGAGATCGGCTTCGACGATAGCGGGCGGATTGAAAGCGCTGTGATCGACATGGCGGCACGGTCCGGCAACGTGGCGGACCTGTCGGCGGGCGTGGTCGCCCGCGCACTTTGCCACGGCAACAATGCCTATTTTATTCCGAATGCACTGTTCCGGGGGTGGCCGTGCAAGACGAACACGGTGTCCAACACGGCGTTCCGCGGCTTCGGCGGACCGCAGGGCATGATCGCGATCGAAACCGCGATCGAACATATCGCCCGCGATCTCGGCATAACGGTGGATGAGGTCCGCGCGGCGAACTACTACGGCACGGAAGACCGCAATGTTACGCCCTATGGCCAGCCCGTCACCGACAACATCATGCCGGAGATCGTCGAACGGCTGTCGCGGGAAATCGATTACGAAGGCCGTCGGAAAGCCATCGAGGAATTCAATGCCGCGCACACGACGCTGAAAAAAGGCATCGCCCTGATGCCGGTGAAGTTCGGCATATCTTTCAACGCGCCGATGCTGAACCAGGCAGGTGCGCTGGTCCATGTCTATACCGACGGCAGCGTCCATCTGAACCATGGCGGAACGGAAATGGGGCAGGGGCTGTTCACCAAGGTGGCGCAGGTGGTCTCGTCGGTGTTCCAGATCGATATCGACCACGTGAAAATTTCGGCGACCCGCACCGACAAGGTGCCGAACACGGCGCCGACGGCGGCTTCCGCCGGTTCGGACCTCAACGGCATGGCGGCGTTCAACGCTGCCGAGGAAATCCGCGTGCGGATGGCCGGCATTGCGGGCGAGCATTTCGGCGTCCCGCCGGAAGATATCGAGTTCCGCCAGAACCGGGTCTATGCCGGGAATGAAAGCATGTCCTTTGCCGAGACGGCGCAGATGACGTGGAACCAGCGGGTATCGCTGTCGGCGACCGGCTATTACCGGACGCCGGATATCAGTTGGGACGCCGAGACCATGACCGGCAGCCCGTTTTATTATTTTACCTATGGCGCATCGGTCGCCGAGGTGGTGATCGATACGCTGACCGGGGAATCCCGCGTGCTGAAGACGGATATCCTGCAGGATGTCGGTGCGTCGTTGAACCCGGCGATCGACCTCGGCCAGATCGAAGGTGCTTTCGTGCAGGGGATGGGCTGGCTGACGTCCGAAGAACTGGTGTGGGATCCGAAGGGCAGGTTGATGACGCATGGTCCGTCAACCTACAAGATACCGGGCAGCCGCGACGTGCCGCCCCATTTCAAGGTGCATATCCTGGACGACGCGCCCAACCGTGTGCCGACCATTTTCCGGTCCAAGGCAGTGGGCGAGCCGCCTTTGATGCTGGCGATAAGCGTGTGGCTGGCGCTGCGCGATGCGGTCAGCCGGACCGGCGATGCCAAACTGATGCCGAAGCTCGATGCCCCGGCGACACCGGAAGCCATCCTGACGGCCCTTGATGACATCAAGCAAAGAAGCGGGACTCAATGACAGAAACGCCGCGTCTCGAACTGATCGGGATCACCAAGGCCTATCCCGGCGTGATCGCGAACAACAATGTCAGCCTGAAAATCATGCCCGGCGAAATTCACGCGCTGCTGGGCGAGAACGGCGCCGGCAAATCGACGCTCGTGAAATTTATCTACGGCGTCCAGAAGGCCGATGCAGGGCGTGTGCTTTGGGAAGGCGAACAGGTCCAGATTGCCAGTCCCAATGCGGCGCGCAAGCTGGGTATCGGCATGGTGTTCCAGCATTTCTCGCTGTTCGAAGCGATGACGGTCGAGGAGAATATCGCCCTCGGCATATCGCCGGAACTGACGAAGGGCGACCTGTCCGCCCGTATCCGCGAGGTATCGCAGCAATACGGCTTGCCGCTCGACCCCGACCGGTACGTTCACACCCTGTCGGTTGGCGAACGCCAGCGTATCGAGGTCGTGCGCTGCCTGTTGCAGGATCCGCGCCTGCTGATCATGGACGAGCCGACATCGGTGCTGACGCCGCAGGAAGTGGACGAACTGTTCAAGACGCTGCGCCGGCTGTCCGAAGAAGGGGTGTCGATCCTGTATATTTCCCACAAGCTGGAAGAGATCAAATCGCTGTGCCACACGGCGACGATCATGCGCATGGGCGAGGTCGTGGCGGAATGCACGCCGGAAAACGAAACCGCGCGGTCCATGGCGGAAATGATGATGGGGGCGGATCTTGTCAGTCCCGAACGCGCTTTCCGGATGACTGACGGCGCGGTCAAGCTCGATCTGCGGAACCTCAGCGTGAAATCGACCCACCAGCACGGAACCGACCTGAAACAGATCAACCTGCAGGTCCATGCCGGCGAAGTGCTCGGCGTCGCCGGTATCGCGGGGAACGGCCAGCGCGAACTGATGGAAGTCCTGACCGGCGAAGTGCCGACCGGAAAGGCCGACGAATTGCAGATCGACGGCGTTGCCGCCGGCCACATGGATCCGATCCAGCGCCGGCTTGCCGGCGTCGGACTGGTGCCGGAGGAGCGTCTCGGCCACGGCGCGGTCCCGGACATGTCGCTGTGGGAAAACGCATTTCTGTCGGCGGCGACGCGGATGAATCTTATCAAGAACGGGTTCATACAGGTGCTCGCCTCAACCGGTTTCGCGCTTAAGGTCGTTGACGAGTTCCGGGTGAAAACACCCGGCGTCACCCATTTCGCGACAAGCCTGTCGGGGGGAAACCTGCAGAAATTTATCGTCGGGCGCGAGATCATGCAGAACCCGGGCGTGATCGTTGTATTGCAGCCGACCTGGGGCGTGGATGCCGGCTCGGCGGCGGCGATCCGCCAGGCGCTGATCGATCTCGCGGCAAA